>Ga0265780_10004147_pt1 | contig 18783 bp, 14 predicted proteins | sample P1T30metagenome_FD_192432 | JGI IMG/M metagenome (GOLD analysis project Ga0265780, IMG submission 192432) | Plant litter microbial communities from East Loma Ridge, Irvine, California - P1 T30 | ecosystem: Environmental > Terrestrial > Plant litter > Unclassified | place: USA: California...
GATTATGACATACCATATCCAGCAAATATTTCCCACTTCGTCCTTTCACTACTGGCATGTTCTCAGGCCAGACGAATGTTGCTTTTGTCAGGGACCTAATTGGAAAGGTCGTCTTCTATCTTCTCCTCCACAGTGACTCGTGTAGAGCACTGCAAGGAGTCTTTCCGTACTTGGTCAACCAGTGCTCATCCCACCAATCATCGGCACTTCTATACGATGTGGATATTCCTTCGGGCAAACGTTCTTGGCAAAAATGGCTTGTCTCAATATAAAAGGGCTACTTGATAGCGCATTCGATGGAATCACCATCGCAAACACTGCCACATTTTAGACATCCATATATGCGTCGAAAACATGGCCTCCAAACCTTTCACGGTCACAGTCCATCCATTCACTTCACCAACACCATTCTCCTGCGCCTACGAGCGCGGCAACACATCAGCCCGCAACGCTTTAGTGTACCTTGGCGGCTTGACGACTGGACCTCACACGATACCTCAAATCGATAGCCTGGTTGGAGCACTACAGGAGAATGAAGTTTTAAGCTACTCCTTCTGGGAGGTTCGAATGCGCAGCTCCTACACCGGCTTCGGATACTCCAGCCTCGCAAACGATGCTGAAGACATCGCGGCGCTGGTAACGTACTTGAAGACCTTGGGCAAAGAACGCATTGTGTTATTGGGAAGCTCGACCGGTAACATTGTATCAGAGCTGTTTGAGCATGAAAAGCTGACGACAGCTAGGTTGCCAGGCTATACTCACATACGCAAAGCCCAGCAATACCTTCCCAATCGTGAGCGCATACATCCTGCAAGCACCAACATCAGACCGCGAAACTGCCGGACTCCTAATGCCACCGGACTTCTACACAACGACGCTAAACCACGCGGAAGACATGATACAGCGAGGCGAGAAAGACGAGATCATGCCAAAAGCGCTCATACCCCCTATTTTCAGCTCGCCGATCACAGCGTATAGATGGCATTCGCTGATCGCGAAAGGTGGGGATGATGACTTCTTTTCGTCGGATTTGGATGACGAGAGGCTGGCTGGGACGTTTGGGGGGTTGACGAGACCGACACTTGTTGTGCCGTCGGAGGATGATGAGATGGTTCCTCCGGCTGTTGATAAAGACGGTTTGCTTCGGAGATGGATTCGCGTTGCTCCAGAGGGGATTGTGAGTGGGTTATCTGGTCTGGTTCCGGGAGCTGATCATGCGTTGAGTGAGAGCGGGCCGCAGAAATGGTTCGTTGAGAGGGTGGTGGATTTTTTGAGAAAATTGCACGCATGAGCTTGGATACTTCTCAATTGCTTTCTCACGCAATGGGAGCTGGAAGCGTAGTTGGTGTCAGAAGAATGAAGACGAGGCGAGTCCGGTGAACAAATCGTCCCATTGCGTGTTGTCCAAGAACATAGAGTCGTCAAACGTGATCGCTTGTGAAGTAGGCGATAGTTGAACTTCGGTCTGGCTATGTCGATGTTGCGCGCGATACCGTGCTATGATCTGCATCAGCGACTCATGCATGGTCGCAGCCGCAAGTGAGTTAGCATTCATCTCCTGGATCATACGCAAAGCATCCGCCAGATCGCCGACCGAGACGTCATGTTCCAATAAATCAGGCTTATGTATGCATGTATCCATCAACAGAGCTATGCTAGCCATGAACAGGCCGTAGAGAAAGGCCGCGAAGCCCAATCTGACCTGGACAAATGGATGTTTCGATTGCAGCATTTGCACTTCCGCGTGGACGATCTGTCTGGCTGATTTGAGACAAGTATCTCTAGACGCCGCGTATGCTGGATTGTCCTTGGAAGAAGATGTCAGGAAGCCAATGTGCAATTTGCAGCGTTGCGTATGCATATGTGAATTAAGCATATAGGCCTGCAGAAAGATACGTATTCCTGCGTCAGAGTCGAAGTCGTGCGCGTACGCGTCCATGTTGAAGAAAGGCGGTATATCTCGCATCACCTGATCGATCTCAAAGTCCATTGCCATGATGTGGGCGTAGTAGTTTGGACGGTTGCAGCTGGCTACATTGCTTAGGTTGTGGTCCACGATACTTCGAGATATCTCGGCGAGGCGGATGCGCAGAATGAAGTATGACATGTCTGTGGGTCGATCGTGAGGCAAGCTGTTCAGTGGTCCCGTACCCGTAAGGTCTTCGTCGTTGACATTGAGTGGCTTGTTGACGGTCATGTGAAGTGGATGACATTGATAGACGCCCTCGCATGGTCCTCCAAACCGGGCAGCCAAGAACCTAGATTTGCATTAGTAATGCTGAACAGTGCAGTCAAAACACCGTAGCATACTCACCAGTCAGTTGCCGCCATATACCACCAAATTCGCCGACCCATCTCAGCTTTGAGGGTGCAATCAGGGGAGGCTTTGGGGTCATGGTCCATTCGATGAAGGCCGAGCTCACGACCGAGCAGAAGCCCCGTGGAATGTAGTGAGCGGTATCGCAGCGAGAGTCCTTCCACGTTACATACAACGCAATTAAGAATTATGATCCCTTGTATCATTTCCAATTGGATTTTGTCGGCGGTTTGAGTGGCGTTCAGCACTCTGTGTGCAGCCTTAATCCACAATGTTGTTTGAGCGTGCGCCTGAGTAGATGACAGGAAGAGCGCATACTCGCCGTGAGCTCCAGCTCCAGCATTCGGACGCCACACGCGCGTCGTACTAGCGATGATGCTGAGTAGGAGGACGATGTGACCAGACTTCAAGGGTAGTTCGCTTCGAATCTGCTTGTAGACATCTTCTATCAAGGACGGTAATGAGGGCTGATGCACAATGTGCTGAATGTGGTCAATGGTGGTGAGGTAGTAATCAACAAGTATCATCGCTTCATCACGCGTTGGCAGCCAAACGCACGTAGTTGGCTGGCCCAGATGGGCAATGAGACCTGGGGCCTGAGGTATTGAACGTATATGCTCTGTCTTGAACATGATGTCATCAACGCCAACAAGGGTGTGGGCAACCTGGCCCATAGACACGAGTTGCAGTTGCGAGACAATATCAGGAACTTCTCCTGAGCTGGCCAACGGCTTCTGCAGATCATTGCTACCAGCTGATGTAGCAGGCGAGATGTATGGCTCAGCTTCGACATTATGTTGGTGCTGGGTGGTCGAGCCTGACGCTACTCGCGCCTCGAGACCGTGAGCTAATCTCCGTAGGGCTTGGACTTCAGCGAGTAGGTCAGCTTGACTCGCAGTAGCCGAAATTGTTGTTGGGTGGCCTGTAGCGTTCGTTGTTGAGTGTGGATCGATTGACACCTAGCAATCGTTGATCAGCAGAGTCCTGGGGCAGCAATGTGGCTACACTATGGTTGATCCTGGAAAGATTCAAAGCTGTTTGCTTGACACATCAAGAGCCTTACCTTAGCAGCCGTCACAGTAGGATTAAACTCGCAGGTCTTGCCGCGTGACCTACAACTCGTGCAAGGAAGCGGTCTGTCGCAGCGTAGCTTGCGCAGGCGGCAGAAGTTGCAAGAGAATTGCCCTTTCCGCGGCACCCGCTCACGTGGGGTCAAAGGCATACTTTATTCTGGGAGATAACGTATCGCGGACAGCGTCAGATTGTTGTTTCGAGTTCGTCCATGGAGGTCGGGATGAAATTTGAGTTAAAGTTGTTAGGATCTCAAAGGATTCAGTCTAGCGCTGACATTGGATCAATCACATCTCACGGTGGCTGAAGCGAGAACCTTGGACCGCGGAAATTCCGTGGCCTTGCTCTCTATCCTCGAGAGTGGATTGCCAGGGTAGCATTCAGCTCTCGAGATGTAAAAGCAATGAACTACTCCGCTGGTGTATAGCCAATATCTTGCCACTTTGCTGCTGTACAACACGACACTTCAATGGCTGAACACGATAACGTAAGCATTTTACATCCGAGAGAGCAATCAACCCATGCTTCAATAGAGGGTGACTGCGTGGACGTCGATCTCGAGAAATCCGCCGCAAATGAAGATGGGTCAGCCAAGGATCCCAATATCGTCACTTTTGACCAGCCCTACGACCCCGAGAATCCAATGGACTGGTCGTCGACCAAGAAGATAGTAGCGATCATAATGGTCACCGTCATGACCCTCCTCTCGTATGTCTTATAGCCGTTCTGAACGTTTGATGAAACAACCAACACTTACAATGCAGACCCATCGGTTCAACTATCTGCTCGGCTGCAAAATTAGAGATTCTAGATCACTTCGGTTCGACCAACGAGACTCTCGGAGCCTTCATCACCACAGTTTTCTTGCTTGGATACACTTTCGGCCCCATCGCCATCGCACCGCTATCCGAAATGTACGGCAGAGCATACCTATACAGGGTCTGCATCACCCTCTTCGTCGTCTTCAGCATCGCGTGCGCGGTCGCCAACAGTTTAGGGGCGTTAATTGTCTTCCGGTTCTTCGCCGGAGTCATGGGTTCATGCCCAATAACAGTTGGGACTGGTTCGATCGCAGACACGATACCCGCTGAGAAACGAGCTGCCGCACTGGGAGCCTACGTCCTTGGAGTAGGTAAGTGTTGGAATGTATCAAACACATGTGAGATAGACACTAACTTCGCACATACATCTTGCTAGTTTTTGGCCCATCATTGGACCTATCGTCGGCGGATACCTTGCGCCTGCAGCAGGCTGGCGTTGGACATTCTGGCTCATGGCAATCGTATCCGGTGTCGTGGCCTTACCGGTTGTGATCTTCATCCAGGAGTCGTATCCGTATGTACTGCTCGAGCGGAAGACGCAAAGGCTACGAGAGGAGAAGGGTAACCTTGATCTTCGATCAGCGCTCGACACTGGCAAAACTCCACGCGATCTGTTTGCGTTTTCGATCTGGCGTCCACTCAAGATGATGCTATCTCCGATTGTTTTCTCTCTTGCGCTATACGCTGCTGTTGTGTACAGCTACCTGTACCTGTGTTTCACTACCTTCGAGGTGGTGTTCGGGAACCAGTATGGCTTTAGTGGTGGTGAGGCCGGCCTAGCTACGCTTGGTCTAGGTATTGGATCTGTCATTGGAGTTATTGGGTACGGCGTCACGTCCAACAACATCTCTGCGCTACTGACCAAGAGGAACGGTGGCGACTCAAAACCCGAATACCGATTGCCACCAATGATCTTGGGCGCATTCTCTACCCCAATCGGTCTTTTCTGGTACGGATGGGCTGCTGACGCCAGGGCTCATTGGATCGTTCCAATCTTAGGTACTGGAGTTATCGGTATGGGCATGATCTTCACATTCGTAAGTATCCCCGGCCTTTTACACAGTCTATAGCTGACTGATGACCTAGATGGCTAGTACCGTTTATCTCGTCGATGTATATACTGCCCATGCCGCATCAGTGACAGCTTCATCGACGATCCTTCGATGTCTCTTGGGTGCGGCACTCCCATTGGCTGGTCCCTCGATTTTCCAAGCTTTGGGTATAGGTTGGGGCAATTCGCTTCTTGGGTTCATCGCGGTGGCTCTCATCCCGCTTCCCTTCGCCTTCTATCTCTATGGTCAGCGAATGCGCGAGACCAAGTTCTTCAAGGTCCAGTTTTAGAAACAGAGAACATAGACCTGTCTTCGCCTTGGGGTGATATGGACTGATGGTTGCTTTTAATGATGTTGCGTGTACGATTGAAGGTTATATGAATAGAATCTGGTCAGCCAACTAGACTGCGTGATACTTCAGTGGCCTATGTTGTTGCAACGTTCACATTGTGAATGTATCGTAGACAACTACTAGAGTGATTAGCTCAAGTCGATCAGCATTGCGAGACACCACTCAATTACTCAGCGCATGTTTTCTCCTCAAAGTCAAACATCACTGACTGAGTCCCACCACGCGAGCATCTCGGAACATGGCATGATCGTACTCCGCGGTGTAGTTTCTGTCACTGGGTCATCGAATTGGCTGAGGACGGCATTACGGCATCTTCAAGCGCCTGAAAATCACGGCCATAGGCCTCACAGCGAATGGGGGGCAGCTTGCTTGCGGACGGAAGATCGAATACGCGTACCTAGCGATTGCCACTTGCTCGTCGCAGCCGCTCCCAGCCAACCTCAAGTCATTCATATGGAGACTGTTCCGCAACCCAACTTTTTGACCCAACTGTCCCGAAACACTCTGTGTGACGTACAGTGGGAATGCAGGCGTTCCCATGTATTGTCGCATTCGAGAGATGGCCCTTTGGATCTGGGAATTCAGCGTGCGTGGAAGCTGTTTGGTGCTGATTACAAGACGGACTGTGGTGAGATCTTCTGTTAAACTAGATTTTGACATGACGTCAATGCGAAGACGCTAGACATTCAGCTAACTTACAAGAATGCTCGCACCTGCAACTTCGTCGTCCAGAGTTCACTGTCTACATTGATTGCACGGCAGAGCATTCATAGCCGCTAAGTTAATCACGAAGAAGGCCTCATAACGACTTTAACCTCTACGTAGACGTTCAAGAAGAGCGGGGACCGCGAAGTCAACTTCGGGATCTGAGGTAAGGAGGAAAGGATGGCTTCTGACCTTGCCAGAATGCAACCAAAAAGCGTTACCTTGCATTGTCATGATAACATTGTTCGCAGCAGATTCCGATCGACTGCAAGAATGGTCAGCAGCGCAACTTTGTACGAATTTGAAGTTTCATTTCACACAACGCAACGCAGCCAAGTTCTCCGCAACCTAAGTCTTAAAAACACTATACATGAACGATTGCAACCCTCATTGCCGACTCACAGGTCGAAATGAATCTAGTATATAAGGCCGACATGAATGGAAAGTGGAAATGCATCACTCCACAGATCTCTTCAAGCCCACATCAGAAACAATATGTATACTCAAGCGTCTCACACTGTTATTCTTTGCGAGCAAGCAAATCAGCCAACTAATTACTCCAACAAAGCAAGTAGTCCAACACACTTCAACCGCAGGACAAGAGTCATGGGACGAGCCACTCCAAGGTCTCCCCGCCACAGTCAACGTCGACGGCAAAGACATGACATTCGGCCCCTACCTGCCCGCTCGCCGAGCAGCAGAAGCCTACTGTAAGTCAGTCGGCATCACCCTGCCCTTCCCAAGACTCTATCAAAAGCTAGACACCACCCGCGCAAAGCAGATAGCTCAACTCTACGACGAGGCTGAGCACGAGCCCGAGGATCCTACTGTCATTGCCTCCTACAACGCTCTCTGCAAAGAGACACTCGCGCAGTGGCAATTCGTCAAGCGCACAGGTCTCCACGTCGAATTCGCGCCCACGGAACAACCTTATCCCAATCCCCGCAAAGCCATCCTCGACATCACGCAGAACAACCACTTCTTCGTGACGTCTACGCGCGGCGCATTCGGCAGCTCGTCTTCACTGGACGACAGCGACCCAAATCCGCTTCTCGCACTCAGCGACGAGATCATCTCTGGCCAACCGGCTCTCATCAACGATATTTTCCGCATTGTGCATGAATTCTTCGGTCATGTTAAGGAGGGTCTGGGCTTTCGTGCGGCGGGCGAGGAGAATGGTTGGCGGGGTCACGCTACTATGTATTCTCCTCTCGCGCGTCGCGCGCTGGCTACGGAGTTGCGCGGCCAGAATTGCTGGATCAATTGGGGTCCTCATGGAGCTCATAATCGTAAGGCGGGTATGGACAATGCTATCTTTGCACCGCAGAAGCTTGAGCTGATGCCTGAGTGGGTAGCGTGGGAGGATGTGGAGGACTAAGTCACTATGTTGATTCTTCGCTGACCATTTACAGCGGTAGTGATGGCATGGAGAATAGGCTTTTGGCTTCCGGCTTTTCTTTTGAAGCACGATAAACTCTGCCAAATACAGGTTGCTTTGATATTTGTGAGTGTTTATCGGCGTTGTCATAAACCTCGCCCACTTTACTCCCTTCCTTCAACATATACTAAATCACCTAGATTAAAGAATGTACATGGCACAATCACAGGCTTCTTCATTTGAGATGGGAAGTCATAAATAATGTTGCCGCAGGAGAAATTATTGAAACAAAAGCGAACACTAGGCGCTTCGATATCGTATTTCCCTTCTTAGCGCCAAGTACAACACTGGCAGCATCTCAATTCGCCTGATGTGCTAAAATTCACCAAACCTTTTCAACTCGCCCATTCTCTGTCCACGTCCCTTTGCACGTCACTTTTATGAATTACCATCACTCTCAACCCTCCATAGTGTTGACTTTTCAAAAATAGCCTAAAATGCTTTCCACAATACGCATTCTTCTCGCGCTTCTAAAGTCAGTGAATGACCCACCCTATCCATCGTAGCCCTTGACGTGACGTAAATCAAGCGCTTACTTACTCACTTCCTATCACGCCTGCAACAGCTAATTACGCGCTTCTACCTACCCTTACAAGTAAACGCACTCTTCCCTCCCCTTATATCAACGCCCTCACTTATTCAGCAAATTAGATCCATGACCCACAATTCACAATACCCACACCCACAACCACACCTACTCCGCTCAAAACTATCAATGCGCCCAAACGCCCATCTAACCTAGATTCCACGCAATACTTGCGCGGAAACAAACTAGTCGTCTGGAATCGTTTAGCTTGATATAACGGCGCCAGTTAGAAGGAAACAGGCTATATATACTGCACAATGTGAGGCGACAAAAGAGATCCGGCGCGTGTCAAAAGCTTACATATCGTCGTGCTGTGCAGCTCTAACCACGCTTCACACCTTTTCACAAGGAAGAGAAACCTCCATGTCCGCGCGTTTCTCTCAGTTATATTATATACATCGTAGCTACATGCCCACTCGCCGCATACTCTCTCCAATCCGGAAGCGAAATAATGAATCACATGTGTTTTCGTGCCCGCTTGAAAGGCACGTAGAGACGGAGTAGAGTCGCAAAGTGTTCTGGGTTTTCTTGCTAATCTTGCTTCGTAACTACATGTATGTATGTGTAGCTAGCACCAAAGTACAGTGAGACGACATGTGTTGTAGCTAGGTAAAATCCTGTCCTGTGTGGTGACTCGTGAGAGCCCTAGAGTCGTGCGTGTGGAATGCATCGTTTCTTTCGTACGTGTGTGCGAGTAAAACGCTTGGACACGGGTATCCCGCTGTCAGAAACGCACATGGGTTAAACCACATTATATTGATACGCATGGATATCTACCATACTCTCATCCAACTGCCCGGATCCTGTTGTCATTACCCCATTCGAGCTGGATAGCCTGTCCCTCTACCTCTTATACGTGGAAATGCTGCATTGCCTAGAATTGCTTTCGCCTTGCGAAGACTCCCACGCCTATGATATCGCGTCGCGAGCGAACAAGGTTTGTGCCTTTGCTTAGAGCCTATATACATACAGGACATGCCATCGACATGAAAAGCTCAGCCGATAAGTTGGTGAGATGAAATGCGTGTACGCGCGCGACCGAGGACTTCGAAGGGTGGGGGGGCCAAAGAAGAACGAGATGTTTGGTGTTTATGATGTTTGATTACAATTCGATGCCACCTCGTTCTTCGCTTCGCTAAAGCATCCAAGAATACGTTCAGATAGAACTAAGGGCGGGGGTATCATAACATTCATTCCTCTTTCATCTCGATCCATAACACACAACCTCATCATACACCTCCGCACATCCACATTCTTCAGTCTTCCTCGTCCCACCCCATCCCCACATCCGCCCACCCACACATCCACCTCTTCCCCCCGCTCTCTCCACCAAGTCTCAATTCCCTTGCGACATCGCCTTCCTTCCAGCGCCTAACGCGCAAGTCATCGCTGACGCTGATCAAGCTGCCGTTCAGCGCCCACGACACAGCTGTGACTTCAGCGTCGTGGCCGCGTACGAGCGCAGTGCCTTGTTCGTAGATGGGAATGGTGTCTGGGAAGCGACTACTCGCGCGAGATAGTAATGGTCTGCGGGCGGGGATGTCTGGGAGGTCGGAGTCGTCGTTGGGGTGTCGGGAGTCGCGCTTGAGGAATGTCTCGTCGGTGGGGAAAAGGACGGGACTGCCGTCTGTGCTGCCGACGGCGAGGAGCTCGGTTTTGTCGCCGCTTGCTTTGCGGAGACTAGCTTTGACGTAGAAACTCCCAGCGTGGAAGTTCTTGTGTCGGAAGCCATATATCGGTCCGAGGCCCTGCTGGTCTTGCTTGGAGGACGTCGGTGCGGAGGCGGAGAGTTCGCGAGCTGAGCCGAGAATGAGGTGGCTGGTGGAGTATGCGTAGACGGTGTTGTCTTTGCTGAGGGCGTATATACGGGAGGCGTTGCCGTTGAGTGTGAGGGAGTTGATGGCGAAGTGGCGGTGTCGGTTGTGGGATTCGGGGTGTTGGGTCGTGGAGATGGGAATGGCGGGACCGCGGAGGGAGTAGCGTCCGCGAATGTCCCAGAGCTTGATGCATGTGGACGCGTCTGAGGCGGTCAGGAGTAAGTGCTGGCGACCTTCGGGAAGGAAGGAGAGCGCTGTGACGGAGACATCGGTGCGGCGGTTGACGGTCTCGGTCTTGCCCAGGGAAGATGTCCTCGTCAAGCTTCCAGCGTATGTCGGCGTGGAGTGTTCCGCATGTGCTGAAGACAGGGTGCGCACGACGCTGGCGTATGGGGCATCTGAGCCCCAAGCTGAGTGTGAGGATATCTGGCCACCTTTGCAGCGTAGGTCCCAGATCTGTACCACACCATCGCGGCTAGAGGTCGCGACAATCTTCTCGTCTCCAGGCTGGAAGCGCACCTGCTTGACCGACGACCTGTGCTTGGCTAGTACGCTCAAGGTTTGTTGAGTGCGGACGTCGACGATCTGTGCGGTCTGGTCACCTGAGCCTGCAGCCAGGTAGCTGTCGTCGGACGAGAACTGCATGTCCATGACGGCGTTGGTATGAGCGTTCCATGACACATGCGACTTGCTGAAGTCACCTTCCGAGTCGAGGAGATGTATCCATCCGTCTTCACCGCCAACGGCTAGTAAGGAGTTGGCTACTATATGTTAGAGCGGTAAGAATGGCTTGAGATGAGGGAAGACGTACTGTTGCAGCTGGCTGTGCAGAATGGCGGAGCTCCTTGTGGTAATTGATGCACGTCGTCTGAGCCAGTGTAGAAGTCGGCCGTCTGGTGTTGCCACGATGTGCAGTGGTCGTGTCTGAAGCCCCGTCCAACACTCAGCAAGCCACCAAAGGACCTCTGCAGCGTTCTCGATGCACCTCCCAAGCTTCGTATCCTCCGTACCGGCACTGGAAAGACAGGCGGCTCATCGAACAGGACACGTACATCCTCGAGTATATCAAAGCTGGGCGGTGGGGTTGCGAATCGTGAACGTTTCGAAGGCGACGACTGGGCTGGCGATGTCTCTGGCGACGGGTACTGGGCTTTCCTCTTGCGGGTGCTCGAATGTGGTGTCTGCACTTGGTTCTCTACATCGGCAAAGTTCACAGTCTTGCGGGGCGTGCTTCGGGTTGCAGCAGTACCACGATTACTGCCTGTCCTCGTGATGTCATGCAATTGGCGGCCAGCTCTCAGAATACCGGCCTCTGAAGCTCCACTCTTGGAGTTCCGTGGCGTGAAGAAGCGGGTAAAACGTTTCGGCGTAATGGGCGGTGGCCTTTTTTGCTTACGGCTGGCCGCTGTGGTCGTGGTGAAGACGGGAGGCGATGACGAGGGCGGCTCTGGTGTGGGCTCTTGCAGCATGCTGCGCGTGACGCACGGAGACGACATTTTCTAGTATATAGTTATACAATTGGGCGGAAATAAAACAACGAAGACGTCAACGCAGGCCACGACTGAAGATATCCGAAGACGACATGGGAGGGACGGATGTGATGGAGCTGCACACGAGGTTGGGCTCAGCACTGGCCGCAGTCACGGTCGCGAAGTTCACGCGTAAAGTGGCACGCTAACCATGTTCCATCTCCGCCGGCACCATTTTCACCGACTAACAAGGGTCCGCTGAATTCTCCGCTTTTTTTTTCTTGAGCGCCGAAATCTTGGCTCGCAGAAAGTTCGCATCGCATGCTCAACGCGCGCAGTCGTCCACAGCCACAACACACACCATGGCCGCGATAAAACGAAAGGCCGAGCAGGCCAACACGCCGACGAAAAAGGACAAGAGCGCATCGAGCGACCGAAATGCGAAGCGGCGCAAGTCCGATGTCACAGAGCCAGCGAAACCGAAGCCTGAGGTGACGGCGCAGAAGAGCGTCTTCAAGGACGAGGAGAAGTCGTTCCCACGTGGCGGCGCAAGCGTGCTCACACCATTGGAGCATAAGCAGATCCAGATCAAGGCGAATCAGGATGTGCTGTTCGAGCAGTCGGGAGGCAAGCGCAAGGGCGACGATGGCCTGAGCGATATGGGATCGGACGACGGGGACAGAGCGGCACCAAAAGCGTCGAAGAAGAGGCCGGCGAAGAAGGGCAAAAAGGGTGTCGACGACGGCGAGAAGGAGAAGGTGGTGCGCGCAGAGGGCCTCAACTACAAGAAGCTCGCGCCAGGCACCCTCGTGCTGGGCCAGATCACCGACATCTCCCACCAGGACATCGTCGTCGCCCTCCCCAACAACCTCGTCGGCTACGTGCCCCTCACCGCCGTCTCCGACAAGCTCACCGAGCGCCTGGAGAAGCTTCTGAAGGAGGACGAGGGCGACGCTGCCGAGGATGAGGACGAGGACGAGAGCTTTGAGGACGTGCGCCTCGAGGACATGTTCACCGTGGGACAGTACCTACGCACCTGCGTCACATCTACCACCGAAGACACCGCACGTGCGAGGAAGAGGCTGGAGCTGTCCATTGACCCCAAGATGGTCAACAAGGGACTGTCCAAGCGCAAAATACCCGTCAACAGCATGCTGCAGGCGTCGGTGCTGAGCAACGAGGACCACGGTCTGGTCATGGATCTGGGCCTGGACGACTCCAAGATCAAGGGCTTCCTGCCAAAGGGCGAGCTCGGACCCAAGGTTCAGCATGCCAAGGTGCAAGAAGGTGCCGTCTTCATGTGCCTGGTCACTGGCCTCAACTCTGACGGCCGCATCGTCAAGCTCTCTGCCGACCACACCAAAGCCGGAAACCTGACCAAGGGCAACACCCTCGCCGAAGCTCCCACCATCGACGTCTTCCTCCCCGGCACTGCAGTTGACGTGCTGATCGCAGAAACTACGGCAAACACAGTCACCGGCAAGATTCTTGGCCTGGTCGACGCAACAGCCGACACCTACCACTCCGGCGCCACAGAGAAGGGTGCTAATGTATCCAACAAGTACAAGATCGGCTCCAAGGTGAAGGCGAGAGTTTTGTTCACTTGCCCAGACTCAGAGCCCAGGAAGGTCGGTGTCTCTTTCGTCGATCACGTGGTATCGCTCTCTACCCGCATGTCCGGAAAGCCAAAGGAGCGGAAGTCTCCCGCAGACCAGATGCCAATCGCCACCATCATCGACTCCGCCAAAGTCATCAAAGTCGCTTCCGGTCTGGGCGCCTTTTTCGACCTTGGAGTACGAGACGTCATCGGCTTTGCCCACATCTCCCGACTGTCGGACGACAGGGTGGAAGTTTTGTCTGAGGAAATGGGTGCCTTCAAGCTGGGCTCAACACACCGTGCGCGCATCGTGGGTTACAATGCCCTGGACGGGCTTTTCCAGCTTTCCTTGGAGCAGAAGATTCTCGACCAGTCCTTCCTCCGCATTGAAGACATCAAAGCTGGCCAGGTGGTGAAGGGCAAGGTCCATAAGCTCATTGCTGACAAGAAGGGAGCTACTGCAGTGCTTGTACATCTCTCCGAGGGAATTACCGCGCTCGTCGCCGAGATGCATCTGGCCGACGTCCGCTTGCAACACCCAGAGCGCAAATTCCGTGAAGGTGTGCCTGTCACAGCACGCGTGCTGTATACCGAGCCTGCGCGACACCAGATCCAGCTCACTCTGAAAAAGTCCCTCGTGAACTCTGAGATGGAGCCATGGACAAACTACTCAATGATCAAGGAGGGCGCAAAAGGACCTGGCATCCTCGCTGATGTACGGCGAAATGGTGCGAAAGTTCGCTTCTACGGCGACGTCACAGCTTGGCTGCCTGTGGCAGAGATGAGCGAAGCGTTCATGGATGATGCTACACGGCACTTTACCAAAGGACAGGTCGTCAACGTACGTGTTCTATCGGTCAACCCTGCGGAGCGTCAAATGCTGGTTTCATGCAAAGATCCTACTGCCATCGACCCCGACAAGGAAGCTGCCTTCAACGCCATCGACCCCGGCGTTGTCGTCAAGGGCACTGTTCTCGAGAAGTCTGACGAGGTGGCAACTCTTGACCTGGGCAATGGCGTCAAAGGCATCTTACGTCTTGGTCACTTGACCGATGGCTCCGAAAAGAAGGACGTCTCGACTATGAAGAAGATTCGCGTAGGAACAGCACTCGAGGACCTCGTCGTGCTCAACAAACTCAACAGAGCAAAGACTGTCACTGTCTCGAACAAGCCCAGTCTTCGCAAAGCTGCGCAAGCTTCCAAGCTCGTCACAAACGTCGAAGAGCTACAGGCTAACGAGCTTGTGCACGGCTTTGTACGCGGCATTCTTCCAGACAAGATCTTCGTTGAATTCGGTAACAGCGTCAGCGGTGCCATCTTCAAGTCGCAAATGACGGAAGAGATGTTGACCGCTCCTAATTTCGGACTGCGAAAGGATCAGTCCATCACGGCACGGGTCACACATGTTGATAACGCCAAGGGAATCTTCTGGCTGTCGATGAAGCTCGAGCGAGGGTCTGATGTTGAGCCAGCTCCCAAGTCGACCGAGCAACCAGGAGCAGATCTGGTGGGGCCCATTGACCCGACCATCACGAACACTAGCGACATCCAATTCGGTGCCACCGTGACTGTACGCATTCGATCCGTCAAGAACACGCAAGTCAACGTCGAGCTCGCGGAGAACGTACAAGGCCGTATCTCAGTATCAGAGATGTTCAACTCATGGGATGACATCCAGGACAAGAAGCACCCTACGAGACACTTCAAGATGAACGACACCATCACAGCTACGGTGCTTGGCAAACATGACGCTCGAAACCATCGATTCCTTCCCATCACGCATCGATCAAGCAACAAGACTCCGACCTACGAGATGAGTGCGAAGACAAGCAAGGTTACGTCAGAGGCCGATCTCTTGACTCTGGACAAGATCGAAGCGGGCTCGTCTTACGTCGCTTTCGTGAACAACATTGAAGATCGCTATGTCTGGGTCAACATCTCAGCTAATGTGCGCGGACGCATGGACTTCTTCGACCTCACAGATGATCTCGAGCTATTGTCTGGAATCGAAGGCATTGAGAAGAACTTCCCTATTGGTTCTGCTCTCAAAGTCCGTGTCAAGGCGGTCGATGTGGCCGCTGGACGCCTGGACCTGACTGCTGCATCGACCGTCACCGGAAAGTCGCTGTCACTTGGCGATCTCAAGGTGGGCTACGTGCTACCTGCTCGCGTCACCAAACTCCATGACTCTTCAATAGTCGTCCAGGTCAATGACAATATCGCTGCCCCAATCTTCCTGGAACATCTCGCCGACGACTACGACAAGGCCAAGCCTTCGGAGTATGCGATCGGCGACGTTCTGCGTGTCTGCGTCACCGACGTGGACGTTCCTAACAAGAAGCTTGGACTTTCTGCGAGACCATCGAAGGTACTGAATTCGTCGCTAGAAGTCAAAGACCCCATCATCGACAACAAGTCACAGCTCAAGGTCCACCAAGTTGTCCGCGGCTTCATCAAGAAGGTAGCAGACAATGGCATCTTCGTTCGCCTGGGCCCGCACGTGGAGGCATATGTTCGCGTCTCCCACCTCTCCGATGCTTACATCAAGGACTGGAAAGCTGCATTCCACGTCGATCAGCTCGTGACCGGCAAGGTCATTGCAAATAAAGATGATCAGCGCAACCCTCAATTGACCCTGAAGACATCGATCATCAACGGCGAGTTCGTTGAGACCATCGACTTCGGCGACATGAAGGTTGGTCAGATCGTCACCGCCAAGGTCCGTCATGTGGCAGACTATGGTGTCTTCTTGGTCGTGGACAACTCAAACAACGTTAGTGGACTTTGTCACATCTCGAAGCTAGCCGATACACAGGTCGACAAGGACAAGATCAAGGAGATGTACAAGAAGGACGATGTGGTGAAGGCAAAGGTCGTCAGCATCCAACCCAAGGCTCGCAAGATCAACTTCAGCCTGAAGTACTCGCAGGTCAAGGGTGATGACGACGATGATGAGGATATGGAAGATGCCTCAGACATCGAGCTCGATGACGCCGAGGACTCAGACGAAGACGTGGAATTGCCTGATGATGTCGACATGAGGAGCGTAAAGAGCGCAGACAGTGACGACGAGGAGGTCGAAGCATCCGAAGACGAGTCAGAAGCCGATGCATCCGCCGGCGCCACCGCACCGGGTCTCAGTACCTCAGGTTTCGACTGGACAGGCGACACGCTTGACTTCGACGAAATCGAGCGGGCACCCGCCTCTGACTCCGACGACGCCACAACCAAGAAGAAGCGCAAGTCCAAGAAAGCCACCATCAAAGAAGACCGCACAGGCGATCTCGACGCCTTCGGCCCGCAATCCGTCGCCGACTACGAGCGCCTCCTGCTCGGCCAGCCCAACAGCGCCGAGATGTGGGTGCGCTACATGGTGTTCCAGCGCGAGCTCAACGAGATTGAGAAGGCGCGACAAATCGCTCGACGCGCTCTGGCCACTATAAATCCTCGCGAAGAGAAGGAGAAACTGGATGTATGGACCGCTCTGCTGCATCTCGAAAACGAGATCGCTAGTGACGAGGACTTGGACGCAGTGTTCAAAGAGGCATGTCAAACTAACGACGCGCGTGAAATCCACGAGCGCATGATCAAGATCTACGTTTCGAGTGGAAAGATCGATGTAATTCTCTCCCCTCCCACCATTCCCCGACCATCATATAACTAACCCACCCCCCAGAAAGCCGATACCCTCTACCAATCCATGACACGCAACAAATCCTTCACACCCGACCCCACCTTCTGGCTCGGCTACGCCTCCTTCCTCATGTCCACCCTCAACCCCCCATCACCCATCCGCGCCCGCACCCTCCTCCAACGCGCCACGCAATCCGTGCCCGCTACACAACACCGCCACCTGACGCAAAAATTCGCAGCGCTAGAGTTTAAATCCCCGAACGGCGATCCTGAGCGCGGTCGCACGATTTTCGAGGGGTTGGTGAGTACGTGGCCGCGGAAGGGCGATGTGTGGGATGTTTATCTTGCGTTGGAGATGGGGTGTGGGAATGAGGAGAATGTTAGGGGACTGTTTGAGAGAATGGTTAAGGTTGGGAAAAAGAAGAGGGTTGCGGGGGTGTTTGGGAAGTGGGCGGATTGGGAGGGGGAGAGGGGGAATGGGAAGGGTGTGGAGAGGGTTAGGGCGTTGGAGGGGAAGTGGAGGGAGGAGAGGGAGAGTAAAGAGGACGAGTAGGGAGTGGATACGGCTTGCTGCATATATGGGCGTTTTGGGCTGATAGTGTGAGGCAAAAGTAAAAGATCCATCCGTTTGATTAGCTCTTGTCTAAACTTGCACTGTGATCCACTCAGCCTGACATCTGCTCCACCGCACCTTTTCTTCCCTATTCAGAATTACACGAGTCAAGCATATAGCAACACCAGTCCATCATTTTTTTTAACTACATTATTTACTTACATGTAGGTCAAGATCACGATAGATACTACATCGCAACAACATCCACCTTAGCAAGAAGTCCTCATCTCAAATCCACATCCAGTACCCCTTCCCCCTATTTCTTCAGCACTATTGTCTTCGTTGTCTTCTCCCCTCCTCTCCTCTCCTCTTACCGAATCATTTACGCGCGCGCACGCCCTAGAAAACTACTCAAGTTCCACCCATGCGCCTAGACTCAGAAACTAGACAAAGCATCCGGCTTATTGGAATCTGAATCCGAGTCGAAAGACTTGTTGAACGACGTCGGCCGCGGCTTTTTCCAGTAGAAGGACGAAGTCATGGGGAGTGGAGAGGTAGCTGAAGTTGGAGGTGGAGGTGGAGGTGTGGTGGTGAAAAGGGTGGTATCTTGATCCGTGGGCGCTAGGACGGGATCCTGCAAGTCGACTCCCGGAGTTGAGTTTTGCGGGACCGGCTGGTCGATGAGTGTGTGAAGCGGTTGGAGGTCTGGGAATGCGCGGCGCGGACGGAAGATTTTCTTGGGGCGAGCAGCTTGCACCGCCCTGTCCTTTTCCATCTCCACACGTTCCTTCTCCCTAACCCTCCTACTCTTCACCATGCCCCCTAACGCCATACTACTTCCCTCAAAACTCCCCCCTTCTCCCGTGGTCATATCTTCAACTTTCCTCTTCTCCCCTACCTTTGCTTTCGCCAATTCTTCCCGCCGCATCTTCTCTTTAACCTCAGGCTTGACATCCACATACGTCGTTCCACCAATTGACTTCCAGACGTCGACTTCGTCGTTTGAGCCGAAGACCGTTTGCACGGATAACTCGTCCGCGGCGTCAGTCATGCGGTTGAGGTAGTGGTTTTCGAGCTCAGTGTTGTCTTCTTCTTCGGTATCGGAGCCGGGGTCGTGGATGGAGGCGTTGGAGCGGGTGGAGGGGAAGGATGGGGCGGAGGGTGGAGAGGGGGGTAGAGGGGCGGGTGGGGTGGTGAACTTTTGGCGCTTGGTGGAGGGGGCGGTGGGGCGCATGGTGTGTGTGGTTGTGTGTGTGTGTGTGTGTGTGAAAGGTTGATGGAGCGTTTGGGCGTGGATGTGGTGTTGAGAGTTGTGGGTGTGGGTGTGGTGTTGAGGTAGTTGAGTGATGGATGTGATTTGCTGGATGGGTGA
>Ga0265780_10004148_pt1 | contig 18782 bp, 15 predicted proteins | sample P1T30metagenome_FD_192432 | JGI IMG/M metagenome (GOLD analysis project Ga0265780, IMG submission 192432) | Plant litter microbial communities from East Loma Ridge, Irvine, California - P1 T30 | ecosystem: Environmental > Terrestrial > Plant litter > Unclassified | place: USA: California...
TTCGCGACGACGAGCATCGTCTCGGCCGTCGGCGGGCAGGCCATCGGCCTCACGCTGCTGCTGACCCTCGGCGGCGGCGCCCTGACGTACGCCTGGGGCAGCGTGATCAGCCAGACGCTCGCCATGCTGATCGGCTTCGTCTTCACGCGGCCGCTGGTCAGCGGTCTCGTGAACGGCCGGGTGAGCCGCCGCGCCATCTCGTTCGGAGTGCCGCTCGCCCTCGCGAGCCTCGCCTACTTCGTCCTCAACGCCGGCGACCGGATCGTCATCCAGCGTCTGATGGGCCCCGACGCCGTGGGGCAGTACCAGGTGGCCTACGTGGTGGGCTCGTCGGTGATCCTGCTGCTGTCGTTCACGAACAGCGCCTGGGCGCCGCACTTCGCGAAGATGCGCGACGAGGCGGCGCGGTTCGCGCTCGCCATGACCGCACGCGACGAGATCTACCGCCTGCTGAACCCCATCGTCATCGGGCTCACGCTGGCCTCGCCGATCGCGATGCCGATCCTCGTGCCCGAGGGGTTCGAGCCCGCCACCCTGACCATCGTCGTCTACGTCGTCGCCCTCACGGCGTACCCGGCGACGGCGGGCGGGGCCAGCGGTCGTCTGCTGACGATCGAACGGCGAGCGAAGACGCTCGGCGTCATCACCGGCATCGCGGCCGTCGCCAACATCGGGCTGAACCTCGTCCTCGTGCCGCCGTTCGGCATCCTCGGCGCGGCCATCGCCACGGTCATCGCCTACTCGGTGCTGGCCTCGCTGCAGCTCGTCGTGCTGCCCAGGCGGGTGCCCTGGCACGGGTCGTCGGGCGCTCTGCTGCTGACGATCGTCGCGAGCGTCGTCTTCGCCGGCGCGACCACGGCGCTGCCGCAGACCCTCGAATGGAACATCGCGCGTCTCGTGGTCGCGGTCGCCTGCCTGCCCTGGTTCCTCCGCCGTCTGTCGGCGGCCCGCCGCCCGCCCGAGTCGCTGCCCGTCGACGCCGCGACCACCCCGGACGCCCCCGAGACGTCCCGTCACGACCAGGAGACCTCTTGACCCCCCAGCGCCCTCCGGCCGCCGAGCCGGCACCCCGTCGGGTCGTCGTGGTCGACCTCGCCGAGCCGCTGCCCGACCTCGTGGCCGACGCCCGCTACGACTCGGCCATGGTGTTCGGCACCTGGCACGGTCTGCCGATCGGCGTGGCCGACGTCGTGCTCTCCGCCGACCCGGGGGAGACCCGCGAGGCGCTCGCCCCGCTGACTGACCTGCGCGACGAGGCCGCCCGCTACGAGGCCGCCCGGCCCCCGCGCCTGCCCGACGAGCGCCTGCCGTCCGTCACGGTCGTCGTGTCGACGATCGTCGGACGCCGGGAGGACCTCGAGCTGCTGCTCGACGGGCTCGCCGCCGTCGACTACCCCGACGTCGAGTTCCTCATCGTCGACAACCGCCCCGTCGTCCCGGCCGACGACGTCCTGCCCGGTCTCGTCGCCGGCCGCGCCCGGGTTCGGTCGATCCACGAGCCCCGCAAGGGGATCTCGGCGGGTCGCAACGCGGGGGTCGCGGCCGCGCGCGGCGACATCGTGGTCTTCACCGACGACGATGTGCGCGTCGAGCCGAACTGGCTCCGCGAGCTCGCCCAGCGCTTCGTCGACGACCCGCGCGTCGACGTCGTGACCGGTCTGATCCTGCCCGCGGAGCTCGACACCCCGGCGCAGATCTGGTTCGAGCGCTACTACGGCGGATTCAGCGGCGAGCGCACCTGGCGTCCTCTCGTGCTCGACGCCGAACGGTGCTCGTCGCGGCTCGTCCGGGGCTCGCGCATCACCGTGTCCGAGGGCGGTGAGATCGTCCGGCGCTTCGCCGTCTACGGCGTCGGCGCGTACGGCGCGGGGGCGAACATGTCGTTCCGGCGGAGCGCGCTCGAGCGGATCGGAGGATTCGACCTGGCCCTCGGCACGGGCACGCCGGCGCGCGGCGGCGAGGACCTCGCGGCCTTCGTCGGCGTGCTCTGGACGGGCGGCCGCATCGCCTACGAGCCGGCCGCCGTCGTCCATCACCGTCACCGGGTGGGCACCGACGAGCTCCTGAAGCAGCTGCGGGGCAACGGTCTCGGCTTCACGGCCATGCTCACGTCGCTCGTGCTCGGCGACCCGCGGCACATCGCGGGACTCGCCTGGCAGCTGCCCCTCGCCGTCCGGTCGATGGCGGTGCAGAGCCTGTCGCGGATCTCCGGAGGCGCGGCGCGCGAGGTCGAGGCGCGTCCCGCCGGCCTCGAGGACGCCTACCCCCGGGCGCTCGTGCTGAACGAGCTGCGGCACTACCCGACCGGGCCGATCGCGTACCTGCGGAGCCGGCGGCTCGCGCGGCGGCTGGACGGCGGCGACGGACGCGGCGGAGGGGCCTCGCGGCGCTGACCCGCGCCTCCTCGGCTCCCGCCCGCCCGGCGGGGTCGCGCGGGGTCGCGCCTCGGACCTAGCCGTCGTAGCGGTAGATCGCGGCCCAGTCGATCTGAACGGCGCCCGCCGCGCCCTCGGGGGGCCGCTTCTTCGACGTCTCGATCTGCATGACCCAGTGCATGGTCGCCGTCGGGATGTCGCTGCGCGTCGTCCCGATCGTCACGCCGTCGATCGAGAACACGATCTCGTCGGGCTTCCACTCGATCGTGTACGTGTGCCACTCGCTGAAGGGAACGGCCGTGCGGCGCGCGAACGAGTTCTCGGCGGGGTCGCCCGGCGTGTGGTTGTAGGCCCGGACGTTCTTGTCGAGATGCCCCTCGGGGAAGTCGATCTCGCCGTCGTCCCAGTCGTTGTCGTCGCTCCAGAGCAGGAACGCGGCGCTGTAGCCGGGCACCGGGTCCGAACGGAGGCGCACGCTGTAGCGCCCGTACGTCGTCCCGCCCCACTTCCCGTCGACCAGAGGCACGACGGCGGACGAGGTGATGTCGTCGCCGAGGGCGGAGACCCCGAGCGAGAGCATGCCGTCCGCGACCGAGATCGCCGAGGCCCGGTACGTGCCGATGTCGGCGGTGTCGGTGAAGCCGTCGTAGGGCAGCCACGAGCTCGCGTACGGGCCGGGGAACGACCCCCGGTCGACGGGGGTGTCGAAGTCGTCGACGAAGGTCTGGGTCCAGCCGGGCAGATCGCCGACGGGGGCCGCCTCGCCGCTCGGCGAGGCCTGATCGGCCGCCGAGGGGGCGGACGACTCGCCGGAGGCCGGATCGACGGCGGGATCGACGGGATCGGCCGGCGCGGGGGTGGCGGTCGGGGCCGGCGGGTCGGTGGTCGTGTCGACGGGGGGCTGCGGGGCGACCGTGGTCGGGGCCGCGGTCGGCACGGGCGGCCGCCGCGCGGGATCGGGGCCGACGCTGAACGGGGTCATCGCGCCGGAGTCCTCGTCGAGCACCAGCAGGGGCACGCCGACGAGAGCGATGGCCGAGACGGCCACGACGGCGGTGACGGCCAGGCGCGTCCGGCGTCGTCGAGAGCGCTCATGAGGCCTCTCGTGGGTCGGCACGTCGTCGTTTCCTTCGGATACGGCCGTCGAGGAGGCGGGCTCGGGTTCGCCCGCCGCGACTCGGCGGTCGACTGATCATCACCCGCCGCGTGCCGCTGGTCAAGCGCCGTGTCCGTCTCGCGACGTTACACCCCCCGAGCGAGGGGCACCCCCCGGGAAACCCGTTCGTAGTCCACTGTTCACCTGTCCGAGACCGGATGGGGCGTATCGCTCGAGGGCCTCCGGAGGTTACCCTGTCATGAGCCGCCCTGCCCGATACCCACGAGTACGGCGACGACCCGAACCACGCCGACCCGAACTCGGCGCTCTGTACCCCGCCGATGGGACGACCCCCACCCAGGGTCGTGCACACCCGTCGGTCGAGCGCGCCGTCCGTGCGGAGAGGCGGCTACCCCTGGAGATCACTCGTGACCCGAGCTGACTCTGCCCTCGCGAGTGCGCGCCCCGACGGCGCCGACCCCGACCTCGCGAGACGCAGTCACCCGACCCTCGTCCCGACCCGCGACGCCTATGCGGTGATGACGCCCGCGTGGCGGCTCGCCGCGGCCGGCCTCGTCTGGGTCACCCTCGTCGTGATGGGCCTCGGCTTCGCGACCGGGGCGACCGCGCTCCGCGAGATCGCCGTCCCGGTGTTCCTGCTGCTCGAGCTCGGCATCGCGCCCGCCCTGCTCGCCGCGCCGATGCGCGCATCGCGGTTCGTGCTGGTGGCCGTGGTGACGAGTCTCTCGTCGACCGTGCTGATCGGCACCGCCATGGCGCGGACGGGCCTCTGGCAGCCCACCGGGACCATGACCACGGTCGTCATGGTCACGATCGTGCTGCTGGCCACGGCGACGGTCCGCGAGATCATGGCCGTCGGACTCGACCGCGCGGCGCGTGCCGACGACGGGGCGTCCGGCCTCTCGGCGGACTCCGAGGAGGCGCGGGCCGGCTCCCGAGGTCGCCTGCCCTGGGTGCCCCTCGCCACCGCGGCGGCCCTCGTGCTCGTCATCGGGTCGTCGCTGCTCGTCCGCAGCGACCCGACGCCCGGCGGCCTCTTCACCCTCGAGGGCCCGGGCTGGTTCGTCGGCCTGGCCCTGCTCGTGGCCGCGGCGGTCTTCGCCCTCGTCACGCACCGCAGCCCGGCGCTGCCGCTGCTCGTGCTGAGCGGGGTGGTCGTGCTCTCGCAGGCCATCGTCTACGGCACCCCGACCATGGTCAGCGCGGCCCGCCACGTCGGCGTCATCGACTCGATCCGCGTCAACGGCGGCGTGACCCTCGGCACGGACATCTTCCAGTCGTGGGCGGGCCTGTTCTCGGGCATCGCCTGGGTCGCCGACGTGGCGGGGATCCGCGACGTCATGATGATCGCCACCTGGTGGCCGGTCATGATCACCCCCGTGATCGCCCTCGCGGCCACCGTGCTGGCGCGTCGGTTCCTCGCGCACGACGGCCGGGCCTGGTTCGCCGGCGGGCTGTTCGCCCTGACGCTCACCCTCAACACCATCTACTTCTCGCCGCAGTCGCTCGGCATCGTGCTCTCGCTCTGCATCGGCGCGCTGGCTCTCAGCGCCGGTCGTCCCGCCGCCGAGACGGCCTTCGCGTCGAGCAGCCGGCCGGCCGACCCCGGCGAGCTGGTCGCCGAGGGCGACCCCGCCCACTCGACCCGGCCCCGCGCCTCCGGCGTGGTCGGCTGGTGGTCGCTCGCGGCGATCCTCGTGCTCGGGTCGACCCTGGCGGTCACGCACCAGATCTCGCCCTACCTGACCACGGCCGCGCTCGGCGTGTTCGTCGTCTTCCGGCTCGTGCGTCCGTGGTGGACCCCGGCGCTGGTGCTCGTGCCGGCGGTGCTCTGGGCCCTCGCCAACCGGTCGGTGCTCGGCACGTTCCTCATCCCCTCCGCGGCGGGCAACGTGCTCGACAACGCGGCGCCGCCGGAGCACGACGGGGCGACCCTCGGCAAGCCGCTGGTCAACCAGCTGGCGTTCGGTCTGCCCGCGGTGGTCCTGGTGCTGGTCGGCCTCGCCGCCCTGACGGCCTTCGTGCTCCACCGGAAGTCCCGTCAGCAATGGGCTCTCGTGCTCGCGGCCGCCAGCCCGGTCAGCCTGATCATCGTGACGAACTACGGCGCCGAGGGGATCTTCCGGGTGACGCTGTTCGCCGCCCCGTGGCTGTGCATCCTCGCCGCCATGCTGCCGTGGCCCCGTCGCCTCTCGCGGCGGCTGGGGGTCTCGGCCCTCGCGGCGGCCCTCGTGCTGGTCGTCGGCGTCAACGTCTACGGCAACACGGCCCTCGACTGGAACCGCGTGGCCAGCGTCGACACGACCCGCGCGACGCTCGCCTTCGAGAACGAGGCCGCGCCCTACGCGGCCCTGCTCGTGCCGGGCAACGGCAACGCGACCCCGGGCGCCCGGACGGCCAAGTACGACCGGCTGCAGTACGTGCCCCGCGAGTCGCTGAACGGGTACGCCGAGACGGGCCCCGGCTACGACGCGGTGCAGGACGAGCGCGACCTCACCGAGCAGTTCGCCGTCGGCTGGGAGGCGTCGGAGTACTACGTCATCGTCTCGGACGTGCTCGGCGCCTACGACGAGCGCTACGGGTTCCAGACCTACGCGGACTACCAGGAGCTCGGTCGGGCGTTCGCCGACGACGACCGGTGGGAGGTCGTCTACACGAGCCCGACCGCGAAGCTCTACCGGCTGACCGACCCCGAGGCCGTCCGCGGCTGAGCGGGCTCGGAACGACCGACGGGGTCGGCGTCGTCCTGAGACGACGCCGACCCCGTCGGTCGTTCCCGGTGTCAGCGGCGCCCGAGGCGCCGTTCGCCGGTCGAGCCGACCGAGTAGGCCAGGCCGTAGTGCTCGAAGAGGGCGGGCTCGCGCGACGCCTCGAGCTCGCCGTCGGTGTCGATGGACGGGGCGTCCTTCACGATCTTCTTGTCGAACTGCACCTTGAGGTGCTTCGGTGCGACGACCGCGCCCTGCAGGGGCACGAAGAGGAGCTTCTTGCCGACGATGCCGGCCTGCACCGTGGCGAACGTCGCCAGCTGGGTCGACGTGTCGAAGTAGATGCTCTCGAGCGTCCCGACCTTGTCGCCGTTCGGGTCGACGACGGGCAGGCCGATCCAGTCACGCAGGTTCTCGGCTTCGAACATGGAGTCCCTCTCTGTCGACGCGGTCAGGGCCGGAGCGACCCCTCCGACGCTAGTCGCCCGGGGTCGCTCCCGACGCGATCTCGCGCAGCACGGACAGATGCTCGTGCCAGGCCGCCCGGCCCTCGGTGCTCAGCGCCAGCGACGTCCGGGGCCGTTTGCCGACGAAGCCCTTCTTCACGGTGACGTAGCCCGCGTCCTCGAGGATCGCGATCTGCTTGCTCAGCGTCGAGTCGCTCACCTGGACGGCGTCGCGCAGATCGCGGAAGTCGAGCTGCTCGGCGGCGGCGAGGGCGGCGGTCATCGAGAACCGCACGGGCTGATGGAGGGTGTCCGACAGCCGCAGACGGGGGTGCTCGCCGCTCATCGCCGGGCCTCGCGGGCCTCGACCAGGGCGCACCCGACCGAGACGACCAGGAGGGCGCCGGCCAGCAGGCAGGTCGCGACGACCCTCTCGCCCTGCGAGCCCGCGACGACCACCATCGAGACGACGTAGACGCCGAACAGGCCGACGATGTAGCCGACCCAGCGCTTGCCGAAGCCCACCTTGTGCGATCGCAGGAAGGCCAGCTGGAAGGCGATGATCACCCCGATCCAGACGAGCAGACCCGCCATCGCCACGAGGTAGTTCCGGCCCTCGGTGAGCCCGAGCGCGAGGGTGCCGAGCGAGAGCGTCGACCCGAAGGCGAGCAGCACGGCGACGGCGGGCCAGCTGGCGGCGGCGGTGGCCTGCCGGCCGGTGCTGTCGGCGTCGGACAGCAGTCGGCGGGCCTCGTCGGGGGTGGGGAGCGACGTGCGGTCGGTCATGATCTCTTCCTCTCGGTCGTGTGACTACAGACTAGAAAGTACTTTCTCGATTGGCAAGTACTTTCTCGGGATGACGTGAGGTGCCATGATGACCGACATGACCCGCGCCTCCCGCCCCCTCCTCCTGGTCGTCGACGTGAGCGACGAGGGTCGCGACGACCCCGCGTTCCACGCCGAGCTCCGTGCGCTGACGGCGAGCGTGCTGCGGGCGGCCGACGAGGCGGGCTTCGACGCGACGCGCGTCGCGGCCGAGGCGGCGGGCGTCGAGGGGCTGCTCGCCGAGCTCGAGCGAGCCGACGCCGTGCTGCTGACCGGCGGAGACGACGTCGACCCCGTCTTCTACGACGGGCAGGCCGAGTACCCCGGTCGCGCCCAGACGTTCCCCGCGGCCGATCGGGCGCAGATGGCCCTCGTGGTCCGAGCCGTGGAGGCGCGGGTCCCGACGGTCGGCATCTGCCGCGGAATGCAGCTGGTCAACGTCGCCCTCGGCGGCGACCTCGTGCAGCATCTGCCGGGCGACGCCCACGTGCGGGCGGGGGCGCCCGACGACAGCATGGTCGATCACGACGTCCGGCTCGACCCCGCCAGCGATCTCGCGGCCCGGCTCGGGGGCGACGCGTTCGACGTGCGGAGCTCGCATCACCAGGCCGTCGGGCGGCTCGGCGGCGGGCTGGCCGCGGTGGCGTGGGCCGACGACGGCACCGTCGAGGCGCTCGAGCACACCGCGGCGCCGCTCTGGTGCGTGCAGTGGCACCCCGAGGACGCCGGGGCGCGCGGCGACGTGCTCTCCGATCTGCTCGCGGCGGCCCGGGACGAGGTCGCTCCCGCGTGACCGGGGGCGGGCGCGCCTCCGTCGCCCTGCATGACCGTGGCGGGCGCGCCTCCGTCGCCGCCTCCGATTCCGGGGCTTGCGGCCGGGGGAGGGGGATATGTCACACTGGATGAAGCGCCCTCGTCGTGGAGTGGCAATCCCCCTTCCCACCCGTCAGCAACGATCGCGGCGAGTGCGCATCGCCCCCGCGACCCGTGCCCCGGCACGCCTCGTGGCGGCGTCCTCCCGACGAGTCGTCTCGTCGTGCGCGCTCTCCGCCCGAACCGGAGGCACGCCCGTGACCGACACCCTCACCCGTCCGTCGTCGACGACCAGCCGGACGACCCACCAGCAGCCGCACACCCTGACCCCGTCCGCCGTCGTGGGCATCGCCGTGCTCGGGCTGTCCACCTTCTTCGCGATCACCACCGAGCTGATGCCCGTCGGCCTGCTCTCGACCATGAGCGCCGATCTCGGCGTCGCCGAGTCGCGCATGGGCGTCGTCGTCACCGTCTACGCGCTCGCCGTCGCGGTGCTCGCGCTGCCGTTGACCCGGGCCACGGCGCGCGTGCCGCGCAAGGCCGTGCTCGTGGCGACCCTCGTCGGCTACACGGTCTCGAACCTCATGGTGGCGCTGGCCCCGAGCTTCGAGTTCCTCTGCGCCGGGCGCGTGGTCGGGGGCGTCGCGCACGCCCTGTTCTTCTCGGTCGCGTCGGCCTACGCGACGCGCATCGTGCCTCCCCGTCTCGCCGGGCGGGCCATCGCCTTCGTCTACTCGGGCAGCTCCCTCGGCTTCGTGATCGGCGTGCCCGTCGCCACGACGGTGGGCGACCAGGTCGGCTGGCGCCTCGCCGTGACGGGAGTGGCGATCGCCTCGGCGCTCCTCGCCGTCGTGGCCCTGGTGTTCCTGCCCGCCGTCCGGGGCGAGGCCCACCCGCACATGGGCTCGGTCGCGTCGTGGGCCCGCAGCGGACTCCTCGCCGTCGTCGTCGCGGATCTGCTGCTGTTCGCCGGGCACTACGTCGTCTACACCTACATCGGCCCGTACCTCGTGGGCGCGGGGCTCGGTGCCGGCTCGACCGGGACGGCCCTGCTCGTGCTCGGCGCCACCGGCGTGATCGGCCTCCTCGTCGCGGGGGCGTTCGTCGACCGCGCCCCGCGGCAGACCCTCCTCGTCGCCGTCGCGGTGATGACGCTGGCGCTCGGCGCCCTGCCGTTCGTGCACGGCTCGCTCGTGGGCACCTTCGTCGTCGCCGGCGTCTGGGTGGCGGCCAACGGCACGACCGGCACCCTGTTCATGGCCGCGGCGATCCGCACCGGCGGCGTCAGCCCCGACATCGCCGGAGCCCTGATCAACGCCGGCTCGAACGTCGGCATCGCCGCCGGTGCCGCGCTCGGCGCCCGGGCGTTCGAGATGACCGGTCTGGCGGCGCTGCCGTTCACCGCGTCGATCGTCGTCGCCGGGAGCTTCGTCGTCGTGCTGCTGGCCCGGCGCGGGTTCCCGACCGACGGCCACTCGCAGGTGTCGCTGTCGACCTCGAACCTCCGCACGATCACCTCGTCCGTGGCGGTCGTCACGGGCTCGATCCGGACGATCCCGTCGCGCACCGGATCCGTCCCCACCCTCGGAGGTCACTCGCGCCCCGACGCCTGACCCGCGCCTCCGGCCCGTCCGCGCCTTCCGCCCCTCCGGCCTCCAGGTCGCGGTCCGCGCGGGCCTCGGGAGATCCGCACACGGGGATGGCCGAGGAGGCGCGGCGCGGCCGTCGACGCGTCACCGGGGGTCATCGCGCAGCGGCGTCACGATCGGATCGGGCAGGATCGACGCATGACCGAGTCCTCCGCGCCGAAGCAGCTCATCCTCAACCTCTTCGAGATGAACTGCGTCGGGCACATCACGCACGGTCTCTGGCGCCTGCCCCACAACCACCGCAGCGAGTACAAGGACCTGGCGTACTGGCTCGAGCTCGCGCGCCTGGCCGAGAGCGGCGGCTTCGACGCGATCTTCATCGCCGACGTGCTCGGGGCCTACGACGTCTACGGCGACAGCCCCGCGCCCGCCCTGCTCGAGGGGATCCAGGCTCCGAACAACGATCCGATGCTCGTCGTCCCGGCGATGGCGGCGGTGACCGAGCACCTCGGCTTCGGCATCACGTTCTCGACCAGCTACGAGCCCCCCTTCGCGTTCGCGCGGCGCATGTCGACGCTCGACCACCTGACGAAGGGTCGGGTGGGGTGGAACGTCGTCACGTCGTATCTGCCGAACGCCGCCCGCAACTTCGGCCTCGACGCCGAGATCCCGAAGGCCGAGCGCTACGCCCGCGCGGCGGAGTACCTCGACGTGCTCTACAAGCTGTGGGAGGGCTCGTGGGAGGACGACGCGGTGGTCGCCGACCCCGGCGCCGACGGTCTCGAGCCCGGTTCGGGCGTCTACACCGACCCCGCCAAGGTGCACGCCATCGATCACGAGGGTGCGCACTTCCGGGTGGCCGGGCCGCATCTCAGCGAGCCGTCGCCCCAGCGGACCCCGGTGCTGTTCCTCGCCACGGCGTCGCCGAACGGCGTCGAGCAGGCGGCCCGCAACGCCGAGGTCGTCTTCACGGGCGGCCCTGCGGTCAAGGCGGTGGGCGCGGCCACGCGGGAGGCGGCCGTCGAGGCGGGCCGGTCCGCCGACGACGTGCGGTTCATCGTGCAGGCGGGTGTCATCACGGGGCGCACCGACGCCGAGGTCGCCGAGAAGCTGGCTCAGTACCGGTCGTCCGCCAGCACGCAGGGGCGGCTCGTGCACCGCAGCGTCCCGTTCGACGCGCTGTCCCACCCGAGCGATCGCACGGTGCGCGAGGCCCTCGAGATCGAGGGTCGTCTCGACCACCCGGGCGCCGCCTCCCTGCCCCTCGACATCACCGTCGGCCAGCTGGTCGATTCCGTCGACGAGGCCTGGGGCGGCACCTTCTTCGTGGCCGGCACGCCGACCGTCGTGGTCGACGAGATCGAGCGCTGGCTCGACGAGGAGGGCATCGACGGCATCAACCTCCGCCAGTACCACTCGTTCGACACGCTGCGCGACTTCGTCGAGCTGATCGTGCCCGAGCTCCGCCGCCGGGGGCGCGTCCGCGAGGCGTACGTGCCGGGGGAGACCCTGCGCGAGCGGCTCACGGGAGGCGGCCCGCGCCTCCCCGAGACGCACCCGGCGGCCGCCTACCGGCGCTGAGGGGGCTCGAACAGGCTGGTGCGAACACGCCGCTGATCGACCCGCTTCCGAAGAGCAGGCGCCTGGTCGGTTGCTCGGTCGGTTCCGCCCGACCGTCGTCGGGCGTGCACCGCGAGCATGTTCACGCCGTGTCGGCCCCTCGAGGTGGAGTCCGCGCAGCCCAGGTCCGTCGGTTCGTCTTGCCCGCGTCGTTCCGGACGGGTTCGTCGACGATGCGCACCGTCGCCGGGCATCTGGCCGGGTCGAGCCGCTGCTGCACCCAGGCCAGGATCTCCGCCGTGGTCACGGTCGCGCCGGCGACGTCGACCACGGCCTCGATGCGTTGGCCCAGGTCGTCGTCGGCGACACCGAACGCCACTGCGCTCCGGACGGCTGGATGCGTCTCCAGCATCCTCTCGACCTCGCTCGGGTGCACGTTCACGCCGGCCCGCAGGATCACATCGTCGACCCTGTCGACGATGTGCAGGTACCCGTCGTCATCCAGGCGTCCGAGATCTCCGATGGTGTCCCAACCGTCATCGGTGCGCATCGAGGGGGTGCCGAGGTACCGGTAGGTGGGGTCGCCTTCGCGCCGCAGCCAGACCTGTCCTGTCTCGCCGGTCGGCAGATCGACGCCGGCCGGTGATCGCACCGCGACCGTCGTGCCGCCGGCGGGCCGTCCGACACTGCCGGGGTGCTGGAGCCACTCGTCACCGCGGATCGCCAGCACGCCGTTCGACTCGCTGCCCGCGTAGACCTCGACGACCCGCTCGGCGCCGACCCAGGCCATGAACCGGCGCTTGAGATCCGGTGGGCACGGGGCCCCCAGGTGCAGCACGGTCTGCAGCGACGACAGGTCGGCTGCCGCCCGTTCGGCCTGGGGCAGCCGCAGCAGGCGGTGCATCATGGTCGGGACGAGCATCATCCACGTGACCCGGTGCTCGGCGGGCGTCGAGCAGATGGTGATGACCACCGGCACCTCGAAGGGCGAGTGCGCCCCCGAAAGCCAGGAGCGGGGAGAGGGGCAGGAGGAACAACCCGAGTCGCGCGCCGCCCGAGACGTAGGGAGTGGGGAGCACGGGTAACAAGATGACGAGTACGAATGCTCCTGCGAGAAGCACAGCAGCGGTGCGAGGGACCTGCCGCTGCTGAAGGCCATAGTGGACGCCGTCGTCGTAGAACATATCCCATCCTCTCTCTCAATCCACTACGCCTAGGTTCCCGAGATCTGATTTGCCCGGTAGGGGATTTCTCAGTGGTCGGTGTCAGAAGTCTTCCTACCCCGTACCTGTTGGTGCAGAGCTCGGCCAGAAGTGAGGGACCGGCGGCAAAGATGCGTCATCCGCCGGCGGTCGAGAATACGCATACGCCGTCAACGCCATTAGGCACGGCGACGAAAAAAGGGCCACTATTGGGACGAATGTGCCGACGCAGGCGAGTGGATAATAACGGGTCGGAGTCACTCACAGGCTTTGCAAATGCCGACCTCGATCCGTCTGTCGAGCTGAGATGGATGAACCGAGTAGCACGAGCCGAAGGGTGCGTTCGGCGGCGTCCCGCAGTAGCGCCTCGCCCTGGTCGACAGCGTCCTGAAGGGGCATCGGGATGGTCATGATCGAGGCGATGGCCGCGATCCCGATGTCGTGGACCGCGGGCGCGCCGTCTCCGATCGATCCTGCGAGTCCGAGGACGGGCACGCCGACGCGCTGGGCCCGGATCGCGATCTCGGCGGGGACTTTGCCGTGCGGCGTCTGGTAGTCGATGGCCCCCTCGGCAGTGATCACGAGGTCGGCGCGGGCGATGAGATCGTCGAGGTCGACCCGCCCCAGTCCGATTCCGAGCAGTGCCTCGAAGCGAGCGACGAGGCTCGCTCCGAGCCCGGCGGCGAGTCCGGCGCCGAGACCGCCCGACGCCCCTGTGCCGCCTCCGAGACGGACGTCGAGCCCGGTCGCGTGCGGAGCGTCCCGGGTCAGGATGGCCGCCCAGTTCTCGAGCGCCGCCGAGAGATGCTCGACCTGCTCCGGGCTGGCGCCCTTCTGCGGTCCGAACACCCGGGCGACGCCGTGATCGCCGCAGAGGACGTTGGTGATGTTGCAGGCGAGGACGAGCTCGGTGTCGGCCAGGCGCGGGTCGAGTCCGCTGAAGTCGAGTGAACGCAGGCGCGTGAGGTGACGACCGCCGTCGGGCAGCTCGGCGCCGTCCTCGTCGCGGAGGACGACGCCGAGGGCGGCCAGCGCCCCGGCGCCGCCATCGGAGGTCCCCGAGTCGCCGCAGCCGATGATGATCGTCCGCATGCCGTCGTCGAGTGCGGCGAGGACGAGCTCGCCGACGCCGCGGGTGGTGGTCGCCCCGGGATCGCGATCCCCCCGCGGGACGAGGCGCAGGCCGGCGGCTGCTGCCATCTCGACGACGGCGGTGTTCGCGCCGGTGCCGCCGAGGCGCGCCCAGCGCGCCGTGACGGTCTGTCCGACCGGACCGGTCACACGGGCCGGGACCAGATCCCCGCCCGTCGTCCGGGCGACGATCGCCGCAGTGCCCTCGCCACCATCGGGGATGGGAACGAGGTCGATGTGCACCCCCGGGAGAACTCTGCGGACACCGGCGCCGATCGCACGGGCGACCGTCTCGGCGTCGAGGCTCTCTTTGAAGCCGCTCGGGGCGATCAGGATGCGGTGGGGCACGGTCATGCTCATGGGACTGCCTCGGGTTCGGGTGTGGTGTGCGCGGTCAGGGGAGGAAGAGCGGGAGGCCCAGCGCGGGCCAGACGTACCAGGCGAAGGCGGCGATGATGGCGAACATCACCGGGCCGAGCACGGCCGAGAGTCTCAGCAGATGCGCGGGTGTGAAGCCCGGGCTGCCTTCGATGGCCGCGAACATCGCCACCGGCTTGGCCGAGCTGGTGAGGGTGTGACAGAACCCGGCCGCGGCGGTGGACGCGAACGCCGCGGCCGCTGGGTCGACTCCGACTGCCGGGGCGAGCGCGACGACGATCGGGACGAGTGCGGCCGAGCGGGCGGATCGGGACTGGATCACGAGGTGGGCCGAGAGGGACAGGGCGATGACGGCCAGCACGAAGACCGGACCTGCGGCTCCGCCGAGCGTTCCGAGGGGCCCGAAGACCCCCTGCGCCAGCCAATCGGCTGCTCCGGTGGAGGTGAGCGCCGTCCCGAGCGTCAGGGTCGCCGCGAGGAAGAGCAGGAGCGTCCAGGGGACGGTCTTGAGCGCTTTGGCGAGAGACGTCGAGCCGTAGCGGGGAGAGGTTGCGACGAGTGCGCCGAGGAGGGCGACGATCGCGGGGTGGAGTCCGTGGAGCGGTTCGGTGCACCACAGGACGATGACGGCACCCAGCAGCAGGGCTGCTCGTGACTCGACCGCGGTGAGCGCTCCCGTGACGGGCGTCGGCGAGTCCTTCTCGAGGTCGCGGACGCTGATCGTCAGGAATTCCCGACGATCCTCGCGGCGGGTGAAGATCAGCAGGACGACTTCGCACGCGACGTGCGAGCTGACGAGCGCCACGGGCAGGCCGAGGATCATCCACCGGACGAAGTCGAACCCCGTGCCCGTCGCCGTCTCGACGATCTGGCTCGTGACCAGGTGGGCACCGGCTCCGAGGAGGGACGCCGCAGCCGACAGCAGGATCACCGTGGGGAAGAGGAGCGACAGAGCGACGACGATCGCGCGCCGGTCCGCCAGAACCCGGGCGAGGCCGAGGAACACCGGCAGGGCGAGAGCCGCTCGACCCGAGGTGGCAGGCACCGCGAAGGTCGTGACGACCAGCGAGGCCGTGATGAGGTGGAACAGCTGACGGGGCGTTCTCGCCCCGACGATCACGGCGGCGGCGCCGCGGAGGGCGAGCCCTGATGTGGTGATCCCCGACGCGATCACGAAGGCGGCGAGCAGAAGCCACACCGTCTCGTCACCGAGGGACTGGAAGAGCTTCTCGGTGCCGATGACTCCCATCACCACGAGCGCCGTCGCCGATCCGAGCGCGACGTAGGTGTCGTCGATGGGTGTGAAGATCCAGAACCAGACGGCGAGCACGAAGACGATCAGCGCGGCGGCTGCCGTGCCGTCGAGGCCCGCGTCGGGCCGCGAGACCGCGACGGTGAGTGCAGCGACGACGCCGATGCCGAAGACGGCGCCGACGATGCGGGGTATGCCCCGCGTCGTCGGTGGACGGCGCGGGGCGGGCCCGCGGGGTTCGGTCCCCTGTGGGTCCCGCGGCGGCGGGGAGGTCGCGTATCTGGTCACAGTCATCGGAGGCGGTATCCCGCTCCGCGGACGGTCTCGACACGGGCGGAGCCGATCTTCGCCCGGAGCGCCCGGACGTACGCGTCGACGACGTTCGATGCCGGGTCGAAGTCCGTGCCCCAGATGCTCCCGATGATCTGGTCCCGGGTGAGGAGCTGGCCGGGGTGCCGGAGGAACAACTCGAGGAGGGAGTACTCGCGCGGGGTGAGATCGCGGACGTCCGATCCGATCTGGACCCGCCGGCTGCGAGCATCGATCACCATGCCGTCATGCACGAGTTTCGGCTCGGGCGTGAGGCGGTCGAAGTCGTCCAGGCGGAGGCGCACGCGGGCCAGTAGCTCGGCGAACTGGAACGGCTTCGTCATGTAGTCGCTGGCGCCGCCCTCCAGTCCGTTGACGGTGTCGATCACCGAGTCCCGTGCCGTGAGGACGATGACCGGGATATCGACCGCCTCGCCGCGTAGCTGGAGCAGGACCGTGAAGCCGTCCATGGTCGGAAGGCCGATGTCGAGGATGACGAGGTCGAACGAACCCGTCCGTGCCATGAGCAGTGCCGTCTCGCCGTCGGCCACCTCGGTGGTGGTGTACCCGGCCGCCCGCAGGCCGCGTCCGATGAAGCTCGCAATGTTGACGTCGTCTTCTGCGACGAGGAGGTTCTTCGGCTTCATGACGCCGCCCCGCTCGCAGGGATGCTGCGGTCCTGCGCGACAGCGACAGCGACGGCGACGGCGACGGCGACGGGCGCGGGGAGGGTGATCCCGAAGGTCGCACCGTCGCCGGGCGTGCTGACCAGCCAGGCCGAACCACGGTGCGCATCGGCGATGGCGCGCACGATGGCAAGCCCCAACCCGGCTCCGTCACGCCGGCCGGCGCCGATGGACTGGTCCTGCGGCACGTCGTTGGCGCTGCCGTGACGGAAGCGCTCGAAGATGCGGGCCGCCTCGTGCTCCTCGACGCCCGGCCCGTCGTCGCCGACCCAGAAGACGACGACACGGTCCCCGCCCTCGCCCTCGAAGCGGGAGCCGAGCTCGATCGTGGACCCGGGGGCCGTGTACTGCACCGCGTTCGCCGCGAGCTGGAGAACGGCCTGCGTGACCCGCTGCTCGTCGACGCGGACGGTGCCCTCGGCGATCTCCATGAGGCGCCAGCGTCGGTCGCCCAGAGCCTGCGCCTTGGTCTCGATGTCCAGGGTGAGGGCTGTGGTGTCCGCCTCGTGGAGCGTGACGAATCGAGGCTGCTCGGCCCGCGCCAGCATGAGGAGGTCCGACACGATCCGACCCATCCGGGCCAGCTCCGTGTCGACCAGACGCAGGGTCTCCGCCTGGCGCTCCGGTTCCGACTGGAGGAGCTCCAGGTGTCCCCGGACGACGGTGATCGGCGTCCGCAGCTCATGACTGGCGTCGTCGACGAACTTCTGCTGAGTCGTCGACGCCCGCTCGAGGCGGTCGAGCATCGCGTTGAACGTCTCAGCGACGGCCGAGATGTCGTCGCGCCCGCTGACGGGGACGCGTCCGGTCAGGTCGTGCTCGGTGATGTCCTTGGCCACCTGGTGCACCTGACGGATCGGGGCCAGGATCTGGCCGGCGACCAGCCAGGCGATGATCGAGCTGAGCAGCAGGCCGCCGAGCGCCACCCAGGCGATGGTCACGATGGCGTCGTCCACCCCCGCGCGGTCCTGGTCGGTGAACTGGGCGATGACGAGCGAACCGGTCTCGTCTCCGACGACGAACTCGGCACGCCCCCATCGGATGGGGCCCTCCTCCGACTCGGCGATCGCACCGGAGCGCACGTCGGAGTCGAGCATCCCGGCGAACAGCTCGGGGGTCTCGGTGAGCGCGGGGGTCGTCCCTCTGTCGGGTGTCTGAGTCCCGATGACCCGTGACTCGATGACTCCCGCCATGGACTCGCCGGTTCCCGGGGACTGCCGGGCGAGGTACGTGGACAGAAGCCTTTCGGCCGACTCGAACGGGCGCGTCGTCGACGGGTCGAGACCCTCGACTGCGAAGCGGGCGAACTCGTCGAACTCCTGAGCGATCTCGGCGTTGGCGTCTCGCTCGACCTGACTGAGGAAGATGCTGCGGGCGGTGACCGTCACGGCGATCAGCGCCATCATCGTGGTCAGGAGGATCCACCCCGTGATCCGCCACCTCGCCGGGATCGACGACCCGCGCTGGACGGACGCCCCAGGAGGCGCGATGTCCGCGGGGCCACCACGAACTGGATCAGTCGTCGGTGTCGGTGTCGGTGTCATCGTCGTCCCTCCCGTCGTCGTCGGTGGGGATGGGCGTGGGGACGGACGGGGCCGGAGCGACGGGTGCGGGCGCCGGAGTCGACGGAGTGGGGTCGACGGGGGCATCGTCATCGGCCCCGTGAGACGGGGAGGTTGACTCTGCGTCACCCCCTCCGGCCGGCACTGACGAGGGGACCCGGATCGCTTCCTCGGGCACGACGGGGACACCCGGGGGGTTCGTGAGAGCCTGGCTACCGACCGCCAGGAGCACGGGGACGGCCAGCAATCCGCCGAGCACGGCGTACTTCTTCGTGAGGGCCACGGAGCGAGCATGGCTGAGGCTCATGAAGAACATATGAAGAGGCTTTGCGCTCGCTCGATGTCGTCCCGCCGCCGCCGCCGTCGTCCTCGAGACCGACCGGGGCAGTCGGCGAGCAATCCGCCTCTGCCCGCGAGGGGGATCCCTCGACGAGATCGGGGCAGGACCGCTTTATCGAGAGGACTTGGGTCAGCGACTTCGGGGGAGCGGCCCGCCCTCGGGCGTCCGGTAGGGGTCGTTAATTTCCTTTTGCTGTGTCAGCTGGGGGTGGCTGGGTGGTGTCGAGGTGCTGGTGCAGGGTCTCGGTCAGGGTGCGCATCGCGTCGAGCTGAGTCGGAGTGAACGCGTCGATGAAGATCTCGCGGACCAGCCGCAGGTGAGACGCCGATGAGCTGCGGAAGATCCTGGCGCCGGTGTCGGTCAGGGTCACGGCGGCTCCTCGTGCGTCGCCGCCCACGAGCCCTCTGGTGATGAGGCCGCGTTCTTCCATGCGGCGCAGGTGGTGCGACAGGCGGCTCCGCTCCCACCCCACGACATCCGCGACATCGG
>Ga0265780_10004149_pt1 | contig 18780 bp, 14 predicted proteins | sample P1T30metagenome_FD_192432 | JGI IMG/M metagenome (GOLD analysis project Ga0265780, IMG submission 192432) | Plant litter microbial communities from East Loma Ridge, Irvine, California - P1 T30 | ecosystem: Environmental > Terrestrial > Plant litter > Unclassified | place: USA: California...
GCCCGATATTCCGTTCAGCGTGTCGCTCAATCCCTACCGGGGTTGCGAGCACGGCTGCATTTATTGCTTCGCGCGGCCCACGCACAGCTATCTCGGCCTGTCGCCGGGTCTCGATTTTGAATCCCGGCTCTTCGCCAAGGTGAATGCTTCCGAACTGCTGCGGCGCGAACTCGCCAAGCCCGGCTACGTCCCCGAACACATCGCCATCGGCGTGAACACCGACGCCTACCAGCCTTGTGAGCGCGAGCGTCAGATCACGCGCCAGGTATTGGAAGTATTGTCCGAATGCCGCCACCCGCTTGGCCTGATCACCAAGTCGTCGCTGATCGAGCGCGACATCGACCTGCTTGCGCCAATGGCGGCCAACAATCTGGCGTGCGCGGCGGTGACGCTCACGACGCTCGATGCGCAGATATCACGCACGCTCGAGCCGCGCGCGGCCGCGCCGATTCGCCGCCTGCGCACGATCCGCACGCTGACCGACGCCGGCATTCCCGTCAGCGTGAGTGTCGCGCCGATCATTCCGTTCGTGACCGAACCCGAGATCGAACGCATCCTCGAAGCGGCGCGCGACGCCGGCGCGGTCGGCGCGCACTACACGGTGCTGCGCCTGCCGCACGAAGTCAATCCGCTGTTTCAAGAGTGGCTGCAAGCCCATTTCCCGGACCGCGCGCAGCGGGTGATGAACCGCATCCGCGAGATGCGCGGCGGCAAGGATTACGATGCCGACTTTGCACAGCGCATGCATGGTGACGGCGTGTGGGCCGACCTGATCCGGCAACGCTTTGAAAAAGCGGTCGAGCGCCTTGGCTTCAAGTCATTGCGCGGGCGCTTCGGGCGGCTCGATCGCTCGCAGTTCCGGCGACCAGTGGTAGTGCCCGCGACGACACGCCGCGGCAGTGCTCAAGGGGCAGGGCAGCTGGACCTGTTCTGAGAATGAAGCTGATGCGCCAGCGCTGAACGCAGATCTGCACAGCCCCTGCTTACACCTGCTTACAAGCGCTTAACCGCACACAACACGCGGTCAGCAGAGAATCGGTCGATCATCAAGGACACCGACTCATGAAACGACTTCACGCCACCATTCTTTGCCTTCTCTTTCCCCTTGTCGCTGCAAGCACTTGCCGGGCAGGCGAGCCGGTCGTGGTTCCCGCCGCCGAATTCCAGGCCTTGCTCTCGGCCTATGCGCTGGTAAAAACCAGGTACGTCGAAGCGCCGGACGACAAGAAGCTGCTCGAAGGAGCGATCGCCGGCATGCTCGCCTCGCTCGACCCGCACTCGGGTTTTCTGGACAAGGAAGAACTCGATGCCGTCCGCAAGGACGAGGCTGGCGAGTACACCGGCATCGGCATCAGTGTCGACTTCGCTGCCGCCGACATGGTGGTGACGGCGGTCACTGCAGACTCACCGGCGTACCTGGCCGGCATCGAGCCCGGCGATACGATCGCCTCGATCGACGGCGCAACGATCTCGGGCATGCGCTTGCCCGACATTGCGCGGCGCATGCGCGGCGTGCCCGGCAGCGCGCTGGACATCGGGTACCGGCGGGGTGGCAGCGGCGCCGTTCGTACCGCCAGGCTGCACCGGGCCGCGTTGCTGGCGCAGACCGTCACGACACGTGCAATGCCAAACGGCGTCGCCTGGATCCAGATCTCGGCATTCGAGGGGCGCACCGCGCAGGATCTGGTTGCGGCATTGAAAGTGTTCTCAGCAAGCGGAGCGCCACGCGGCATCGTGCTCGACGTGCGCAATGATCCGGGCGGCATGGTGTCGGCAGCGGTCGGCGTGGCCGGCGCATTCCTGCCGCCCGGCACGCCATTATTCTCGGCGCGCGGGCGGGCTGCTACCGCCGCAGCCGTCGCCAACGTCACTGCCGCCGCCGACGCCACCGTCACGGTCGATCCGCGTTTCTATCAGCGCCCAGGCGAGCCAGACGTGCTGGCCGACCTGCCCCAATGGACGCGAACGGTCCCGCTGGCGGTGCTGGTCAACGGCGCGTCGGCGTCGTCCGCCGAATTGCTGGCCGGCGCATTGCAGGATCACCGCCGCGCCACCGTTCTTGGTTCGCGCACGTTCGGCAAGGGCTCGATCCAGAGCATCTTTCCGCTGACCGGCGACAGTGCCGTCAAGATTACGGTGGCGCGCTACTTCACGCCCAACGGCCACGAAATCCAGGCGCGCGGGATCACGCCGGATGTGATCGTGGCGCAGGATCGCGCGCAGGCTGGTGCGACGGGACTGGCATTGCGCGAGGAAGATCTGGCGCAGCATCTCGCCGCGATCCTGCCGGCACAAGATGACGCAGTGCCCACGACACGCGCCGGGGTGGAAAGCACGCGCATGTTCGGCACGCGTGACGACAAGGCGCTGGCGGCCGCCGTCAGCTTGCTGGGGCCGGGGCAGGCATCCCGTGCCGACAGCGTGCTGGGCGCACTGTCCCCAAGCCTGAAGCAACTTGGCGCAGCACTGAAACGATGGTGACGCGCCGGGTAAGTTTCGGTAAAGCAGCACGACAGCCAACTGGCGTGCGCCTATATTCGTGATCGTCCTTTTCTGACCATGAGTGTCGTATGCCAATTCAAACCACGTTCTCGCGCTTGCCTTGCTGGCTGCGCACCTGCCTGCTGTCACTGGCTCTGGCCACGGCCGGCGCCGGCACGGCGCATGGCATACCACTGACCGATCTGCGCGCCGAAGATCTGCTGCCGATGGCGGGCGACCTGAAACAGTCGCTCGGCCTGAGTCCCAACCAGCAAACCCTGTGGAACAAGGCCGAAGGGGCGTCACGCACGATCCTGCGCGATCGCGCCCGGCGCCGCGCCGCGCTGCAGGAATGGGCCAGGACCTTGCTGGCCAGCCCGGACGCCGACCTGCGCAAGCTCGACGCAGCCACCGACGCCGAAAGCGCGACAGCGAACGCGGAGGACCGGCAACTGCGCGCGCTGTGGCTCGACGTGAACGATGGCTTGGACGATCACCAGCGCCGCCAAGTTGCCAGCCGACTCGGTGAGCAGTTGCTGCGCGTGGTGCCTGACGGCAGCCAGCGCAGTGGCGCGCCGGCTGGACCGCGTGACGAGCAGAACCGACGCGGCGGGCCTGGCAACGGGCGTAGCCCCGGTGCCGGTCAGGGACCGGGTGGGCCGGGCGGCGCTTCTCTGAACTTCGGCGGCTGACCGACAGCGTGCACGCTGTCATCTGCGATGATCGCGGCGTGATCCGGCCTGCGACGACGGCGGTGCCGGCGCCAGCAGAGAGCAGTCTTTGTGCACGCGGACCTCTTCTCTCAGTGCGCTGTGCGCAGCCGCGCTGACGCCACGTCTTCTTCCAGGTTGCTCCAGGCGGGCTTGTCCCCGGCGAACGTGCTGCGCACATAGACCAGCAAATCGGCCACCTGCTTGTCGCTCATGCTGTCGGCAAAGCCCGGCATATAGCCCAGATCGGTGTTGGCGGGTTGCTGGATGCCGTTCAGGATCACGTGGATCAAATTGTCGGGCTTGTCGCTGTGGACGCTGGTGTTGACTTTCAATGACGGGCGCACGCCGAACAGGGGCGGGCCGCTGTTTTCCATGTGGCACGCAGCGCAGGCGCCGTGGAACAGGCGCTTGCCATTGGCCATGCCAACCGTCTGCAGCTCGCTGACCGCGGCAGCCGGCGGCGTGGCCAGCGGCGCAGCCGGTTCTGGCGCAGTGGCAGCACCGGCCTTGTCATTCAACGACGCCAGATAATGCGCCATCGCCCGCACATCGTCACTCGGCAACTGTGCCAGCTCCGCCACCACCGGCGCCATCGGGCCGGCAGCAATCCCGTGCCGTGCGGAGAAACCCGTGCGCAGATAGGTGAACAACTCATCCTCGGTCCACGCTGTCGGTGCTTTCGAATTGCCCGTCAATGATGGCGCTTCCCAGCCGTCGACCACACCGCCGGTCAGGTGATGCAGGCCTTTCTTTTCCGCGCCCATGGCGTTGCGGGGCGAGTGGCAGGCGCTGCAATGTCCAGCCCCTTCGACGAGATACGCGCCGCGGTTCCACAGCGTCGAGCGATCCGGGTCCGGCTGGAATACCTCGGGCTTGTGAAACAGCGTATTCCACCCCGTCAGCAATGGCCGCATATTGAACGGAAAACGCAGGCTCGACGCCGGTACATGCTGTTCAACCGGCTTTTGCACCATCAGGTACGCATACAGCGACTGCATGTCCGCATCGGTCATCTTCGCGTACGCGGTGTACGGAAACGCTGGATACAGGTTCCGCCCGTCGCGGTGGATGCCTTCGCGCATGGCGCGCTCGAAGGCCGCAAACGACCAGTTGCCGATCCCGGTGTTGACGTCCGGCGTGATGTTGGTCGTGTAGATCTTGCCAAAGGGGGTGTCGAGCGCATGGCCGCCGGCATTGGGCACGCCACCGCCCGGCGCCGTGTGGCATACGACGCAGTCGCCGGCCAGCGCCACCAGGCGGCCGCGCTCGATCGTCGCGGTCGAATACAGGTCCGGTGAGGGCGGGGCGACCGGCGCGATCGCCGCACGCCATGGCATCGCCAGCGTCAGCGTGGTGCCGATCGCGGCGAGCGCTCCGCCGATCCAGCCCGCTGTTCTGAGGCGGCGCCAGGCGGTCGGTGTCTGCTGCGCGGTCAGTGCCTGCTTGATCTGCGCACCCGAGAATGGCGCACTGCGCAGGCGCACGCCGGTTGCATCATGGATCGCATTGGCCACCGCGGCTGCCGCCGGCAGTGCGAATGCGCCACCGGCCTTGAGCTGCACGTCCTTCGACTGCAGCCCGGCCGGTGGGCCGATCACGTCAACGGCCGAGGTGATCGGCCGGACCACGATCTGCGTCGCCGGGCCCGGGCTGTCCGACGCCCAGTCATCAAACCCCGTGCCCGGCGCAATCAGGTGCGACATGGCCAGCCTGGCTTGCGAGTCCGGCGCGCCGGTGCCGAGCGCCGCCTGCGCACCGTCAAGCGCGGGCATACCTTGCAGATCGTGGCCGGCGACGGCGCGCGTCACGCGCAATTCGCCCGATGCCGGGTCGTATTCGACGTCCGCCACCCAGGCCGCCCAGCTCTGCACCGGTTGCCCCGCTTCGTGCTCGATCGTCGTGGCGTAGCCGAAGCCGCGCCCGCGCAGCACGCCGCTCGTGCCAGCCCGGCTGGCAACTTCACCCGTGATGCGTGCCTGCCAGTGCGCCGCCTGTGCGACTGACCCGATCAAGCGCGCGCCGCGGGGATCGTCCACGTGTGCGAGCCGGTACGCCACCGGGTCCTGGCCCGCCTGATTGGCCAACTCGTCGACGAACGACTCCTGCGCGAACGTCACTGCGGCCGGCGCGATGTCGTCGCCCGTGCCGATGCGTCTCACCTCGACCGCTGGCCAGTCATACGGCGGCGCCAGCGTCTCTGCCGGCGTGTGGCCGACGTCGCCGAGATCATGGGCGCGTCCGGTCAGCAGCCAGGCCAGCGGCGGCGCGGCCGCCGGCTGGTCGACGTCGAGGCGGTAGTGGTGCAGCCCGTTGTTGTCGACCCGTGCGCCCGCATGCAGCAGTGTGGTGCGCAGCGTTGTCGCACCGGCTTCCAGCGTCAGGGACACCGTGCAACCCAGCTCGAGGCAGAGCAGGGCGGCGACGCCTGCTGCATCGATGGCCGCGCGCGCTTCGCCATCCGATTGCGCCGCGCGCACCGCCTGTACGGCGATCCGTCCGGGCGCGACGCGCAGCAGGTCGGCCAGTTCACGGGCCACCGCGCCCGCGGCAAAAGGCAAGTCGATCTGCATGCCCTCAGGGACCGGCTTGGCCTGCACCGTCACGGCGCCGGGCGCGCCATCCGGCATGCCGGGCTGCCAGCAATACGACGATGCCAGCGTGTCGGCTGCATCCGCATCCGGATCAATCGCGCCGCGTCCGAACAGTCGCCTGGGCAGCGCCACGCGCGGCAGCCTGGCGTCGTTCGCGCGATTGTCCGATCCTGCGCTCCAGGTGCAGCGCACCAGCGGCCGCGCCGCGCGCGCTGCGCCGTCCGACGTGGCAATGACAGCCACCAACTGCTTGAGGACGACCACCTGCTGCACGCCGGACTGGCCCAGTGCGCGCGTCGTATCGATCCGTTGCAGGCGCGCGCCGCAATACCGCTCGCCGTTCCAGGCCAGTGCTGGCGGAAGCACCAGCCGTGCGTACAGGGGAGGTGTCATCAGGCGGCGTCTCCATGCGTCAGCTCCACCGCACGCAGCGCGCAGCGCATGATCTCGACGTGGGTGCCGCAGCGACACAGATTGAAATCGAGCTCGTTGCGAATCTGCTGTTCGGTCGGCGCCGGGCAGCGCAGCAACAGCGCCTTGAGCGTCATGATCATGCCGTTCATGCAGTAGCCGCACTGCGCACCCTGTTCATCGATGAAGGCCTGCTGCACGGGGTCGAGCGTGCCGTCGCGTTCCAGGCCGTCGAGCGTGGTGACCGCGCGCCGGGCCACACCGGCCAGCGGAATCACGCACGAGCGCGCGGCCACGCCGTCGATCAGCACCGTGCAGGCGCCGCATTCGCCCAGGCCGCAGCCGAACTTGGGACCGTTCAGGCACAGATCGTTGCGCAGGACGTTCAACAGGGGCGCATCGCCCGCGATGTCGAGGCTGACGGGTTGACCGTTGACGTAAAAAGCGATGGGGGCCGTGGTGTGCATGTTCATGGATATGCTGCGACAACAGTTTCAGAGATTAACCCAGCGTGGGTAGTTCAGTCTGAAAAGCTTGCGGCCAACCCCTCTCAGGGCGCTCGGGCAAGCCTTGAATCAGGAAGCTCAAAATCGAGTGTACACGATGGAAAATTTCACGACAACGTGAAATTTTATGGACCTTGCGGGATGCCGCGTGGTGGTGCGTTAAAGCGGCCACTACGCGCGTTTTCAGTGCTGCGATGCACCTGTAACGGGATTTTTACATGCTACGAACGTGCTGAAAAAAAGCTTGTTGCAAAACGCCTGAAACTGGTTAACTATAGTGTATGCGCTATAAGTTATGGGGCTTCGCAAGCGCCACCGACCATCAAGGAGAGCAGCAATGCAGCAACGTCTTTATCGTATCGGGCAAATTGTCCCGAGCTCCAACACCACCATGGAAACCGAAATCCCGGCGATGCTGACCGCGCGCCAGGCGATCCGCCCCGAGCGGTTCACCTTTCACTCCAGCCGCATGCGGATGAAGAAAGTGGTGAAGGAGGAACTGGCTGCGATGGATGCCGAATCCGACCGCTGCGCAGTCGAGCTGAGCGACGCCCGCGTCGATGTGCTGGGCTATGCCTGTCTGGTCGCGATCATGGCCATGGGCCACGGCTACCACCGCGTCTCGCAGGAGCGTCTGGCGGGTCTCACGGTTGCCAACGGCGCCAGTGCGCCCGTGGTGACCAGCGCCGGCGCCCTGATCGATGCCCTGGCCGTCATCGGCGCCAAAAAGATCGTCGTCGTCGCGCCCTACATGAAGCCGTTGACCGAACTGGTGGTCGATTACATCCGCAACGAGGGCTATGACGTGCTTGATTACCGCGCCCTCGAGATCCCCGATAACCTCGACGTTGCGCGCCACGACCCGGCCAACCTGCCGGCGATCGTCGCGCAGATGGATACCAGCGGCGTCGATGCAATTGTGCTGTCGGCCTGCGTGCAGATGCCGTCGCTGCCGGTCATCGCGCAGGTCGAGGCCATGACCGGCAAGCCGGTGATCACCGCAGCGGTGGCCACCACCTACGCCATGCTCAAGCGCCTGGATCTGGACCGGATCGTGCCGGGCGCCGGCGCCTTGCTCTCCGGCGCCTACTGAGGAGATGGCCATGACCAGCACCTTCCGGTACGGCGCCAACATCCACGCCAACGGCATCCGCCAGCACTATCTGCGTTACGGCGGCCAGGAGGGCGCGCGCGCCAGCCGCGACGCCGTCATCATCGTGCCGGGCATTACCAGCCCGGCGATCACCTGGGGCTTCATCGGCGAGCGCTTCGGCCAGCAGTTCGACACCTATGTGCTGGACGTGCGCGGGCGCGGCCTGTCGTCGGCGTCCGACACGCTCGATTACAGCCTCGATGCGCAAGCGCAGGACGTCATCGCGTTTGCCGAAGCGCTGGACCTGGACCGGTATGCGGTGGTTGGCCATTCAATGGGTGGCCGCATCGGCATCCGCGCCGCGCGCGCGCAGCCGCGTGGCCTCACCCGCCTGGTAATCGTCGACCCACCGGTATCCGGCCCGGGCCGGCGCGCTTATCCGTCCAAGCTGCCGTGGTATGTCGATTCGATGCGCCTGGCGCGCGAAGGCTGCTCGCCCGAGCAGATGCGCGACTTCTGCCCGACCTGGACCGACGACCAGCTGCGCCTGCGCGCCGAGTGGCTGCACACCTGCAACGAGCGCGCCGTGATCGAGAGCTTCGAGGGCTTCCACAGCGACGACATCCACCAGGACCTGGCGTCGCTGGCACTGCCCGCGATGCTGATGGTGGCCTCGCGCGGCGACGTGCTGCTGCCGGCCGACGTCGCCGAATTCACTGCGCTGGTACCGCACCTGGCCGTTACACGGGTCGAGAATGCGGGGCACATGATCCCGTGGGATAACGAAGAAGGCTTCTACGCGGCGTTTGGCGACTTCCTTGGCGCCCGTCTGTGACGCCGCGCCCGATCATTACTGGAGAACGTTATGGCCGTCAGTGACCACGACTTGATTCAAGCCTGGAAACAGGTCCTTACGCTGTCGAAGCTCGAGCCGGGACAGATCGTCACCGTCCTCACCAGCACCAGCACGCACCCGCAAACGCTGTCGACGGCGCTCGTCGCCGTTGGCCTGATGGGCGCGACCGCCAACCGGCTCGATCTGCCGCCGGTAAATGGCGAAAAGGCGCTCAGCCGCGATTCGCTGGCCTTTCTTGGCACCACGCCGCTGACCGGCAACCGGGCAGCGATTGCCGCGCTCAAGGAGAGCGATCTGGTGCTGGATCTGATGACGTTGCTGTTCTCGCCCGAGCAGCACGAGATCCTGGCGGCCGGCACCAAAATTCTGCTGGCGGTCGAGCCGCCCGAGGTGCTGGTGCGCATGGTGCCAACCCTTGATGACAAGGCCCGCGTGGCGCAGGCCGCGCAGCGCCTCGACGGCGCGCGCGAGATGCACATCACGTCCGCTGCCGGCACCGATCTGCGCTGTCCGCTGGGCGAATTCCCGGTCATCCAGGAGTACGGCTTCGTCGATGCGCCCGGCCGCTGGGACCACTGGCCGAGCGGCTTCGTGCTCACGTGGCCAAACGAGCGCCAGACCGAGGGCACCCTGGTGATCGACCGCGGCGACATCCTGCTGCCGATGAAGCGTTACGTGCAGGAGCCGATCCGTGTCCGCGTCACGCAGGGTTTCGTGACCGCGATCGACGGCGGCCTAGACGCGGAGCTGCTCAGCGAGTACATGGCTTCGTTCAACGATCCGGAAGCGTATGCGATGTCGCACATCGGCTGGGGCCTGCAGCCACGGGCGCAGTGGACCACGCTGGCGATGTACGACCGCGAGGCGACCATCGGCATGGACGCGCGCGCGTTTGAGGGCAACTTCCTGTTTTCGTTCGGGCCGAACAACGAGGCGGGCGGTTCGCGCACGACGGCCTGCCATATCGATATTCCACTGCGTCGCTGCACGGTGGCCATCGACGGCGAACCGGTGGTCCGCGACGGCAAGGTACTCGATGGCTTTGTGTACGGCAGCGCCGACCACACAGGAGAATGAACATGCACCACGAAGCCGCAACCTACGAGCGTCAGGGCTTTGGCCAGACGCTCGACATGACGCCGCCCTACGGTCTGTTGATCGTCGATTTCGTCAACAGCTTCGCCGATCCGCAGCAGTTCGGCGGCGGCAATATCGGTCCTGCGATCGCGCGCACCGCAACCCTGTTGGCGCACGCCCGCAGCCAGGGCTGGCCGGTGGCGCACAGCCGCATCGTGTTTGCCGACGATGACGCCGACTGCAATATCTTCGGCCTGAAGGTGCCGGGCATGGTCACGCTCAAGGAAGATTCGCCCGGCAGCGCGATCGTGCCGCAACTGGCGCCGCTCAAGGGCGAACTGGTGGTGCGCAAGACGGTGCCGTCGGCGTTCTTCGGCACGTCGCTCGCGCCGTGGCTGACCCAGCACGGCGTGCAGACGCTGCTGGTGGCCGGCGCTGTCACCAGCGGCTGCGTGCGCGCCAGCGTCGTCGATGCAATGTCGTGGGGCTTCCGGCCGCTGGTGGTGGCCGATTGCGTGGGTGACCGCGCCATTGCGCCGCATGATGCGAGCCTGTTCGACATGGCGCAGAAATACGCGACCGTGGCGCCGCTCGATGAAGCGCTGGCGCTGCTGCGGTAACTGACAAGCAGGCCGGCGCACCCCATGATGACAGCGATGAATGAATTGACTTCGCCAACGACCCCGAAAGATGCCCGCCGCGCGCTGCTGGCGCGGACTGACATCCTGCTGGTGATGCGGCCTGCGCAACCGGGGGCGACGCCGTCACCAGGCCAGCCGGGTGCTGCGTCGTCCTACCTGCAGCCGTTGCCCGACGTGTTCATTGCGATGCTCGCCGAGGGGCAGGTACTGGCCTTCAATGGCCATGTCGACCTGGGCACGGGCATCGGTACGGCGCTGGCCCAGATCGTGGCCGAAGAACTCAGCATCGACATGACGCGCGTGCGCACGGTGCTGGGTCACACCGAATCGGCGCCGAACCAGGGGCCGACGATTGCCAGCGCGACGATCCAGATTTCCGCCATCCCGCTGCGCAAGGCGGCGGCGCAGGCGCGCGAACACTTGCTGGCGCTGGCAGCGCAGGTGCTGCAGGCCGAGGCAGGTGCGCTGGTGCTGGACGATGGCCAGATTCGCGTGCGCGCCGAGCCGGCGCGCACGGTCAGTTATTGGTCGTTGCTGGCCGGGCACCGGATCGAACTGCTGCTCGATGCCGGCGACGTGCCGCTCAAGCCCGCCAGCCAGTACACGGTTGTGGGCAAGAGCGCGCCGCGCGTCGATATCGCACGCAAGGTCAGGGCCGAGGCGCTGTATGTGCACGACGTGCGCGTACCCGGCATGCTGCACGGGCGCGTCGTGCGCCCGCCGTATCCGGGGCGCGATGGTGGCGATTTCGTCGGCACGAGCCTGATCGCGGTCGACCGGGCGTCGGTGGCGCACATTCCGGGGATCGTCGCCGTGGTCGTCGAGGGCGACTTTGTCGGCGTGGTGGCCGAGCGTGAAGAGCAGGCGCAGCGCGCCATGCGGGCACTGGCGGTCCAGTGGAAACCGGTTGTGCCACTGGCGCCGATGGACGACCTCGAAGCGCGTCTGCGCGCGCTGCTGGCAACGCGCCGCGAACTGGTGCGTCAGGGCGACACGGCCCATGCGCTGGGCGCCGGCCAGTCGCTCGAGGCTACCTATGTCTGGCCGTATCAGCTGCACGCGTCGATCGGCCCGTCGTGCGCAGTGGCCGACCTGCGTGACGATGGCCTGACCGTCTGGTCGGGCACGCAGAATCCCCATGTCATGCGCATCGATCTGGCGCGCCTGTGCGATCTGGACGAGGGCTGCATTGAAGTCGTGCGCATGGAGGCGGCCGGTTGCTACGGCCGTAACTGTGCCGACGACGTGGTGCTCGACGCCGCGCTGCTCTCGCGCGCCGTCGGCCGGCCGGTGCGGGTGCAGCTCACGCGCGAACAGGAGCATGCGTGGGAGCCCAAGGGGGCGGCCCAGTTGATGGATGTGCGCGGCGCCATCGATGCGCGGGGTGCGCTGGCGGCGTACGAATTTGCCACGCGCTATCCGTCCAATGACGCTCCGGCGCTGGCCTTGCTGCTCACCGGGAAGATCCCGGCCACGCCGCGCGTGCTGGAAATGGGCGACCGCACGGCAGTGCCGCCGTACGCGTACCCGAATACGCTGGTGGTGTGCGATGACGTGGCGCCGATCGTGCGCGCCGGCTGGCTGCGCGGCGTCTCGGCCTTGCCCAATTCGTTTGCACATGATTGCTTCATCGACGAGCTGGCCCAGTTGGCCGGGCGCGACCCGCTGGCGTACCGCCTGGCGCACTTGCCGGACGAGCGCGCCTGCGACTTGCTGCGCGCGGTGGCGGCCAGGGCGCACTGGCAGCGCGGTGCACGCGGTTCGCGCGGGCAGGTTGCGGCCGATGGCTTGCTGCACGGACGCGGCATCGCCTACGCCCGTTACATCCACAGCAAATTCCCCGGTTTTGGCGCGGCCTGGTCGGCATGGGTGATCGATATCACCGTCGATCCACGCGATGGGACGCTGGCCGTGACGTCGATCGTGGTCGGGCAGGATACCGGCCTGATGGTCAACCCGGCCGGCGTGCGCCACCAGATCCACGGCAACGTCCTGCAATCGCTCAGCCGCGTGCTCAAGGAAACCGTGCGTTTTGGTGCGCAGGGCGCCACCAGCCTGGAGTGGGGCGCCTATCCGATCCTGCGCTTTACCGAGGTGCCGCCGATCGAGATCGTCCTGATCGACCGGCCGGATCAACCGCCGCTCGGCGCAGGCGAATCGGCATCGGTTCCGAGTGCGGCGGCACTGGCCAATGCGTTGTTCGATGCGACCGGACTGCGCCTGCGCCAGCCGCCGTTCACCCCCGAGACCATCTTCGCGGCGCTGCAGGGCAATGCGTGACGGTCAGCTGTCGATCATTTTTCGTAGCAGGAATACCAGCGCCACGCGCTCGCCAGGATTGAGGTTGCCGTAGGTCGCTTCGGTGATCGTCGCCGCAAACGGCACCGTTTCGGTCACGAGCGCGCTGCCGGTGTCGCTCAGTGATACGAGCACCTTGCGCTTGTCGTTGGCATCGTGCGACAGCAGGATCAGGTGGCGCGATTTCAGGCGTTCGATGATGCCGCGGATCGTGCCCTGGTCGATGGCCGTCACCTTGACGATCTCGCTCAGCGAGCAGGTTTGCATGTCGCGGATCGCGCACAGCGTCACGAACTGCGCTGCCGTGAGTTGGGAATCGAGAATGTGCTGCTGGAAGATCGCCGTGTGGTGCTGGTAAGCCCGGCGCAGCAGATGGCCGATCTGGTCGGAGAAATGGTAGTCGCGGATCGCGGATTTGTCGGTCATGGATGCAATGTTAGCGCGGCTTGTGGCCGGTGTGTATTTGATGTTGATGACGTAGTGGGGCCGGCGCCGCTGCACCCAATGCGGTGCAATTGCCGGGTGCGTCGTGCACTCGCAATGTGCATGCGTGCACTGTCCATAAATAGCGCGTGCACATTATAAGTTAGTGGCGACTGTCGACGCCGGGAAAACACAGAATTCGCCACATTTGCTCTGAAAATAAGGTGATTCCACGGTCGTGCAGCGCTGGTACGGATCGTGCTCAAGATAAGTTAAAGAGTGTCTACACCATAAATTTTCTGAGTAATATTTTTTACGCAGTTCACCACACCATTAACAGGGATCGCAATCATGAAAAAAATGTTGGCCGCAGGCGCCGTGGGCATTGTCTGCGCAGGTAGTGTCCAGGCCCAGTCGAATGTCGTCATCTACGGCGTGCTCGACACGTACGCCGGGTACACCAATGCCCAAGGCACCGGCAATGTGGCGACCGTGGACAGTGGCGGTTACCAGGCCAGCCGCATCGGCCTGCGCGGCGCCGAGGATCTGGGTGGTGGCGTCAAGGCCACCTACACGCTCGAAGGCGGCATCGCGTCGGATACGGGCGCGATGCACGACAGCAGCCGCCTGTTCAACCGCCAGGCCTGGGTTGGTCTGAGCAGCGGGTATGGCGAACTGCGTTTCGGTCGTCAGAATTCATCGAGCTTCCTGATGATCGCGCGGCTCGATACCTTTGCCGGCGCCACCTACGGTTCGTTCCTGAACAATACGTCGGCCTACACGCCGCGCTATGACAACGTGATCGGCTACATCTCGCCGGTGATGAAGGGCTTCAAGCTGCAGGCTTACTACAGCCTGGGCGAGCGCAGTGACGACAGCGACGGCCTGCGCACGATGATCCTGGCGGGCGAATACGAGCGCGGCCCGCTGTATCTGGGGGTGAGTTCATCGCGCCAGAACACCGCGAACGGTGAGGCGTCGATCACGTCCACGTTTGCCGGCGGTTCGTATGACTACGGTCGGGGCAGGCTGTATGCCGGCGTCTACCGTGGCAACAACCTGGGCGCCGTGGCCGCCACCAATATCGCCGGCGCGTACTACACGTCGTACTCGATCTCGGGCAACTACCGCCTGAGCGATCGCGCAACCATCGGCGCCGGCTATGGCTGGGGTGAAAGCGGAACCAGTGTCGCCCGCGACGCGCGGCAGATCAGTCTGATCGGCATGCTCGACCTGTCCAAGCGAACCCTGCTGTACACGACCTATGCCCACATGATGAACAAGGATGCGGCCAATTACACGTTCAGTGCTGCCGCGCCGATCACGAGAAATGTGCCAACCGCGGGCGGGACGGTCGACGGCCTGCAGTTCGGGATTCGTCACTTGTTCTGAGTGCGCTGAAAATACAATGTGTACACTTCAAAGGTTCGATGGGCCGGCATGGTGAGGCTACTGCAAAATTTGCACCAGTAGAGTGATTAATCACTGTATTAATAGATGGTTTTGCACTGCGGTGCAGCATGAAAAATTTAGCCATCATGACGTCTTTCATTTAAATAAATGAGCGTGTACACTTTAAATCACTCGCACCCGACGCCGCCCATCCGGCCTTGCGCCGCGCGCGTTTCAACCATTTTTGCAAGGAGAATACCGTGTCCCAATCCCCCCGTATCGCCGTCGTCGGCGCCGGCTTAGGCGGAGCGGCAACCGCTGCGTTGCTGCTCAAGGAAGGCTTCAATGTGCGCGTCTACGAGCAGGCGCCGAGCTTCTCGCGTTTGGGCGCCGGCATCCATGTCGGGCCGAACGTGATGAAGATCCTGCGCCGCATCGGCATCGAGGATGCGCTCAACGCCCAGGGTTCGCATCCCGACTTCTGGTACAGCCGTCACTGGCAAACTGGCGACGTGCTCGCGCAGATTCCGCTGGGTGACCATGCCGTCAAAACGTATGGCGCATCGTACCTGACCGTGCACCGCGGCGACTTCCACGACCTGCTGGTCAAGGCGCTGCCGGACGATGTGGTCGCCTTCGGCAAGAACCTCACGCATGTGGAAGACCGTGGCGACGATGTGCTGATGCACTTCGCCGACGGCACCACCGAGGTGGCCGATATCGTGATCGGCGCCGATGGCGTCAATTCGCGCATCCGTGAAGCGTTGCTGGGACCGGAAGAGCCGAAGTACGCCGGCTACCTGGCGCATCGCGCCGTGTTCCCGACCCCACAGGTCAAGGCCGGCATGCTGCCGTTTGATGCGTGCGTCAAGTGGTGGAGCGACGATCGCCACATGATGGTCTATTACGTCACCGGCAAGGCCGACGAGCTGTACTACGTTACTGGGGTGCCGGCCGACAAGTGGGACCTGAAGGACCGCTGGCTGCCGTCGAACAAGGACGAGCTGCGCGCGACCTTCGATGGCTGGCATCCCACCGTGCAGGCCCTGATCGATGCCACCGTGGAGGTGACCAAGTGGTCGCTGCTCGAACGCGATCCGCTGCCGTTGTGGAGTCGTGGCCGACTCGTGCTGCTGGGAGATGCCTGCCATCCGATGAAGCCGCACATGGCGCAGGGCGCGGCGATGGCGATCGAGGACGGCGCCATGCTGGCGCGCTGCCTCAAGGAAGTCGGCGTGAGCAACCACAGCGACGCGTTCGCGCTGTACGAGGCCAACCGCGCTGCGCGTGCCAGCAAGGTGCAGCGCATTTCGCACGACAATACCTGGCTGCGCACCAATGAAGATCCATCCTGGTGCTTTGGCTACGATGTGTTCAACGTTCCCCTTGTCTCGCCGGTAAAAGCCGCAGCTTGACGATGGACCTGCGGCGCGCCCGTTCGTTACTGGACCGGTGCTGGACCATTCCTTGCTCGCGTATGCTGGCAAGGTGAACGTTGCGGCGCGCAGGCGGGTCCGGGCAATACTCAATTTTGACTATGTGAAGGCGATACAGATGGCAACTTCAGTCACAGCAATGGGCGGCGCTGTACCAGGCCCGTCGGCAGGGAGCGCAGCGTCGGGGGCGGCAGGCATGTCGGTGGAAAAAGCATTGCAGACGGCCGGCGTCGGAAAGTTTCAGTATCGCCTGTTCGTGATTTTTGGCCTGGTCTGGCTGGCCGATGCGATGCAGGTGCTGTCGATCGGCTTTTCCGCGCCGTCGATCTCCAGGACGTTCGGCATCACGATGCCGCAGGCGCTGCAGACCGGTACGTTCTTCTTCATCGGGATGCTGATCGGCGCGTTCGTGTTCGGCCGGCTGGCCGACCGCATCGGACGGCGGCCCGTGCTGCTGATGGCGGTGGTCATCGACGCCTGTTTCGGTGTGGCCTCGGCCTTTGCGCCGGACTTCACCTGGCTGCTGGTGCTGCGCTTCATGACGGGCATTGGCGTGGGTGCGACGCTGCCGGTCGACTACACGATGATGGCTGAATTCCTGCCGAGTGACCGTCGCGGCCGCTGGCTGGTGCTGCTCGAATCGTTCTGGGCCATTGGCACCATCCTGCTGGCGGTGCTGGCGCTGTATGCCGTGAACTGGGGCGACGATGCCTGGCGCGTGATCTTCTTCGTGACCGGCCTGCCGGCGCTGATCGGCCTGGTGCTGCGCTTTTATGTCCCCGAGTCGCCCATGTTCCTTAACCGCAATGGCAAGTCGGCGCAAGCGCAGGCGGTATTGCAGCGCGTCGCCAAGACCAATGGCAGCGATGTCGTGATTCCTGCGCTGCAGCCCGAAGTGCCGGTCAAGACCTCGATCCTGTCGTTGTTCAAGGGCCAGCTGCGCCGCCGCAGCATTGCGCTGTTCATCGCTTGGGGCCTGATCTCGGTAGCCTACTATGGCGTGTTCGTCTACCTGCCGGTCAAGCTGAGCGCGGAAGGTTTCGGCTTCATGCGCGGCCAGGAATTCCTGATCCTGCTGGCGCTGGTGCAGTTGCCGGGCTTCGCCTTGTCAGCCTACGGCGTCGAAAAGTGGGGGCGTAAACCAACGTTGGTGGGCTTCCTGCTGCTCAGCGCGGTGGGTTGCCTGTGCTACAGCCTCGGCAGCGCCCCAGCCGTGGTGATCGGTTCGACGCTGTTGATGAGCTTTGCGTTGCTCGGTACCTGGGGCGCACTGTATGCGTTCACACCGGAAGTCTATCCGACCAGTCTGCGTGCCAGTGGCATGGGCATGGCCGGCGCCGTGGCGCGATTCGGCGGTCTGTTCGCGCCGCTGATCATCGCGCCCGTCATGGCAACCCAGTTCACACTGTCATTGCTGATGCTGTCGGGTTTCCTGCTGGTGGGCGCGGTGGCCATCCTGTGTGTCGATCTGGAGTCGCGTAACCGCGCGCTCGACTGATCGTTGGCGCATCAACGCAGCCCCGGTGTTCAGTCGAGTGCCGGGGCTGTTTGCGTATCGCGCTGCATCACCCCGAGCGCCGCCAGGTGCCGCTCGATCGCGAACACGTGCGGATCGGGTTTGCCCAGCGCGCGCAGTGACTGGGCCAAGCCCAGCAGGTAGTCGCTGTTCGGCCCGCTCGGGCCGCGCGCCGTGGCGATCTGGCGCGCGATGGCGTGTTCATCGGCCGGGCCCAGATACGCCGCGTTGTCGTGCGTGGCGATGTAGACAATGCCTTCGTCGCTGCTGCCGTCCTCAAAACACATCTGCGTCGCCAGGCGCAGGTAGCCGTTCTTTTCGCGATGGTCGAGATGCGCGAATTCTTCGGGCGTGACGAGAAACGCCATGCCGTGGCAGACCGCGTCAGGATCCGGCACCAGCGTTACCACACGCCCCGGCGCCGTCTCGGTGCCGCGGTGGTCGTGCGAGCCTTGCCAGAAGCGGCGCGTCCAGCCGCGGATGGACGCCGCGCGCTGCTGAAGAAACGGGAAATCGGGTTTGAAGATCAGGGAGCCGTAGCCAAACAGCCAGACGCTGGCATGACCATCGAACTTGTTCATCTGGCGGTTGATCGCGATCGTATCGTGGGACATCGTGGGTCCGATTAAAAAAGACACGGCCCATTGTAGCGTGCCTTTTTGTGAGAATCAGCCTTCCGCTTGCGCCCGTTTTACATATCCAAAGAGGAATTCCACATAACTCTCGGCGGCCGGCGACAGCGAGCGGCCGGGCCGCGTGTAGACGAAAAAGCGCCGCTGCAGGGTCGGGGCATCAAGCGGGCGCATCGTCAATCCGTACAGCGTGGCCAGCGGCGCCGCGTAGGGCAGGCATACCGTGACGCCCAGACCCGCACTGACCATGGCCAGCGCCGTCGTCATGAATGTCACCTCGTGCGCCGGCGTGAGCGCAATGCCCGTGCGCGAGGGCGGCACCGCGTCGAGCAGCAATTCGGTGAACTGGCCCTGCAGCGAGATGAACGGGTAGGCCGCCGCATCCTGCCACGTCACGCGCTCGAGCGCGGCCAGCGGATGCTGGTGCGGAAACACCAGCGCGAACGGCATGGTGAACAGTTCGCGTGCCAGCAGCGGCGGCGCGGGCGTGCGCTCCGGCCCAATCCCCACATCGGCCTCGCCCGACAGCACGCGCGTAATGACACCCTCGACTTCGGTATCGGCCAGGCGCACGACGATCTCCGGGTGCTGCGCGCGGTAGGCGGCAATGCTGGGCGGCAGCAGCGTGCACGCCATCAGCTGTGGCGCCGCGATGCGCACGACGCCTTTCTTCAGGCGCGTGTGGTCGGCCACGTTAGCCAGCGCACCGTCCAG
>Ga0265780_10004150_pt1 | contig 18779 bp, 16 predicted proteins | sample P1T30metagenome_FD_192432 | JGI IMG/M metagenome (GOLD analysis project Ga0265780, IMG submission 192432) | Plant litter microbial communities from East Loma Ridge, Irvine, California - P1 T30 | ecosystem: Environmental > Terrestrial > Plant litter > Unclassified | place: USA: California...
TCAAATCCTGGTCTAAGCCTACCATGGCAATGGTTACAAACATACCACCGATAATTTGCTTTACAAAATGGAAACGGCTGGTAACAAAATCATCAAAGAAAAATATTTTAGAGTAGTTGCTTTGCTTAACGGTTTCAAACGCCTGTGTAATGTTAAGATCCAGGCTGTCGCAAATAAAGTAGATGGTAAAAAACACCGATGATACTAAAAAGAATGTTTGCAGCGTATCGGTAATGATGATGGTTTTTAGTCCGCCTTTATAAGTATACGCAAATATCAGTAATAGCGATATCAGCACCGTTACCCAAAACGGCACGGCAAAGGCATCAAATACGTAGCGCTGCAATACAATTACCACCAGATACAACCTAAAAGCCGACCCGATAGTCCTGCTTATTAAAAATATCATGGCCGATGTCTTGTAGCTGTAATAGCCCAGGCGGCCTTCAATATAACTGTAAATAGAGGTTAGGTTCAGCCGGTAATACAGCGGTAGCAGCACTTTGGCAATTACAAGAAAACCAATGGCGTTACCCAGTATAAACTGGAAGTATTTAAACTGTTCCCCGTTAGGCGAACCCACCTCTCCGGGTACCGATATAAATGTAACGCCACTTAGCGCAGTGCCTATCATACCAAAGGCAACCAGGTACCATTTAGAGTTTTTATTGGCCTTAAAAAAGGTATCGTTGCTGCTGTCTTCTTTGCTTACAAGGCGCGATATTAATATCAGTATCCCAAAGTAAACAATTATTATGGCAAGTATGGTTAGCGGTTGCATAGCGTTGTGTTTGTATTACAAAGCAACTAAAAAAAAATTAAAATCCTATGCTAAGTAAAAATTGTATTGGAGTGGGGAGCGGAGCAGATAAAATTGCCCTCTATTTTGTACCTTTGCCCCACTATGGAAATGTCTTCTAAACTACTGGAAAGGGCTGTGGCCGAAATTTCGCAACTGCCCGGTATTGGCAAGCGCACTGCCCTGCGCCTTATGCTGCATTTGCTCAAGCAGCCCGAGGAGCAAACCCGCTTATTAGCGGAAGCTTTGCACAAAATGCGCACCGATATTCAGTTTTGCGAACGTTGCCATAACATTGCCGATTCCGGCTTGTGCCAGATATGCGCCAACCACTCCCGTGATACTTCGATAATTTGTGTGGTAGAAGACATACGCGATGTAATGGCAATAGAAAATACCAGCCTTTTTAAAGGGGTGTACCATGTTTTAGGGGGCAAGATATCACCTATAGATGGGGTAGGCCCAAGCCAGCTTAACATACCCACACTTATAGAAAAAGTTAGGGCAGGCGGGGTTAAGGAGCTTATTTTTGCACTGAGCTCTACTATGGAGGGCGATACCACCAATTTTTACATCTACAAGCAAATTAAGGAGTATGGCATTACTACATCGGCCATTGCGCGCGGTATTGCCGTAGGCGATGAGCTTGAGTTTGCCGATGAGGTTACCCTGGGCAGGAGTATTATACACCGTGTGCCGTTTGAAATTTCTATGAAGAATATGTAAGCACACGCTTACAGTAATTAACACATATTTAACGGGTTTTTTAATAAAAAAACTCTCAGATTTGCGTTTTTTTGCAAATCAATAAAAACAATATTTGTTGGCTGAAATATTAATAAAAGATGCCTCCAAATTATTAAATCATCCTCGGTTACAATTATAGTATATATATTTGCATCTTAATAAGATAGCAAAAAAGCGAGACAAAACAGCAATTACCAATGCAAACAACCCAACATGCTAAGATTCTTATAACCGGAGGTGCGGGGTTTATTGGCTCTAATTTGTGTGATTTTTTTCTTGCTGAAGGCTATGAGGTAGTGTGTTTGGATAACTTTGCTACCGGCCATAAAAAAAACATCGAACATCATTTTGATAACCCTTTGTTCACTTTGATAGAAGGGGATATCCGTAATTTGACCGACTGCCAAAACGCAGTACAGGGCGTTGATTATGTGATGCACCAAGCGGCATTAGGATCGGTACCGCGGTCTATAAAAGATCCTATTACCACTAACGATGTTAATGTAGGCGGCTTTTTGAACATGCTTACTGCCGCGCGCGATGTTAATGTTAAGCGCTTTGTGTATGCCGCGAGTTCGTCTACGTATGGCGACTCAGAATCGCTTCCCAAGACCGAAGATGTTATTGGTAAGCCGTTATCGCCTTATGCCATTACAAAATATGTAAACGAGCTGTATGCCGATATCTTTAGCCGCACCTACGGGCTGCAAACCATTGGGTTGCGTTATTTTAACGTATTTGGCCGCAGGCAGGACCCTAACGGGGCGTATGCAGCGGTTATCCCAAAATTTGTAATGCAGTTAATGGCGCACGACAGCCCTGTTATTAATGGCGACGGCAACCACTCCAGAGACTTTACATACATAGACAATGTTGTGCAAATGAACAATCTTGCACTGTCTACCCAAAATATAAATGCAGTTAATACTGTGTACAATACCGCATTTGGCGAACGCACCACGCTTAATGAAATGGTAAACTATTTAAAAGAATTCCTTTCAGGTTACGACCCTGCAATTGCAAAAGTTGCTATTGAATACGGGCCTAACCGCGAAGGCGATATACCACACTCGTTAGCCAGTATAGATAAGGCTAAAAGGCTGTTGGGCTATGCCCCGGCGTTTTCTATGGGGCAGGGGCTTAAAGAAGCTGTTGACTGGTATTGGGAAAATTTAAAACCCGTTGGTGCACACAAATAGAATGAAGATAGCAATTATAGGCTTAGGCTATGTAGGTTTGCCCCTTGCTGTATTAATGGCAAAAAAGTATCCTGTTGTAGGCTTTGATATTAAGCAAAACCGCATTGCAGAACTTAACAGCGGCGAAGATTTTACAAAAGAGATTGAAAGTGCCGAGCTTAAAGAGGTTTTAAGCAGCTACGCAACCGGTAACGGATTGTTGTGCACTAACGACCCTGAAGCGCTTAAAGATTGCAATTATTACATAGTTACCGTACCTACCCCTGTAGATAAAAACAACCGGCCTAACTTAACCGCTTTGCATCGTGCAAGCGAGGTAGTGGGCAAATCGCTTAAAAAAGGCGATATCGTAATTTACGAGTCTACGGTTTACCCGGGAGTTACAGAGGATGAATGTGTGCCGGTTTTAGAGCGCGTGAGCGGGCTTAAATTTAACGTTGATTTCTTTGCGGGTTATTCGCCCGAGAGGATCAACCCGGGGGATAAACTCCACACGGTAGAAAAAATTACTAAGGTAACATCCGGCTCAACGCCCGAGGCGGCTATAAAAGTTGATGAGCTATATAGATCGGTTATAACGGCAGGTACTCACATGGCACCTTCTATCAAAGTGGCCGAAGCAGCAAAGGTTATAGAGAATTCGCAGCGCGACATTAATATTGCATTTGTAAACGAGCTTTCTAAAATATTTAACCTGCTGGATATTAATACTACCGATGTGCTTGAGGCTGCGGGTACAAAATGGAATTTTCTTCCGTTTAAGCCGGGGCTTGTGGGCGGGCATTGCATAGGTGTAGACCCGTATTACCTTGCCCAAAAGGCTCAGGAGGCGGGTTATCATCCGGAAATTATCCTGGCTGGACGCAGGCTAAACGATAGTATGGGCGAGTATGTAGCCTCTCAGGTTGTAAAGCTCATGATAAAGAGCGGCGTAGTGGTAAATGGCGCACAGCTGCTTATGCTGGGTATTACCTTTAAGGAAAACTGCCCGGATGTTCGCAACACAAAAATTGTAGACGTTATAAAAGCGCTTAACGATTATGGCATTAAGGTAGTAATATACGACCCATGGGCCAGTCCGGAGGAGGTAGCGCACGAGTACCGCCTGGAAACCACCAATACAGTGCCCAATGCAACGTTTGACGGTATTGTGCTTGGAGTGGCACATAACGAATTCTTAGAGATGGATTTAAGCCTTCTGCAAAAGGATAAAAGTATTATATACGATGTAAAGGGAGTTTTGGGCACTAAAGCACAGGGCAGGCTTTAACATAAAGATAAAAGCTGTAAGTTTGCACTTCATTAACCTAATTATTAAAACAATAAACAATTATAAGTAAAAAAATGAGTAAGATAACTAATATTTGCTGTATCGGGGCAGGGTATGTTGGAGGCCCTACAATGGCTGTAATCGCAGCTAAATGTCCTCATATTAAAGTTACTATTGTTGATTTAAATGTGGCACGTATTGCTGCATGGAACGACGAGAACTTAGACAACCTTCCTGTTTACGAGCCGGGCCTTGACAAAATTGTAGGCGAAGCAAGAGGCCGTAACTTATTTTTTACTACAGAGGTTGAAAAGGCTATAGATGAAGCCCAGATGATATTCATATCGGTTAATACACCAACCAAAACTTACGGTTTAGGTAAAGGTAAAGCAGCCGACTTAAAATATATTGAGCTATGCGCAAGGCAAATTGCTGCAGTAGCTAAAGATGATAAAATTGTTGTAGAGAAATCTACACTTCCTGTACGTACTGCTGAGGCGGTAAGAAGTATATTAGATAACACCGGTAACGGCGTTAAATTCCAGATACTTTCTAATCCTGAATTCCTTGCCGAAGGTACTGCTATGGAAGACCTATTGGCTCCGGACAGGGTGCTTATTGGTGGTGATACAGATCCTGAAGGTGTTGCAGCTATCGATGCACTTGTAGAGGTATATGCTAACTGGATTCCTAAAGAAAGGATTCTTACTACTAACGTATGGTCGTCTGAGCTTTCTAAGCTTACGGCTAACGCATTCCTTGCACAAAGGGTATCGTCTATCAACGCGATGAGCGAACTTTGTGAGAAAACAGGCGCTGATGTTAGCGAAGTTGCCCGTGCCATTGGTATGGACAGCCGTATTGGCCCTAAATTCCTTAAAGCATCAGTTGGTTTTGGTGGCTCATGCTTCCAAAAAGACATCCTAAACCTTGTTTACATTGCTAAGTCTTACGGCCTTGATGAGGTTGCTGATTACTGGGAACAGGTAATTATAATGAACGACCACCAAAAAAGAAGGTTTGCCTCTAACATGGTTAAAACTCTTTACAATACGGTATCTGGCAAAAAACTTGCTTTCTTAGGCTGGGCATTCAAAAAAGATACAAACGATACAAGGGAATCAGCCGCTATTTATGTAGCCGATGATTTACTATACGAGCAGGCAGGTATTGCTGTTTACGACCCTAAGGTTGAAGAAGAGCAAATACTGGCCGACCTTAATTATCTTGGTACAAGAAGTAAAGAGGAGAATGCTAAAGGTGTTACAACATTTAGCGACCCTTATGATGCTTGTAAAGATGCGCATGCTATTGCAATACTAACCGAGTGGGATGAATTTAAAGGCTACGACTGGCAGCGTATTTATGACAATATGAAAAAACCTGCGTTTGTTTTTGACGGCAGGAACGTATTAGACGGTGAGTACTTAAAATCTATCGGATTTGTATTCCAGACTATAGGTAAATAATTGTTGTACAGCAAAAAGCTTAAATGAAAAAGATACTTATTACGGGAGGCGCCGGTTTTATTGGCTCTCATGTGGTACGCAGGTTTGTAACCCGTTACCCTGAGTATGCCATTTATAACCTGGATGCTCTAACGTATGCCGGAAATTTAGAGAACATTAAAGATATTGAAGACAGCAAAAACTACGTTTTTGTTAAAGGCGATATTACCGATAAGGACTTTATAGACAGCCTTTTTAACGAGCATAAGTTTGAGGGTGTAATTCACCTTGCGGCAGAATCGCACGTGGATAGGTCGATTACCGATCCGCTTGCGTTTGTAAAAACCAACGTGATAGGTACCATGAACCTGCTTAATGCCTTTAAAGATGTTTGGCAGGACAATTGGGAGGGCAAACGCTTTTACCACATAAGTACCGATGAGGTTTACGGTACGCTTGGCGCAGAAGGTTTGTTTACAGAGACTACTCCGTATTCGCCCAACTCGCCATATTCGGCATCAAAAGCATCGTCAGATCATTTTGTACGTGCTTATGGTGAAACGTATGGCATGCCCTATGTGCTTACCAACTGTTCTAACAATTACGGCCCGTATCATTTTCCGGAAAAGCTTATTCCGCTTTTCATCAATAACATTATAGAGAAAAAGCCGTTGCCGGTTTACGGCGACGGCAAATATACCCGTGACTGGCTTTTTGTAAAAGACCATGCCGTGGCAATAGATTTGGTGTACCACGATGGCGCTAACCATGAAACGTACAACATAGGCGGTTTTAACGAGTGGCAAAACATAGACCTTGTTAAGCTGCTTTGCAGTATTTTAGATACTAAGCTGGGCAGAGAACAGGGTGAGAACGAAAAACTTATTACCTACGTAAAAGACCGCCCGGGGCACGATTTGCGTTATGCAATAGATGCGTCTAAAATTAATAAAGAGCTGGGGTGGAAACCATCGGTTACTTTTGAGGAAGGCCTTGAGCAAACTGTAGACTGGTTTTTAAACAATACCGATTGGCTTAAGAGTGTAACATCGGGTGCATACATGAAATATTACGACGAACAATATTCTGAAAGGGGTACTAACTAATATGCTGCAGTAATGAAAGGAATAATTTTGGCCGGGGGTTCAGGAACCAGGCTCCATCCGTTAACGTTGTCTGTAAGCAAGCAGTTAATGCCCATTTACGATAAACCCATGATCTATTACCCGTTGTCTACCCTAATGATGGCAGGCATACGCGAAATATTAATCATCTCCACACCAAAAGACCTTCCGCTGTTTCGCGACCTTTTGGGCGATGGTAAAAAATACGGCTGCCGTTTTGAGTATGCTGTTCAGGCACTGCCTAATGGCCTCGCTGAAGCTTTTGTAATAGGTGCTGATTTTATTGGTAACGATAAGGTAGCGCTTATACTGGGCGATAATATATTTTACGGTTCGGGCCTTGGGAAACTATTGCAGTCTAACAACGATCCTGATGGTGGTGTTATTTATGCCTACCATGTGCACGACCCGGAGCGTTATGGCGTAGTAGAGTTTGATGCCGATGGTAAAGCAGTTTCTATAGAAGAGAAGCCCGAAAAGCCAAAATCAAATTATGCAGTACCGGGCATTTATTTTTACGATAATGATGTTGTAGAAATTGCCAGGAACATTAAACCAAGCCATAGGGGCGAACTTGAAATTACCGATGTAAACAAGTTTTACCTTGAAAAAGGAAAGCTAAAGGTAAGCATCCTGGATCGTGGTACGGCATGGCTGGATACAGGTACGTTTCAAAGCCTTATGCAGGCCTCACAATTCGTAGAGGTTATAGAGGAGCGTCAGGGCCTTAAAATAGGCGCTATAGAGGGCGTTGCTTATGAAATGGGCTATATAAATGAGTCGGATTTCAGGAAATTGTGCGAACCTTTGTTAAAGAGTGGTTACGGCTCTAAGCTACTATCGCTTATAAATACCTAATACTGTGAAAACATTAAAATAATATTAAAATTTATAGGTCTACGTGATAAATTAATACCTTGCGGCTGTTAAATTTTACACTATAATACTACTAAAAAATCTAATTAAAATGAGTAAAGTTACCCACGTTATATTAACCGGAGGTGTTGGAAGCCGTTTATGGCCATTATCAAGAAAAAGCAGGCCAAAACAGTACCTGCCTATTTTTGGAGGGAAATCCCTTTTTGAAATGACTGTAGACCGTAATGATACTTTTGCTGATAATGTAATTGTAGTGGGTAGCAAAGATAATTGCCATTTAAGTAGGGAAGTTTTAGAGAAATGTAATGTACAGTACCTTGATGTGGTAGAGGCTGTACCGAGGAATACTGCTGCCGCTATTGCTTTTGCTGCTTTTGCATCAGACCCGGAAGATATTTTGATCATTACACCATCTGACCATATTATTGAAAATCCTGAGGCTTACAAACAGGCTATTGAAGAGGCTGTGGCTAAAGCCGGCCAAAATTTTATTGTAACCTTTGGGGTACACCCTACAAAACCTGAAACAGGTTACGGTTACATAGAGCACAAAGGTGATGAGGTGGTTTCATTCAGGGAAAAACCAAACCAGGTAACTGCACAGGAATTTATTGACCGTGGTACATTTTTATGGAACAGCGGTATGTTTTGCTTTAAGGCAAGCGTATTGCTGGAAGAATTAAAAGAATACCAGCCTGCTGTTTATGAAAAATCTCTTATAGCATGGCAAAATGCTAACGATGGCAGGCTTGATGAGGCACTATCTATGGAAATTCCATCCATCAGTATTGATTATGCCGTTATGGAGCGCAGCAAAAAAATTAAGGTGGTACCGGCTATTTTCAGGTGGTCCGACCTTGGTTCTTTTGATTCGGTTTATGACTATTTAAAGAAAATGGGCCACCAGGTAGATGAGTTTGGCAACATGGTTATAGGTACAGATAATTATACAGCATTTCTTGGCTTAGAAAATACTATTTTTGTCCACACGCACAATGCTAATCTTATTTTGCACAAAGAGCATTCTCAGGAGGTTAAAAATGTATACAGTCAGCTTGAAAAAGCAAACTCTGATTTGTTGCTGTAAACTGGTTTAGCATTGCGGTATAAAAGCCGAGCACTAACAAATACTATAGTCATTAATTGTTAAAACTAAAGGTTGACCGTGGCTACTTCAATTCGGTTAAGTGGGGTGGCTACTCAATAGGCATAAGCTTTGTAAGGCAAATATTACTGGTTCCAGCATTTATGCATGCTGTGGGCAGCAATAACTATGCTTTCTGGATTTTACTTTCTTCTATAGTTTTAATGATACGGGCCGTAAACCTGGGGCAGCTGCATTATTCATCCAACTTAATAAATCTGGGTTACCATAAAAATGGCAGCATTAAAGATGAGCTTATAGTTGCGCAGGGAGCCAATTACATATACATACTAATACAGCTAATAATAGGCGCAGTCATGGCTGTGCCTTTGTTGCTTTCGGCAATATCCACATTTTCTGTCGATTACATAATAAATAATAATGGCCAGTACAGCTTGCTGTTATTGGTGTTTGCAAAGGTTATCTTTCAGTACAATAATTTGTTCCTGCTGCGCATTTTTGAGCCGTTAGGAAAAATTAAAACCACCATAAAATACCAAACCATAGGCGAACTGTTTGATTTTGCGGTTACCGTTGCTGCTATCTATCTCACTAAAAGTATATTCTTAACCTGCGCTGCCATATTTGCATCTAACCTGCTTTTCAGTATTATTACATTGCTGTATGTAAAGGCAAATGTACCCTTTGTAATTCCGTTTTTTAAGGGACTCAGCGTTGAAAAATCCTGGTGGGTGGTTAAGAGTTCATTTTTGTTAACGTGCAGTTTCCTGGTAGAGAAAGTAAACGAAAATGGTATCAACATTTTGATACCCAACTTATTTGCCACAGCTATATTGCCGGTATTTACCACCAGCAGGGTAATATCAAATTCGGTATTCAGGGTGTCTAATGCGGCGGTAATACCGCTAATGCCCGATATTCAAAAGCATTTTTCGCTGGCAAACCCGCAGTATATCGTCAATCGCATGGTCTCTTTTTGGAGGATATCCAGCTTTGTTATCATTGCAGGGGTCACGGTTGTTTTACCACTCCTTCCTTACATCTACACAAAGTGGACAGGCGACAAGCTGGAGTTTAACCTTGATATAGTTTGCTATCTAATTATGGCGGTCTCTATCCAAAATTTCGGAATGATAATTAATGAGTTCCTAAAAAAAACCAACCATTCCAGGCAGATATTTATCTATAACATTATTAAATCAGGCTTAACCGTTGTCTGTCTTTTTGCGTTTGCATATACTTACTATTCAGAAGGGCTCGGTTTGGCAATATTAGTAGGCGAGGTGCTAAGCCTTATCTACATGCTGGTAATGATGAGAAGTACGTTTAAACCAACCTTGCAGGTAAATGTTATTGTGCGATTTTTAGTACCGGTTGTGTTATTTTGTATTTCATTATCGCTGTACATGTTCTTTCTTAATTACTGGTTATTCCTGTTTGTGAATGTTTTAATCCTAATAAGTTATAAATTTACATCGGGCGTTACTATTAACGATAAAGATAACCTCACTAAACCTTAAACCGGCAGCATGATATTTTTATGTTTCTTTTGGTTTTTACTGCTCTACTTTTTTGCTTACAAGCTTGCAGGGAAAAGCGAACTGTTTTCGCCCCTTAAATTTGTTGCAATAAAATTTGCACTTACAAACTTACCCTTCATACTGTTTATTGCTTTTAATCGCGGTACTTTCTTTAAAAACATACTTCTTGTTTGCCATGTTAAATTAGATGACGCTTTCTTAAAATACAGCCTAATACAAACCGTAGCATTTATTAGCCTCTGTGCCGGGATACTTATTTTTAAGGGTAGGAAACCATTAGTGAGTCCGCCGGCGGATAATTATAACTATCTTAATACCAAAATACTGGCGTTTGTATTCTTTGCAATTGGGATTCTCGCTTATGCTATATTCCTTAGCAGGATAGGGGGGCTTGGATACCTGTTGCACCACATGAACCAGCGTATAGAACTGCAAAGTGGCCAGTATGTACTAATCTTACTGCCTTTTATGGTTATATCGTGCTTGTTGTTATTGCTGTGTATCAAACTACGAAACCGCATTTTAGATAAGGTCATCCTATTAGTTTTCGCTGCCGTAACTGTATTTATTTTTTCCAGCTTCGGTGCAAGAAAAAGCGCAGTACTTTTCGTGATAACCTTTTTGGTTGCAATGCATTACACCATAGGATATATAAAATTTAACCGTAAAAGCGTTGCTGTGGGTGGTGTGCTGTTGGCATCGGTACTGTTTTACCTGTTTATTATTCCGGTTTTAAGGGAGAGTAGCGGATCGGACAAAAGTATCAACCAAAGCCTTGCGGCCAATGCACGCGCCAGAAAAGTAGTTTATAGCACATCATATACCTATATAGATATTTTTGCTGCTAATTATTTTAATGCCGAAAACGCCTGGTACTTCAAAGGTTTTTTCGCTCCGGTTGTTGTGCCTTTTACCAAGGCCGATAAAAAGCAACTTCCGCAAATAGACCAGGGGGTATACTTTGGCAGCATTATAGAATTTATGAAACACTATGAGCCTCCTATGCCACGGGGTGTGCTTAGTAAAACCTCTTGGCCTACCGAAAACTTTGGTTTTGCTTATGCAAATTTACTGCTTCCGGGTATCATTATCTTCTTTTTCTTGCAGGGAATGATATTCTCGATGGTATATAGGTTTGTTGATCACGACCCCAAAAATGCAGCTTTGCAATTTTTATACGTTATGGTAATTTTCGATTTCAATTTTAGCAGTTTAAGAATTGCCGAGTTTGTCAGGCTGGCTCCTGTTGTATTAGCCGCATTCCTTTTAATACGCTATTTTGTAAGAAAATACAAAATATCATAATTATAACGTTTTAGTAGGTATTTACAGTTTAAATGCTTAATTAATAGATGATTGTGTTAATTTTATGTTAACTATTTTTGACTTGTTTTATATTGATTGATTGGTAGTTTTTGTGAATTATAATTATCAAAAGCTAAAAAAAAATAGGTTTAGGTAAGTCTAAATTATCAATCAGATGTAAATTCAGTAAAAAGGATTGAGCTTTATAAATTGTTATAAATTTAGCTTACTTTTGTCAGGATTTGTTTAATTCGTAATTTAGAGTAAAAGATGCAGAAAAATGCCAAAATATACATTGCCGGACATAATGGAATGGTAGGTAGTGCAATTTGGAGAATTTTACAAAGTAAAGGCTATACCAATCTAATTGGCAAATCAAGTAAAGAACTTGATCTAAAAAATCAGCAGGCTGTGCTTGATTTTATGGCTACCGAAAAACCGGATATTATAATAGATGCTGCCGCCCGTGTGGGTGGTATATTAGCCAATAACGATTACCCGTATCAGTTTTTAATGGAAAACATGTTGATACAAAACAACCTGATAGACGCTTCCCTTAAAAATAATGTAGATAAATTTATTTTTCTTGGCAGCTCTTGCATTTACCCAAAATTTGCCCCGCAGCCTTTAAAAGAAGAGTATTTACTTACCGATACTTTAGAGCCTACCAACGAGTGGTATGCTGTGGCTAAAATAACGGGTGTAAAAGCATGTCAGGCAATAAGAAAACAATTCAGTAAAGATTATGTAAGCCTTATGCCTACCAATCTTTACGGTACGCATGATAATTTTGACCTTAATACATCGCACGTTTTACCGGCCATGATACGCAAGTTTAATGAAGCTAAAGAAAACGGCAATGCACCCGTTACTCTTTGGGGTAGCGGTACCCCTATGAGGGAATTTTTGTTTGTAGATGATATGGCCGAAGGTGTAATATTCGCTTTAGAAAATACATTACCGGAATATCTTTACAACATAGGTACAGGTGAAGATTTAACGATTAAGCACCTGGCTGAAACCATACAAAAAATTACAGGCCATACAGGCGAGATCATCTGGGACAGCACCAAGCCCGACGGAACACCACGTAAACTAATGGATGTTTCTAAAATGCACGATCTTGGCTGGAAACATAAAGTAGACCTGGAAGCGGGAATACAAAAAACCTACGACTGGTTTTTAGAAAACATTGACAGCCTTAAAAAAATAACCATATAACAGCAACACGGAAAGTTAACATATGAAAACAGCTTTAATTACAGGAGTTACAGGGCAGGACGGGTCTTACTTAGCAGAACTTTTATTAGAAAAAGGATACAGCGTTCATGGAATTAAAAGGAGGTCATCTTCTTTTAATACCCAAAGGATAGACCATTTATATGTAGACCAGCACGAAAGCCATGTGAACTTTAAATTGCATTATGGCGACTTAACCGACTCTACTAACCTTATAAGGATAATACAGGAAGTTCAGCCGGATGAGATTTATAACCTGGGAGCGATGTCGCACGTTAAGGTGTCTTTTGACTCGCCGGAGTATGTTGCAAATGTTGATGGTATTGGTACATTAAGGATATTAGAGGCGGTTCGTATTTTAGGCCTTGAAAAGAAAACAAGGATTTATCAGGCTTCTACATCAGAGCTTTACGGTGGCCTTGCAGAAAATAAAAATGAAAAGGGGTTTTATGATGAAAATTCACCATTTTACCCACGCTCTCCTTATGGAGTTGCAAAAATATACGGTTTCTGGATCACTAAAAACTACCGCGAGGCATATGATATGTATGCTTGTAACGGTATTCTTTTTAACCATGAGTCGCCAAGAAGGGGTGAAACCTTTGTTACACGTAAAATTACAATGGCTACAGCTGCCATAGCTTTAGGCAAACAGGAATGCCTGTACCTTGGTAACCTTAACTCTCAAAGAGACTGGGGCCATGCTAAAGATTATGTAGAGGCAATGTGGAGGATACTTCAGCAGGATGTTGCCGAAGATTATGTAATCGCTACCGGTGTTACTACTTACATACGTGATTTCGTAAGATTGTCTTTTGCAGAACTTGGCATTGAACTTGAATTTGTAGGCGAAAATGAAGAGGAAATTGCTAAAGTAAAAGCCTGCAACAACCTTGATTATCAATTAGAGATTGGTAAGGTAGTGGTAAAAGTAGACCCTATATATTACAGGCCTACCGAAGTAGACCTGTTAATAGGCGATCCTACAAAATCTAAAACCCAATTAGGCTGGAAACCCCAGTATGACTTAGCTGCTTTAGTTAAAGAAATGGTAGCCAGCGATGTTGCTGTACTTAAAAAAACCGAGAAGCCCAGTTTGAGCGTTTAGTGGTATAATTTACTAAGTAATGCGTTATTACATACAAAGCAATTACAGGAAGATAAAACAACACCAGCACTATGATAAAGTACTGCACTGGACTAAGTTAATTAGTATCACCGGTGCGGCACAAATTATAGTGCAGGTTACTGGTTTGATTACCGGTATTTTGATTATCCGTTTATTGCCAACAAAAGAATATGCTTACTACACAATAGCCAATACTATGTTAAGCACCATGACCATACTTGCAGATGGTGGTATATCTACGGGTGTAATGGCAGAAGGTGGCAAGGTCTGGAATGATAAATTAAAACTGGGAGCGGTATTAAACACAGGTTTATTTTTACGGAAAAAATTTGCTATATATAGCTTATTAGTTACCCTGCCAATTTTAATTTTTTTGCTTTTAAAGCAAAACGCACCCTTAATTACAGTTGCATTTATAATATTGGCTATTATTCCTGCATTTTTGGCGGCATTGTCTGACTCTCTTTTAGAAACAATATTAAAGTTACATCAGGCAATTAAACCATTACAGAGAAATCAAGTTGTTGTAAGTATTTTTAGATTGGCTCTAAGCGGTATTTTTGCACTAATATTTCCTTTTACAGCACTCGTGTTATTAGGTAATGGTATACCCAGAGTTTTGGGTAATATAAGATTGAAGAAAATTGCATTAAATTATACCGAAGGAGCTGTATCTAAAGATTTAGAGGTTGAAAAAAACATTCTTAATATCGTAAAAAGAACCCTGCCTGGAGCTATATATTATTGCTTGTCTGGCCAGATTACCATTTGGTTATTAACTTTATTTGGCACAGTTAATTCAATTGCAAGTTTAGGGGCTCTAACAAGGCTGACCGTTTTTTTAAATATGTTTACAGTTTTATTTAGTACAATTTTTATTCCCCGCTTTGCCAAGTTAGAAAATAGTTACAGGGTGTTGATGGTTGCTTTGATGCAATTTATGTTTATTGTTATATTAGTTTGTATGGCCGCAATTACAATTACTTGGCTTGCAGATGATTCAATCCTGTGTATATTGGGGCCAGAATACCGAAATCTAAACCACGAATTATTATTGAGCATCATAATCAGTTGTATGAATATGATTAGTGGCTTATTTTTTACTTTATCCTCATCAAAGGGATGGGTAATTAACCCTATTCTTTTAATCGGCGGTAATATTTTTTCTATTATATTAGGTGTAATGCTTTTTAATGTTTCAAACTTGTACGGAATTTTGTTATTCCAGTTATTTATAGCTATTGCTCCAATATTACTTAATGGTGGCTTTTGTTTAAAAAGAATTTTAGATGTTTAAAAACAATGGAAATTAACAAGGTGGCTTTGTTGCGTTCAAAATATGGTAGTTTTAAAACAAAGCTTCGTATTTTGAAATTTAAGGTCAGTGGCCTAAAATTAGGTGAAAAGAGTGTATTAGGCAAAATTATATGTGATTGGCCTAATGGAATAACTATAGGTAATCATTGTGTAATTGAAGACAATATTGTGTTAAAAATCACCAAACCTTTTGTTAAAGAAAATGTAATCAAAATCGGTAACCGTGTATTTATTGGATGTGGAACGCAATTTAATTGTAATACTCAAATTATAATAGATGATGATTGTCTTATTGCCAGTAATACAACATTTGTAGATACGGGTCACGAAATAACTTTAGGAATAAATATAAATGAGCAACCTTTAACTGTTGCCCCCATCAAATTAGAAAAAGATGTTTGGATTGGAACTGGTTGTATAATTTTGAAAGGAGTAACTATTGGTGAGGGTAGCATTGTTGGTGCTGGCTCTTTGGTAAATAAATCTATACCACCAAACCAAATTTGGGCTGGCACACCAGCAAAATTTATGCGTAATAGAATATAAGCTATGAGTAGTATAATATGTACTGTATTTGAAAAAGGTTACCACTACGGGGTAGCGGCACTTGCTAATTCATTATATATACATGGTTTTAGGGGTGATTTTTATATAGGTTACCGTGGTGATTTACCTTACTGGATTACATCTAAATGGCAGGAATCTTCAGAGTTTGATTGGATAGGTAAAGTTCATGTATTTACTGTTAGAGAAAACTATAGATTGATTTTTTTAGAAATAAATCAACAGAGACATTTGGCACATTATAAGCCAGCATTTATGTTGGATTTGATGAACCAGGTCGCTCCATTATCAAAATCTATAGCTTATTTCGATCCAGATATAGTTGTCAGATGCAGGTGGGGTTTTTTTGAGGAATGGATGGAATATGGAGTCTCAATGGTTCATGAAATTGTTAGTCAGGATATGCCTCCAAACCATCCAACCAGAAAGCAATGGGAAAAGATAATTATCGAATGTGAAAAACTAGTAACAAGAAGTTTAAATTCGTATATTAATTGCGGTTTTTGTGGCGTGAGTAGGCAAAATATTGAATTTTTAGAATTATGGGACTATTATATCAATAAAGCTATAACCATCTACAAACAAGATGAAAGTCTTTTTGCAACGTTTGATAGGACTTCTGCGTTTTGGAGTATTGATCAGGATACTTTTAATATGGCCGCAATGAGTAGTAATAGCCCAATTAGTGAGATGGGACCAGAAGCTATGGATTTTGTTAGTGCTGGATGGACAATGTCACACGCAGTTGGACCGCAAAAACCATGGAGTAAAAATTTCGTATTATCGGCTTTAAAAGGGTTATCCCCAAGTATGCCTGAAAAACAATATTGGGTGTATGCTAATAATGGTATTAAGACAATAAGCAATATTAGATTTAATGTAAAAAAACTATCTATAAGTTTTGCTTCATTCATATCTAGATTCTACGGGAAATAATCAATTATATTATCATGAAAAGCAGATTTTTTCAGCACAGCCTATTTGTTGTTCGTAATAGGTATTACAAAAAGTTATCGAGCTTTTCACGCAGGCAATTGCTTGTATTTTGCGGTATGAAAATTGGAAAGTCAACAGGTATACCTAAAATTCAGTATACATGGCCGCATCAGGTTGCTATAGGTGATAATTGCAGGCTTGAGCATAATATATTTTTTCATTATGATGGTATATGGAAACAAGGCCCATCTATCATAATCGGCAACAATGCTTTTGTAGGCTTTGGTTGCGAATTTAATATTACAAAAAAGATAACTATAGGCAATGATTGCCTTATAGCATCGGGTTGCAAGTTTATAGACCATAATCATGGTACTGCTCAAGGTAGCCTCATGAGGGAACAAAAATCAACTGAAGATGCTATTGTAATTGGTAATAACGTATGGTTAGGGGTTAATGTTACTGTACTAAAGGGTATTACTATTGGCGATGGTGCCGTAGTGGCTGCCGGAGCAGTTGTAACAAAATCTATTGCAGCAAACGAAATTTGGGCAGGTATACCTGCTAAAAAAATAGGGGAGAGATAGTATATGAAAGTTATGTTTTTGTGCAGTTCATTACAGCCCGGCAAAGATGGTGTAGGCGACTACAACCGCAGGTTGGTGGCGGAACTGACTAAAAAAAACTATCAGGTATTGTTGGTTTCCTGTAATGAGAGGCAGTTAGAAGCAGATTGTGAGGAAGAGGTTAAAGAAGGTTCTTCCACCTTTAAAATATACAGGTTATCCGGAAGTAATTCCTGGGAGCATAGGATGAATAAAATGCAGGGGTATTTAGATGGGTTTGATCCTGACTGGATAAGCTTTCATTATGTGCCTTATGCGTTTCACCCAAAAGGATTGCCAGCAAAATTTGTTAACAGCATAAAGTCGCTGCGGTTAAGAGCTAAAACACAAATTGTGTTTCATGAAATATGGCAGGGAGAATCGTCTGAAAGTACATTAAAAGATAAGATAATCGGTTTCATACAACGCCGTATAGCTTTTAAGCTGATAAAGGTTACAAAGGCTGTACATATTACCACGACAAACGATTATTATAAAAATTGTTTTGTTAAGAGGGGAGTTAGAGCAACCCGTATACCGGTTTTTAGTAACATGCCGGTAGGTAATACATTTGGGAAGGCAGTTTTAAACATACTCCCTGGAGAAGTTGCTGATAAAAATAAATATGTGCTGGGCGTTTTCTTTGGCGGCTTTCACGGTCATCATGATTTGGTAGATAATTTGAAAACACTGGCGGCAAATATAAAGAGCCAGTTAAATAAAGAATTGATAGTTACCCATATAGGGCGCAGCGGTGGTATAGAGCAGGATATGGAAGCTGTTAGGGCAGCAACCGGCCTTAAATGTTTTGTGTTGGGAGAATGGAGCGAGCAGGATGTGGCGGATTATCTATTGTATGCTGATGTAGGCCTCTCTAACTATCCAAAAGTGCTGTACGAAAAAAGCGGAAGCATTGCGGCATTGCTCAACAACAATTGCCCGGTAATATTATTGAAAAAGAGCTTTGAGCCTGATGGAAGGGTGATACCCGAGATAAAGGAGTTTGACGAAAGTTTTGACCTGAAGGATTTTTTAAATCAGGATAAAAGTTTTGCAAACAAATATAGTGTGGCGGGCTCATGTGAATTGTATAGTGAATTGTTTTCTTAAAAATGTAAATATGACAGTTGGAATTTTAACTACAAATTATAATACGTGGGATCTTTCGTCTCAGTGTATTAGCAATTGCCTTAAATATGCGGATGATACAATTGATAAATTTGTTGTGGTAGACGATTGTTCAACGCAAGAATTTACAAATACTTTTAAGGAAGTTACGCTTATTCGCAACCAGCAAAATTCAGGATTGATTAAGAGCCTTAACAATGGTTTGGCGGCATTAGATACCGACCTTGTTATCATATTCGACTCTGATGCATGGCCATTAGAAAATTTTATAAAAGAGACAAAAAAATATTTTGCAGAAAACCCTCAGGTGGGTATCGCAGTTTACCAAACTCAGAATGCCGAGGGAAAACCAGCCGTGTCTTTTGAGCCTGAACCCGATGCCATGAGTGTAATATTGGGTCAGCAATTGCATACACATTACCAAAAGGTTTTTAATAAAAACCC
>Ga0265780_10004151_pt1 | contig 18778 bp, 17 predicted proteins | sample P1T30metagenome_FD_192432 | JGI IMG/M metagenome (GOLD analysis project Ga0265780, IMG submission 192432) | Plant litter microbial communities from East Loma Ridge, Irvine, California - P1 T30 | ecosystem: Environmental > Terrestrial > Plant litter > Unclassified | place: USA: California...
CAGCAGATGCTCGAGCGTGGCATATTCGTGGCGCCGCGACGACGCGGCTTCAAGCGCCTTGTGGAGCGTGGTTTCCAGCGCGGAGGCGAAAGAGGGCATTAGGATACTCCATGCGGACCGCAAGCGAACGCGCGGCCCTTTCCGACTATGTTGGATGGCGGGTGGTTCGCATCAAGCACTTGAAATGCGCCTACCCGCACCGTTTCGCGTTTCCCGCCACGGCTGGCGGGCGCGGTCATTTCCGAAAGAGGTCGTCTGCGAATCCGCGGTGCTTTGTCGCGCGTTCGATCTGCTGCCGGCTTCTTGCCGCCTCCGCCTCGAGCAGCGCGATCCGGCCGTTGAGTTCTTCGAGCGACAGACGTTCGAGATCCTGCCGCGCAAGCTGTGCCAGCGGGTCGCCCGGGTTTTTCGCGAGAATCTCGTCGAAGTCCATGCGCTGATCGTTGACCGATGGGCGGGCGATGTCAATAAGGCCGAACACGGGGGCACCTCCGGCGAACGCAGGGGGCGGCGGCAAGATGAACGCGATACCGACGATGATGCGGGCGATCGACCCTGAAACACCCGGCGGCCCGGACGTGCTGCGCGTGGTGGAGCGACCGGTGCCAGAGGTCGCAGCCGGTGAGGTGCTGGTCCGCGTCGCGGCGGCCGGGGTCAACCGGCCCGACGTTCTGCAACGGCAGGGCGGCTACCCGCCGCCACCGGGCGCTCCCTCGATCCTCGGGCTGGAGATCGCCGGCGAGATCGTCGCGCTGGGCGAGGGCGTTCCCGACGAAATGCTCGGGCAGGCGGTCTGCGCGTTGCTGGCGGGCGGTGGCTATGCCGAATATGCGGCGGTGCCGGTCGGCCAGTGCCTGCCGGTGCCCGAAGCGCTGTCGATGGCGGAAGCGGCGGCGATGCCGGAGACTTTGTTCACCGTGTGGACCAATCTGTTCGAGCGCGCCTATGCGATCGAGGGCGATACCGTGCTCGTCCACGGCGGCACCAGCGGCATTGGCACGATGGCGATCAGCCTCGCCAAGCTGTTCGGGCTGACCATCATCGTCACCGCCGGATCGGACGCCAAATGTGCGGCGGCGCTGGGGTTGGGCGCGGATCACGCGATCAACTACGCGGCCGAGGATTATGTTGAGCGGGTCCGCGCGATCACCGGTGGTGCGGGCGTGGCGGCGGTACTCGACATGGTCGGCGGCGATTACCTGCCGCGCAACCTGAAGTGTCTGGCGGATGACGGCCGCCATGTCTCGATCGCGGTGCAACGTGGCGCCAAGGCCGAGATCCCGATCTTCGAGATCATGCGCCGCCGCCTGACGTTGACCGGATCGACGCTGCGCGCGCGCGATACCGCGTTCAAGTCGCTGGTGGCGGACGAACTCAGCCGCACCGTCTGGCCGCATGTCGAGATCGGGCGGCTGCGCCCGGTGATGGACCGCACCTTCCCGCTGGAGCAAGCGCCCGCCGCGCACAGGCGCATGGAAGAAGGCGGCCATATCGGCAAGATCGTGCTGACGCTGGAGGACTGAGATGCCGCTCTACGATCCGATCGTCGCGCGTGACGGGAAGATCCGCAGTGCGATCCTCGGGGCGATCGTGCTGTATGCGGTGGCGATGCTGGTGTTCACCGATCGCGCGGTGCTGATCGGCAGCCGCCCGTTGGTGATGCCGGGCGAGAGCATCCCGCTGTCCGCCGCGCCGGCTGGTTATCTCGACGCGCTCGACCAACATGGGGTGCATTCGCCCAAGCTCAGCCATAGCCCATTGTACCTGTGGCGGATGCCGGCGCTCGCGCCGCGTGTCGAACGCCGCCCGCTTGCGCCCGATCGGCTGCATTTCGGCTTTTCGGTCGTGGAGACCAGCATCCTCGGCGCGCCATACTGGTTCAGCAAGGACGACGGCTATGTCGTTTACTACGAAACGCTGCGCGAATACGTCTACGCGCCGGTGACCGAGGATTACATGCGCCAGGTAAAGCTGCCCGGCCCGGTGCCGCTGTCGCGCCAGAGCTTCCTGTGGTGGCAGCATGTGTGGGGCTGGGTGTTCCCGCTCGCGCTCGCGGGCTGGGGGTGGTTCGAGTTGGGCGCGATGCGCAGGAAGCGCGACGCGGAGGGGATCATCTGACGCCCCCTCCTCTTCGCGGGGGAAGGCTAAACGAGCAACATAAGCAGAGCTTTTCGATGGCAGATCACGCCTTGTTTGCGCTCGCTCCGGCTTCGGGCACAGAGTGTCGCGGGAAAGGGCCAAGCCATGACCGATCTGATCCTGCACGAATACGCCAGTTCGGGTAATTGCTACAAGATTCGCCTTACCGCCGCGCACGTCGGCGCGATCCTCGAACGGCGCGAATACGACATCCTGAAGGGTGAGACGCGCAACCCCGCCTTCCTCGGCACCGTCAACGCCAACGGCCGCATTCCCGTCCTCCAGATCGGCGGTCGCTTCCTTCCCGAAAGCAACGCCGCCTGTGTCTGGCTGGCGCACGGCTCGGCGTTGATCCCCGCCGACCGTTTTGACCATGCCGACATGCTGCGCTGGATGTTCTGGGAGCAATATAACCACGAACCCAACGTCGCGACGCTGCGCTTCTGGCGCGCGATGATCGGCGTGGCCAATCTGTCGGATGCCCAGCGCGCGCAACTGCCCGCCAAGCAGGCTGCCGCCGACGCCGCGCTCGCGCTGATGGAGGATCACCTCGCCATGCGCGACTGGTTTGCCGCCAACCGTTTCACGCTCGCCGATATCGCGCTCTACGCCTATACGCATGTCGCGGGCGAGGGCGGGATCGACCTGGCGCGTTACCCTGCGATTTCGGCGTGGCTGGCGCGGGTCGCCGCGCGGCCGGGACATATCGCCATCGCCGCGTAACGCGGCTGTCACGCCATCGGACACAAGCTGTAACATTGCGCGGGCATAGCCGGGCCAGCCCAGACTGGACCGGGAGAGACCGTATGGACGCTGTCACCACGATCGCGATGACCCTGCTGCCCGGTGACGGTTCCGTCACGGACTTCGCCGATTTCGCCAATTCCAAGCCGTCGATCCCAGAACGCACCCCGACCGAGCGGCAGCGGTTCCGCACGATCTGGATCAGCGACATTCATCTCGGCACGCGCGGCTGCAATGCCGAGATGCTGATCGACTTCCTCGACCATGTCGACAGCGACACGATGTATCTGGTCGGCGACATTATCGACGGTTGGCGGCTGAAGAAGAAGTTCTACTGGCCGGACGCGCACAACGACGTCATCTGGCGGCTCCTCAAACGCGCCAAGCGTGGTACCGAAGTGATCTACATCCCCGGCAACCACGACGAGGTGATGCGCCAGTTTTCGGGTCTGAGCTTCGGCGGCATCTCGATCAAACGCAAGGCGATCCACACCACTGCCGACGGCCGCCGCCTGCTTATCCTGCACGGCGATGAATTCGACGCGATCACGCTGGCGCATAGATGGCTGGCGCATGTCGGCGATGTTGCCTATGAATCGCTGATGGCCCTGAACCGGCTGGTGAATGCCTATCGCCGCCGTTTCAACATGCCATATTGGTCGCTGTCCAAACATGCGAAGGCGAAGGTGAAGAACGCGGTCGAATTCATCTCGAATTACGAGCAGGTGATCGCCGAGGCCGCTGGTGCGCGCGGCGTCGATGGCGTGGTGTGCGGTCACATCCACACCGCCGAGGTGCGCGACATCAACGGCGTGCAATATTACAACGACGGCGATTGGGTGGAGGGCTGCACCGCGCTGGTCGAGCATTTCGATGGCCGCATGGAAGTGCTGCACTGGGCCGACGAGATCGTCGCGCGGGCTGCCCGCGAGGCGGAAGCGGAGGCGCCGGCGAAGATCGAGATGATGGCGGCCTGACGCGCGTGCGGATCGCGATCGCCACCGATGCGTGGAGCCCGCAGGTCAACGGGGTGGTCCGCACGCTGCAATCGGTCCGCGCCGAGCTGGAGCGGCAGGGGCATGAAGTGCTCGTCGTCTCGCCCGATCAATTCTATTCGCTGCCGTGCCCGACCTATCCTGAAATACGCCTCGCGCTCGCCAGCACATCCGGGGTTGGCAAGATGCTTGCCGATTTCAATCCGCACGCCATCCATCTCGCCACGGAAGGGCCGGTGTGTCTGGCGGCGCGGCGCTGGTGCCTGTCGCGCGGCTTTCCCTTCACCACCGCCTATCACACCCAATTCCCCGATTACGTCTCGGCGCGGACGGGGGTGAACCCGGAGTGGATCTGGCGCTACATCCGCTGGTTCCATGCGCCCGCGCAGGCGATCCTCGCCTCCACCGCGTCGATCGAGGCGACGCTCAAAAGCCATGATCTGCCGCACGTGCGCGAGTGGGGTCGCGGTGTCGACCTGTCGCTGTTCTCGCCGGCGACGAAGCCGGACCCCGAACTGCGCGCGCTTCCCGGCCCGGTCATGCTGTACGTCGGCAGGGTCGCGGTCGAGAAGAATATCGAGGCGTTCCTTACCGCCGCGCATCCCGGCACCAAGGTTATCGTCGGCGACGGGCCGGCGCGTGCCGCGCTGGAGGCGCGTTTTCCGGAGGCGAAGTTCCTCGGCGCGCGCTTCGGCGCGGATCTCGCCTCGGCCTATGCGGCGGCGGACGTGTTCGTTTTCCCCAGCCGCACCGATACGTTCGGGCTGGTGATGATCGAGGCGATGGCGTGCGGCACGCCGGTCGCCGCCTACCCGGTGACGGGGCCGCTCGACGTGCTCAAGCCCGGTGTCGGCGTGATGGACGACGATCTCGACAGCGCCATCGCGGCTGCCCTGACGCTCGATCGCGCGACGTGCGCGGCGTATGGCGGGAGCTTCACCTGGGAGGCGAGCGCGCGGCAATTCCTGAAGGCGCTGGCACCCGTGGGGCTCGACGACGCGGCCATCGCGGCGTAATCGCACGCGATTTCGCGAGCGCGCTTGCTCCCGCGCGCCATTCGCATTAAGTCACCACCATTACTGCGGCCGCTCCCAAAGGGGCGGCCCTTTCCGTTTTTGAAGGAGTGCCCCGTGGCCCAGCCGCTTATGCCGCACGCGACCGCGTCCTGGCTCGTCGACAACACCTCGCTTTCGTTTGAGCAGATCGCTGAATTCTGCGGGCTGCACATCCTCGAGATCCAGGCCATCGCCGACGATACTGCCGCCACCAAGCTGACCGGCCGTGATCCGATCCGCGCGCATGAAGTGACGCAGGAGGAGATCGACAAGGGCCAGGCCAATCCGGAATATCGCCTCCAGATCCTGAAGGGCCCCGAGCAGGTCCGCCGCACCAAGGGCCCGCGTTACACGCCGGTGTCGAAGCGCTCGGACAAGCCCGATGGCATCGCATGGATCATCCGCAATCATCCGGAGATTTCGGACGGGGCGATCGGCATCCTGATCGGCACCACCCGCACCACCATCGCCGCGATCCGCGATCGCAGCCACTGGAACATCGCCAACATCACTCCGAAGGACCCGGTCACGCTCGGCCTGACCACGCAGCGCGAACTCGACGCGGCGGTAGGCAAGGCGGCCAAGGCGGCCGGTATCGAAGCGCCGGTCGATACGCGACTCGAGGGTGACCGCGAGGCGCTCATTACCGAACTGCGCGCCCAGCGCGAGCAGGCCGCACGCGGCGAAGCGGGCGAGGGCGGCACGGCCTCCCCGGTCGAGCCCACCGCCGAGACGCTGTTCCGGCGCTAAGAGAGGGAGGCCTTCCCCTTTCCTTCTATCTTCCCCGGCGAAGGCCGGGGCTCAACTACGGAGCGCGAATAAACTGGCGTTGCGCTCCGTTACGTCCGCCTTCCCGACTGGACCCCGGCCTTCGCCGGGAAAGGACAGCGGAGCCGTGCCGCGCGGGTTTTTGTACCGCTCGGTCTGGTAAGCCGCCACGCCCCTTCCTACATCCCTCGCATGACAGCTTATTCGCTCCTCGATCTGGTCCCCGTCGTCCAAGGCGGTTCCGTCGCGCAGAGTCTCGCCAACGCCGCCGATCTGGCGCAGCTGGCCGAGCGGCTCGGCTTCACCCGCTACTGGACGGCCGAGCATCACGGCATGCCCGGCATCGCCAGCGCTGCGACCTCGGTCGTGCTCGGCCATGTCGCCGCCGCGACACGGACGATCCGCATCGGTGCCGGCGGCATCATGCTTCCCAACCACGCGCCGCTCGCCATTGCCGAGCAGTTCGGCACGCTCGACGCCTTGTTCCCGGGCCGCATCGATCTCGGCCTCGGCCGTGCACCGGGTTCGGACCAGCGCGTCGCGCGCGCGATGCGTCGCACCCTCGTCAGCGACGCCAACGCCTTCCCGCGTGACGTGCTCGAATTGCAGAGCTATTTCGCCGATGATGGCCAGACCGGCATCACCGCCACGCCCGGCGCGGGCGCGGACGTCTCGCTGTGGATCCTCGGCTCCAGCACGTTCGGCGCGCAGCTCGCCGCGATGCTGGGGCTGCCATACGCGTTTGCGTCGCACTTCGCGCCTGACGCGCTGATGGACGCGATCGCGATCTACCGACGCGATTTCAAGCCGTCCGCCGTCCTTGCCCGGCCGCATCTGATGGCCGGGTTCAACGTCATCGCCGCCGATACCGATGCGGAGGCCGAGTACCTCGCCTCATCGCAGCAGCAAGCGTTCATCGCGCTACGCACCGGCACGCCGGGGCTCTTGCCCCGTCCGGTCGAGGGCTATCGCGCTGGCCTTGGCGCGCAGGGCAACGCGATGCTCGATCAGGTTCTGCAATGTTCGGCGATCGGCAATGAGGCGACCGTTACGAAGGGCATCGCCGCGTTCATCGAACGCACCGGCGTCGACGAGATCATGCTGACGAGCATGATGCACGACCACGGTGCGCGCAAACGCAGCCTCGAAATCGCCGCCAGTGCGATGCGCTCGCTGACGAAAGAACGCGTCGCCGCTTGATGTAGAGTTCGTTCATAATGTGCGCGGGTCGAAGGATTGCCGTAGCGGCACGCGCCGGCTCGCCCAGGTGAGGGCTGCCCGGCTAGCGTGTACGGATGACGATCCCGTCTGTGGTTACTTCCGGCACAAGCCGCTCGTAATCCAACGACGTCGCTCGGTCGGTAACCAGCGGCGTGTTATGCGTCGCGGTCAGCACCAATACCTGCGCGCCAGCGGCACGCCCGGCTGCGATGCCGGCGGGCGCGTCCTCCAGCACCAGACACTCTGCCGGATCGGCGCCGAGCAGGCGCGCGGCCATCAGATAACCGTCAGGAGCTGGCTTGCCGCTGGAAATATCCTCGGCCGCGACGAACACCTTGGGCGGGGCGAGACCCGCTGCCGCCAGCCGCCGCTCCGCCAGTGCGCGCGGTGCCGAGGTGACGATCGCCCAGCGATCCGCCGGCAGCGCCGCCGTGAACGCCACCGCACCGGCGATCGGCACGATCCCCTCGACGTCGTCCATCTCGATCTCGGTCAGCCGTGCGGCCTCGCCCTCGGGGTTGGCGATGCCGAGCCGGCGCATCGTATCGACTGCGCGCACGCCGTGCATGATCGACAGCACGTAAGCCGGATCGACGCCCATCTCGATCGCCCAGCGCGTCCAGCACCGCTCGGCCGAGGCGACGCTGCTCAGCAGTGTGCCGTCCATGTCGAACAACAGCCCCGCAAAGGCGCGGCCGAAAAGATCGTCCAAGATACTCTCCCTAATTCGCCGCCGGCAGCCTGAGCCGCACCAGCAGCCCGCCGAGATCCTCGCTCTCCTCAAGCGCGACGGTGCCGCCGTAAATTTCCGCGACATCGCGCACGATGGCCATGCCAAGCCCGGTGCCGGGCTTGCCGCTGTCGAGCCGCACACCGCGATCGAAGATGCGCGCGCGCTGTTCCTCGGGAATGCCCATGCCGTCGTCCTCGATCAGGAACTCGACGAAGCCGGCCTGCGCCTTAACGGTGACGAACACGCTGCCGCCACCGTATTTCGCGGCATTCTCGACCAGGTTGCCGAGCATTTCGTCGAGATCCTGCCGCTCGACATGGACCTGCAAGTCCTTGGGCCCATCGGTGTCGATGCGGATGTGGCGGTATAGCCGCGCCACCGCCCGCTCGACCGATTCGAGGCTCGGCCACACGTCCGCCCGGCTATGCGCCGATCCGCGCCGCCCGACCGCGCGGGCGCGCGCGAGGTGATGGTCGACCTGCCGCCGCATCGTCCGCGCCTCGCGCACCACCGTCTCGCCGAGGTCGTCGGCCTGCGCGGTCGCCGCGTTCATGATGACGGTCAGCGGCGTCTTCAGCGCATGGGCGAGGTTGCCGGCATGGCGGCGCGCTTCCTCGGCCTGTTTCTCGTTATGGTCGATCAGCGCGTTCAGCTCCTCGACCATCGGCGCGACTTCGACCGGCATGGCGCGCTCGATCTGGCGCGACTTGCCGGCGCGCATCCGGGCAATCTCCTCACGCACCTTGCGCAGCGGCCACAGCCCATAAAAGGTTTGTAGCGCGGCCATCACGATCAGCCCGAAGGCGAGCAGCGCAAAGCTCTTGAGCAGGGTCGAGCGCAGCACCTTGATCTGCGCGTTGAGCCCGGCGCGGTTCTGCGCGACCTGAAAGCGCCAGCGCAGCGGCGATCCCGGTATCTGCACGTCGCGTTCGACGATGCGCAGCTTCTCGTCGCCGAACTGCGCGCTGTCATAGACGTGCACGCCGCGATCGTTGTGCTGCCCGCCATAGGCGAGCCGCCGGTCCCATAATGAGCGCGAGCCGAACGGCTCCTGTCCCTTGGCGCTGACCTGCCAGTACAGACCCGAATAGGGTTCGAGGAAGCGTTGGTCGGCGGCGGCGCGGGTGAAGATCACCTCGCCGTCCGGCCCGATCTCGGACGAGACGATCTGCGCGTTGAGGACATATTCGAGCTGATCGTCGAAATTCTGCGTGATCGCGGTCCTCAGCACCCTGTCGAGCGCATAGCCGCCGCCGCTCAGCAACAGCAGGATCCACGCCGCCGCGACGACGATCATGCGCCGGCTGAGCGAGCCGGTGGTCCGCACGCGCGGGTTGGGCGGGGAAATGTCCGGGGCGGTGGCCTCGCTCATGCCGCCGCCACCGCAACCATCTTCCTTCGCCGGAGCGGCGTGAAGTTACGGAGGAAGAAAACCCAAAACATCAAAACGCGACCGCCGCCCTAAGCCTTCGGCTCTTCGAGACTATATCCCAGCCCGCGGATCGTCGTGATCACCTCTTGCCCGAGTTTCTTGCGGATGCGGGTGACGAACACCTCGATCGTATTCGAATCGCGGTCGAAATCCTGATCGTAGATATGTTCGATCAATTCGGTGCGGCTCACCACCTTGCCCTTGTGGTGGATCAGGTAGCTGAGCAGCTTGTATTCCTGCGCGGTCAGCTTCACCGGCTCGCCGGCGAGCGTCACCTTGCCGCTGCGCGTGTCGAGCCGTACGTCGCCGGCGATCAGCTCGGAGGAGGCGTTGCCGCTCGCGCGGCGGATCAGCGCGCGCAGGCGGGCGATGAGCTCCTCGGACTGGAACGGCTTGGCGACGTAGTCGTCCGCGCCCGCGTCGAGCCCTGCCACCTTGTCGGACCAGCTGTCGCGCGCGGTCAGCACCAGCACGGGCATCACCTTGCCCTCCTTGCGCCAGCGGTCGAGTACGGTGAGCCCGTCTACCTCGGGCAGGCCGAGATCGAGTACGACCGCGTCGTAATTCTCGGTACTGCCGAGGAAATGCCCCTCCTCGCCATCGGTGGCGAGATCGATTGCATAGCCTGCACCCTCCAGGGTGTTCTTGAGTTGCTGGCCGAGATTGGGTTCGTCCTCGACGATCAGAACGCGCATCTTAGTCCCCTTTTGGAAGTCAGCGGGTTGGGCTCAATGGCCGGTTCGGCCGATGATCTGGCCGGATCGGCCATCCACATCGACCCAGATGACGACCCCATCGCGCAGGAATTTCAGCGTGTAAATCCCGCTGTCTCCTTCGAAATCGAAGCCGAGATACTGGCTGCCGCGCATCGCCGGTAGCACGCGCCCCTCGATCTCGCGAAGCGGCAGGATGCGGCCCTGCTGGCGCTGCCGCCACGCCTGCTGCTGGTCACGCTGCTGCGCGCTCGCCGACGCGGCAAGCGCGGGCGGCGCGGCGATAAGCAGCGACAGTGCAATGGCGAGCGGCATCTTCATGGCGTGTCGCATAGCGATGCAGCGTTGAACAGCCTGTGAATGATCCGCAGCGCGGCGCTGCTCCGCACTGGCTCGCGCAACGACGACCGGCGGGCGCGCAGGGCGCCTGTCTGACGACGCGGGGTTACTCCGGGCCGTCCATGCCGTTGTATGAAAACGCGCCGCGGCAAAGCCGCGTCGTCGGACGGCGCTGTAGCGCCGCCGGCCGGGCGTGCGCTAACCCTCGCTTTAGCCTTGCTAAAGCGTTAGGGGCGCACGCTATGGCTGCAGCACCAATCCTAGCATATGAAAATCTCGGCGTTATTCAGGGCTCCGGCTGGTTGTTCCGGGGGCTCGACATCAACGTCGGCCCGCGTGACCGGCTCGCGCTGATCGGCCGCAACGGCGCCGGCAAGACCACGCTCCTGAAGCTGCTCGCCGGCGTGATCGACAGCGACGAGGGGCGGCGCACGATCGTGCCCGGCACCCGCGTCGTCCTGCTCGAACAGGAGCCGGATTTGCGCACGTACCCAACGCTCGGCGACTACGTGATGGGCGGCGATAACCCGCCGCTCGCCTATGAAGCCGACGCGATCGCCGATCAGCTCGGCATCGACCTCACCCGCGAATCCGCCTCCGCCTCGGGCGGCGAGCGTCGCCGTGCCGCGATCGTGCGTGCGCTCGCGCTCGATCCGGATGTGCTGCTGCTCGACGAGCCGACCAACCATCTCGACATCGCCGCGATCGACTGGCTGGAGGAATGGCTCAACCGTTTTCGTGGCGCCTTCGTCGTCATCAGCCACGATCGCACCTTCCTCACCCGCCTCACCAAACAGACGTTGTGGCTCGATCGCGGAGCGATGCGGCGTGCTGAGATCGGCTTCGGCGGGTTCGAGGCGTGGACCGAGCAGGTCTATGCCGACGAGGAGCGTAACGCCCAGCGGCTCGACGCCAAGCTGAAGCTGGAGGAGCATTGGCTGCTGCGCGGCGTCACCGGCCGGCGCAAGCGCAACCAGGGCCGCCTCACCAAGCTGATCGAGATGCGCGCCGAACGCGCCGCGATGGTCGGCCCGCAAGGCTCCGCTAACCTCACCATCGGCACCGACGACGCGCGCAGCAAGGTGGTGATCGACGCCAAGCACATCTCCAAGAGCTTCGGCCCGCGCACGATCATCGACGATCTGACGCTGCGCATCACACGCAAGGACCGGATCGGCATCGTCGGCGCGAACGGCGCGGGCAAGTCGACGCTCATCAAGCTGCTCACTGGCGTGCTGGAGCCGGACAGCGGCACGATCCGCTTCGCGCAGACGATCGAGGCGATCGTGATCGACCAGCAGCGTATCAAGATGGAACCGCAGAAGACGGTGCGCGACGTGCTGGCGGACGGCGGCGACTGGGTGGAGGTGCAGGGGGTGCGCAAGCACGTCATCGGCTACCTCAAGGATTTCCTGTTCGACGGCCACATGATCGACGCCAAGATCGGCACGCTGTCGGGCGGCGAACGCTCCCGTCTGCTGCTGGCGCGCGAGTTCGCCCGGCCGTCCAACCTGCTGGTGCTGGACGAGCCGACCAACGATCTCGACCTCGAAACGCTTGATTTGTTGCAGGACGTGATCGGCGATTTCGACGGCACCGTGCTGATCGTCAGCCATGACCGCGACTTCCTCGACCGCACCGTGACGGTGACGCTCGGGCTCGACGGGTCGGGCACCGTCGACATGGTCGCGGGCGGCTACGAGGATTGGGAACGCCAGCGCCGCGAGAAGGCGCGCGGCGGCAAGCGCGAGAACCCGCGCAAGGTCCAGCCGACCGCACCGCCTGCGCCCGCACCGAAGGTCAAGCTCACCTACAAGGACCAGCGCGACTACGAACTGCTGCCCAAGCGCATCGAGGATCTCGACAAGGCGATCGCCCGCGACGAGGCGCTGCTGGCGGATCCGGCGCTTTATACGAAGGATTTCGCCCGCTTCGAGACGCTGACCAAGGGCGTGGCCAAGGCACGCGCAGAGAAGGAAGCGGCGGAACTGCGCTGGTTGGAACTGGCGGAGATGGTCGGGGCGTAATCGGCACTTGAAGTGGAACGGGTTTGCCGTGGTCCCCGGCGGGCGCGGTAACGTCGGGCAAGAACGATGGCCTTACTCACCACGCCCCTGTACGCGACCGGCATCTGACCTGCCGCTGACCTTCGCCGCCCGAACCGACGCGGCGCAATGCTGGGGCGGCGCTGGTTGAAGAGAATGGGAGTGACCTTGTGCCGCACCCAAGCTCCTAAAGGCGTAATCTCGCACGGCCGGGGAGCTTCGGCGCCGGGCAGCGGGAGGTCGGCAACACCGCCGCCTGTATGAAGGCCGCCGGAGACGGGCATATGGCGGCCGCGGCCGGCGAACAGTCCTGCGGAACGGTATGGCGGTAGTCCGGAGCGTTCCACGGCATCTTGATCGTCCGGCGCTTCAAAGCCACTGCCCGACGGCCGCCCGGGGCTGGTGCCCCGTTCGGCCCAAGGTGTAGCGAAGCACCTTGCCTCGCCGGGACAGGGCGTTACGGCATGGACCCGAGCCGGGCACGTCGATGGCATACGAACGGGGGCGGTGTGCGGTTTACCGGGGTTCCCAAGCTACGCTGGACGATCCTCGCCCTGTTCATCGGCGCGATGATGCTGAACTATCTCGCCCGCTCCGTGCTGGGCGTGGCCGCACCGGTGATCCTTGCCGAGCGATCGATCAGCACGCAGCAATATAGCTGGATCACCGGCGCGTTTCAGGCCGGCGTGATGCTGCAACCGCTGGCAGGCTACCTGCTCGATCGGACCGGGCTGCGGATCGGTTTCTGGCTGTGCGCGACGATATGGTCGCTGGTGACGATGGCGCATGTCTACGCCGGCGGCTGGGCAAGCTTCGCTGCGCTGCGTGGACTGCTCGGGCTGGCGGAAGGGTCTGCGCAACCGGCGGGGCAGAAGCTCGTATCCGAATGGTTTCCGGCGCGCGAGCGGGGCGCGGCCGGCGGCATCTACAATATCGGCGCGTCGTTCGGCGCGGTGCTGGCGCCGCCGCTGGTCGCCTGGGCGGTGACGGTGCAGAGCTGGCGGCTCGCCTTCGTCGTCACCGGCGCGCTTGGCCTGCTGTGGTCGCTGGCGTGGCTGAACGGGTACAACACGCCGGAGCGCCACTCCCGGCTGAGCAAGGCGGAGCGCGAACACATCGCGGCCGGGCAGGAGGCGGGGCTCGCCGCCGATGGCGAGCGGCCCTCGATCCTGGCGCTGCTGCGAAGGCGCGACCTTTGGGGCATCGCCTTGCCCCGGCTGCTCGCCGATCCGGCCTGGGGGATGCTGTCGTTCTGGATGCCGCTCTATCTGGTGCGGGTGCGCCATTTCGACCTCACCCAGCTTGCCGTTCTCGCCTGGCTGCCGTTCCTCGCGGCGGATCTTGGCTGTCTGTTCGGGCCGGCGATGGCGGCGTTCCTCGGGCGGCGCGGCGTTTCGCTGGTCAACGCGCGGCGCGGCGCCTTTACGTTGGGCGCGGTGATGATGACCGGCATGGCGCTGGTCGGCACCGCCACCAGCCCGTATGCCGCGATCGCGCTGCTGTGCCTGGGCGGCTTCGCGCACCAGACGCTGTCGGTAACGGTCATCACCATGGCCTCCGATCTGTTCCGCCGTAACGAGGTGGCGACGGCGGCGGGGCTGGCGGGTTTCGCCGGCAACCTTGGCGTGCTGGTCTTCTCGCTGATGCTCGGCGGGCTGGTCGACTTGGTCGGTTACGGGCCGTTCTTCATCCTGCTCGGCGGGCTCGATCTCGCCGGCGCCGTCCTGCTTTGGACGCTGGTGCGCAAACCCGCCTGACCGGCCTTCACACGCCACCTCGCGCGTCGGCGATCCCGGTTCGTGCGGCGTCCGGGTACCGGGCCGTCAGGAGGCTCCAAAAGCCTTTGGTCAGCGTGCCGGTCTGGCTGTCGATGCGCGTTTGACGATGCTGTAATCCAGCACGCGATCGCTGCGGCGGCGTGTCGTGCGGTCCGCGCCGTCTGCTTGCCACGCGATCGCAGCCAGCGCCTCCGCAGCAAGTTGATGCAGCGGCTGGCGAACGGTGGTGAGGGGCGGCCACAAGGTGACCGCGGCAATGGTGTCGTCGAAACCCACCACGCTCAGTTCCCCTGGAACGTGGAGCTGGCGTCGATGCGCGACGGAGACGATCGCCGCCGCCATGTCGTCGTTGCTGGCGAAGATCGCGGTCGGCGGGGCCGGACCGTCGAGCAGCTGTTCGCCCGCGACCAGACCGGAGGCGTAGCTGAAGTCGCCCTGCGCCACCTTGACCTCCACGTTGCTCGCCTCGCGCACCGCGTCGTGGAAGCCGGCCATGCGCTCCGCGCTCGCGGCCTGATCGGGGTTGCCGAGCACGAAGCCCAGCCGGCGGTGGCCAAGTTCGAGAAGGTGGCGCGTCATCTCGTATGCGGCGCGGCGATCGTCGATGCGCACGCAGGTCGCCTCGGCCACATCATACGCGCCGACCGCCGCGACCGGCCGGCCGAGATCGCGCAGCACGTTGAGCACGGCTGCGGCTTCGCCGAGCGGCGGGGCGAGGATGATGCCCGACAGCCCCGCATCGGCGAGCTTTTCCAGCGCGGGCCGGTCCGGCGGAGCGCCGCCTTCACCCTTCAGCAGGATCAGCCGCGCGCCGCGCGTCGAGGCTTCCTCGAAGATGCCGGTGAGAAACTCGCTCATGAACGCGGCGCTGGGATTGGAATAGACGATGCCGACGCGCAATTCCGCCGAGGTTACCAGGCTGCGCGCAGCGGCGTTCGGCGTGTAGGACAATGCCGTGATCGCGCTCTCCACCGCCTCGCGCGTTTCGGGTCGGACGCCCTCGCGGTTGTTGATGACGCGCGAGACCGTCATCGCGGAAACCCCGGCTCGTGCCGCCACGTCGATGATCGTAGCGCTCCGCGCCCGACGATCGGGTTTGTCCACGCGGCCTCCAGGGTTGCTGTGAACGTCGTGACTACGACATGGCCGGGATTTGGCAAGACAGCCTGATCGTGCTGGCCGTTACGGCGGCGTCACGCCCAGTCCGGCGATATGCGCGCGTCGCTGACAAAGCCGACGCGACAATCCGGCCGGTATTCCGTAGCGTGACGACAGACGTGATTAGCGCGATCCGGGAGAGCACAGGATATGACTTGGCGTTCGTTCACATGCCGTAGCCTGGCGTTAGCCACGCTGTTCCCGGCGGCAAGTCTGGCGCAGACGCCGACGCGACCGCCGCTCGCCAGCGTTTCGCACATCGCGGTTTATGCGCAGGATCCTGCCAGGAGCGAGCGGTTCTACGTTCACGATCTCGGTGCGGTGAAACTGCCCGATCCCGAACAATCGTCCGGCGCGCGCTACTATTTCTCACCCACCCAGTTCGTCGAGGTGCTGCCGCTGCCGCCGGGCGAGCGCTCGATCAACCGCCTTGCGCACGTCGCCTTCAACACGCCCGATGCTGCGCGGATGCGGGCATATCTTGCCGCGCATGGCATAACGGTTCCAGCAACGCTCACCACCGCGCGCGATGGGAGCCGCTGGTTTTCGGTTACCGATCCGGAGGGCACGGTGGTCCAGTTCATGCAGCCTCCCGCCACGGTGCCGGCGGTGCCGGTCAACGCATTGTCCAGCCACATCATGCACTTCGGCTTCATCGTTCACAACCGCACGAACGAAGACCGCTTCTACAAAGTGGTTCTCGGCCTGCATCCGTATTGGGAGGGCGGGATGCGCGACGATCATCCGAGCTGGGTTTCGCTCCAGCTGCCGGACGGGCGCGACTGGGTGGAGTATATGATCGTCGGCACGCCCGACGGCAAAGGCATACCGGCGGACATGAGTGCCGCGACTCTTGGCGTGCTCAACCACTTCGCGCTCGGCGTGGCCGATACCCGCGCGGCCTATACCCTGTTGTGGAATGGCGATCGTCTGCAAGGGCAGGAGCAAGCCCCGAAGATCGGCCGCGACGCCAAGTGGCAACTCAACCTGCTCGATCCCGACGGGACGCGCGCTGAACTGATGGAGTTCCACGCCATCGGCAAGCCGTGCTGCTCTCCCTTCGCCGCGCCCGATCCCGAGAAATAACCGAGATCAGGGTCTTGAGTCTGGCGGCGGCGGTATCGTCCGCCGTCGTCCTCCCGGGCGTGGCGGAAGCCGCGATCTTATCGGAGGTGGTGCTGGAGCATCATGCCGGAGTGCATCAGCTCGACGGGCGAAGGCGGTAGCCGCAGGATCGTGCGCGCTCGTGGGCGAGGCGATGGCATCCGCGTAGGGAACGCCTTTCAACGATCGGCGGGTGTCAGAAATCCGCAGGGCAACTTGAGTAGTCACTTCCGAGTCGTGTCGCCGGATGGGCGGGCAGGCAAGCGCTCAGTATCTGGTCCGCAGCCTCTTTGGCTCCATCCATCCCAGACAGTTGGCCGGCAAACCGCCCCACCGCCGTCTTGAACGAAGGCTCGCCCAAGACACGCGCGAGTGCGGCGCGCAACTTGCCACGGGTCAGGCGCCGACGTGGCACGACGACGGCGGCGCCGGCCGCATACAGACGTGCCGCCGTGCCGGGCTGTTCAAACGCAATCGGCACCACCACCATTGGAACGCCGGCTGCCAAAGCGTCGAGAGCGGTGTTGAACCCGCCATGCACGATCGCCGCCTGCACGTGCCCCAGGATGGCGCGCTGCGGCCAGAAGGCCCGTACGAGTGGATCTCCCGGCAGTGCACGCACTTCCGCGTCGGTCAGCAGCCCACAATGCGCGATCACGGCACGTACGCCCAGCTCGGCGCACACTGTCGCGATCATATGGAAGATCTTGTAGCGGCCGCCCTGCAACGTGCCCAGCGAGCAGAAAACCAGCGGCCTGCCGTCGCCTGGCGGCAGGTCCAGCTGTTCGCTCTCGTTGCTTCGAAACGGGCCGCACCACGCAATTCGCGGGCCAGGCAGGCTGCGCTGAAAGTCGAGGCCGGGCGGGCATTGTGCAACATTGAGGATCGGCGAGAGAACCTGGCCCGGGTCGCCGGGAAGCGACCATGATCTCGCATGCCGTCGCAGTACGCGCGTGATCGGCGACATCAGCGCAGCTGTCACGCGGTACGCGCGCCGAATGTGCCTGATGCCGCGTGGGGAGAGATCGACCGGCCATCCCAGAAAGGGCGGCGGAACGATCGGGTCTGCGTGGAGGGGCAGCCCGGTGATCATGCCGACAAACCGCAAGCCGAGATGTCGCGCGATCAGCGCACCTGCCGGTTCGGCGACATCGGCGATCACCACATCGGCACCGAGCGCGCGGATCGCAGCGGGCGCCTCCAGGCAGAGCATGTTGCACAGCCGCGCGGTCGCGACGACCATCCGCACCGTGCCGACGATCCCGGATGCGGCGGCCAACCGCTCGCAGTAGCGCCGCAGTGCGCCAGCGGGGTAGCGGCGCGCGCCGACCGCTCGGAAGTCCACTGACGTCCCCCGGGTCAGCGCCTCGGCATCTGCGATATGGACGAAAGTCACCCTGCAACCACGCTCCTGCAAGGCGTTGGCCAAGGCGAGCAGCGGGTTGAAATGCCCGCGTACGGGCGACGTGATAACGGCAAAATGAAGTGCGGCGGCGGGGCCGGTAATTGTCGCGGGCGCTTCGGGCACACAGCGCTCTACACAAACGATCCAGCGGGTTTATTCACCTGCGTTAATACCCAATGTAGCGGCTTCTTCCCGAAATAAGTTGCTCGCGGAAATATGACTTCCTGATCCGCAACTTACATCAAAGATTTGCGCGGGGCATCGGTGCAGATCCACAAGGTCCCCAACCGGTTTGCAATGATTGCAGCCGCAGTCCGGCTAGGTTGAATACTGCGGCGGCTGTCTATGATCCATGTCTCGAGGTGTCGCGTGGTCAAGAAGCTTAATCCGATCAAAGAGCAGGTCGTCGTCATCGTAGGGGCATCGAGCGGCATCGGCCGCGAGTGCGCGCTGCGTTTCGCCAGCAAGGGTGCAAAGCTGGTCGTCGCGGCACGAGACGAACAGGCGCTTTCCACACTGGTCGACGAGATCAGCGCGAAAGGTGGTGAAGCTTTGTATCAGGTTTGCGACGCCACGGTGCCGGCGGAGGTTGTCGCCGTCGCGCAGCTCGCCGAAGCGAGGTTCGGGCAGGTCGATACGTGGGTCAACGATGCCGCCGTGTCGATCTATGCCAAGTTCTGGGAAACCACGCCCGAGGAGTTCCGACGCGTCATGGAGGTGAACTACCTCGGGCAGGTCAACGGCTGTCTGGCGGCGCTGCCTGCCTTGCGCCGTACCGGCAAGGGCGCAATCATCGCGATTTCTTCGGTCGAGAGCATCGTCTCGCTGCCGCTACACGCAGCCTACAGCGCTTCGAAACACGCCGTGGAGGGCGCAATGGATGCCCTGCGCCGCGAATTGATGGCGGAGGGTATTCCGATCTCGGTCACCAGCGTCAAGCCGGCCACCATCAACACGCCGTTCTTCAACAACTCGCGCAACAAGATGGACGTGAAACCCAAAGGACCGTCACCGATCTATGATCCGGGCGTGGTGGCCGACTGCGTTCTGTACGCCGCGGCGCATCCGGTCCGCGACCTGTTCGCAGGGGGTGCCGCCAAAATGATGGCCAGTGCACAGATGAACGCGCCCGGCGTGGTCGACCGCATG
>Ga0265780_10004152_pt1 | contig 18776 bp, 28 predicted proteins | sample P1T30metagenome_FD_192432 | JGI IMG/M metagenome (GOLD analysis project Ga0265780, IMG submission 192432) | Plant litter microbial communities from East Loma Ridge, Irvine, California - P1 T30 | ecosystem: Environmental > Terrestrial > Plant litter > Unclassified | place: USA: California...
CAGACGAGTGTTACGGGAATTTTAAAGCAGAATTAACAGTTGAGGCGCATAGCTGGCCAGGTTCGCCATTACTGTTGGAACGCGGCCGTCGTGATGACGGGGTCGAAAGCACGCGCATGATGACCTCTTGGCTCACGCCGTGCTTTACCAGGTAGGTCCAGGCGACGACCGCACCCTTCTCCGCATCGAGCGATATGCCCTGGTCAACGACAAACGCGCATTTGTGATCGATTCGTCTTGTCGGCGCCATTCCTACTTTCGAAGTGTCTTTACAGAGTACCCCAGTCTACGTGAATGCGCAGCGGCAAAACTCACTTTTAATCACATCGAGTTTTCCGGTGGTTCCGTATTTTCGCGGGTAGATATGCCTTCACCGCATGACCGACATCACAAATGACCATTGGCTCTAATTTGCGCATTGCAGCATTATGCTCACGTCTCCTCTACTTTCTCCTCCAAGAAAATAGACTTAGAGCCCGCTCTGTGCGGGCTTTTTTTTTCTCGCTTTTCAGGTGAAGAGGTACCCGAGAAGGCTTGATTCCCGCTGAGTTTAGCGATGATTAGGACGGCTTATGGCGGGCCATTCCCTGACCTTCACCGACATGGTTGACTGACGCGAACCGGAAATGGATTCGCGCCCGGAACCAGTTGCAATCCGACACGGCCATCCTACAATTGCTAAATAAGGTGCAGAGGAGTTCCAGTGGCCGCAATTAAAACAATCAGCGAATTACAATATCACGAACAGCAGGAGGGCTGGACGCACGAGCGTCTCCAGGACCGCTACTGCATATGTATTATGCGGCCGAGCGAATTGGGAGGCGGGTATGTCACAATAGACTATGAACGACGGATTTACAGCTGCGGGTACGGCAAACCGCGCGAGCATGCCGGCGAGGGTACTTATATAGGCAAAGGATGGCAGGACCGCATCTTGCGATGCGATTGAGCACCTTGAAGCCATCATGACGGCGTCGAACTAAGTTTAAGCACAACGCTTTACGCCCGGCCGGGTGCGACGGTACTTATAACAGGGCGATGGCATGGCCGGCGGTACAGCACTATCTACCAGGTCACGCTCCTGGGTGTCAGCGATGACTTTGCGAATCGCCATATTGGGTGAGAGACCCCGCAATATCCAGCGAAGCGCAGATGAAATTCCAGAAGCGTCATTGAGCCAGCGGCGTACCTCGATCACGTGCTTGAGGCCGGAGCGAAGCAAAATACTCTTGTTGTCCATCTGGGAGAAAACGTCACCTGCTCCACGCACCTGCAATTCCAGATAGTGGTGATAGCTCGGCCCGCCTGGGATCCGTCTGAACTGGCTGATTGCATTCACGAGCTTTTTCTCTCGGTTCCTTCTTTGCATCGCACTTACTTGAATTTTTCGCTGCGCGTTGGCCATAGCCTTTTGCTTGTGTTTCGCTTTGGCTGTAGTGAGCCTGAGATGCAACTTCTCACTGGCAATCCGGTCGAGTTCCCGGGCCGCGGCGAGCCTTGCAGCGCCACCATCCTCTTCAACATGGTTTTGCAGGCGCGAACGTGCGCTATCTTCAAGCCACGGATCAAATTCAGCGCAGGCTATATGCGCCTTCTCGAGATAGCGCTGGGCCGCTCGCATCAGGAGTTGTTCGTCTGAAGCATCCGCCTCCTTGACGTCGAGCGTCGGTGTACCAGCGTATTGCAGTGCCTTGCGGTTGACTGGCGTATGACAAATCATAACGCCACACTCTAGACCAAACGGATACACAGCGAAATGGACTCCCTTCTCTACCGTTTCAGGCACCCCTGAACGCATCTTGTCGTTGACGACCACAACACCACGGCCGGATGAAGATGTCAGAATTAGTGATGGAACGTCATTGATGTTGGCGAGACTTTTCTGCATGACAAAAATGAGTTGGTGATCGGTGCTGCAGCGTTTTTGTTGGTATGCAAATTCAGGCCGCCGTGTCGAACGAGAACTTAGCAATGTAGTCAGTTCCTTCCAACCAAGTTCCTTCGTATTGCGTGTATTCCTGATCTTGGAAGGAACCCATAAGCTGGAAAGGAGTGTCTTTGCCCTCGGTTATACAGCTTCCAGTGGCAGGCGATAGCTCAAGAGAGAGAGGCAGCCTAACTACTCCCTCATATGCGGCACCGTCCGATGTCTTACCTTTGAAAACGACGACCAACTGGCCGTTATCAGGAATTATCGAAGTCGCCACTGCCCTTTGCTCAGTATAAGACCCGTCAGGCGTATGCCAATAAAGCTCTGTCATAGTTTCCTTGATGTATGCTTTTGCTGAACTTCATAGTTGCCAAATCTGCTGAAATTGCCGTGGCAGATAGTCCGAATAGCTCCTGTCGGTCCATTTCTCTGTTTGCCGATAATGATTTCAGCCGTTCCTCTGTCAGGAGATTCAGGATTATATATCTCGTCACGATATACAAATAGGACCACGTCAGCGTCTTCCTCAATTGCTCCCGCATCACGCAGATCGGATAACACCGGCCTCTTGTTCGGACGACCTTCAACTGCCCGGTTTACCTGAGACAGAGCTATCACCGGGCAGCCGAGTTCTTTTGCTAAATTTTTCAATGAACGTGTAATGGCGCCAATCGTTGCCGCACGGGTCTCCAAGTTGATAGTCGTGATATGGCTGTCAGCAAGTAACTGAAGATAATCTACAATAATTAGCCCTGCCTTACCGTGTTGACGAGAAAACCGCCGTGCTCTCGAAACAAGTTCAGATTGACTCAGCCTTGGCGTATCATCGATAAACATCGGTTTTTCGCCAAGTTTCTGGATTGCCCTAGTCAACAACGACCAGTCGTCATCGAGCATGACTGCGTTTCGCAAGCGATGAGTGTCAATGCCTGCTGTCGAGCAGATAATGCGCTGGGTCAATTGCCTAGCTTGCGTTTCCAGTGTGAAAATTAGCACCGGTAGCTCCGCTTCGCTGGCAACGTGTTGACCTATGCTCACTGCCAACGCCGTTTTTCCCATTGATGGCCGACCTGCCACAATAATTAGGTCCCCCGGTTGCAAGCCGGACGTCATTCGGTCTAAGTCTTTAATCCCTGTCGGCAATCCACTAATCTGGTTCCATTCTTCGTTGGAACAACGTGTATCCAGTTCTTCAATAACCTCGACCATGAGATCATTAAGGTGCACTGCATTGCCATCGCTACGTGCTCGCGCTCCAGCAATGGCGAGAATCTTAGTCTCAGCACTGTGAAGCAGCGTCCCGACGTCTTCATCTCGAGTTTCGTACGAGGCCTCGCAGATGTCGTTTGCTGCTGCGATTAGTTCGCGCAGGACACGCCGATTGCGGACCACGTCGGCATATCGGGTAATACTCGCTGTCGAATCGCCAGCTCGCGCGAGTGCGTTGAGAAAAGCTAGGTTGAGTAAGTCCCCCACTTGCCCGAGTTTTTCTAGCCGCTCAAAAACTGTCAGCGCATCTGCAGGCTTTTCGGAACCGATCAGTGCTTCAATCACGTGAAAAATTTGTCTGTGTTCCTGTTGATAGAAGTCCCCTGCGCTGATGCGGCCAGCAATTCGATCCCACGCGTTGTTATCTCGTAGCAGACTTCCTAAAACTGATTGCTCAGCTTGGACTGAATGTGGTGGAAGGCGCAGATTGTCTAATTTTCCATTGCTCATTCTATGCATTCGTATTTTGTAAAAAGCTACTTTCTTTCAATACAGAACATGCGCAAGCCGTTTGCCTTGATCAGGCGTGTTAAGTTTCGCGGCTTACCAAGACTCACCGAATGCCATGCGCTCGGTATCCCGATCGCAGAACACCATGCCCAGGCCCCGAGCTTGTACCGAGACCTGCTCAGGGCGAAGCGATTGCGCGAAGCTGCTCCACGAGACTGTCCTGATCGTGAGGAGCCAGGTCATTCGCGCGACGCGGCGGGCGTATCGTATGAGGTTTTGGAAGCACATCATAGGTAGATCGTCCTTAGTCGGGGATAGGTTCGTTCGGAAGCCACATGAGTGCTCCATTGTGCTTGTCGCCGCCAACTGCTGTCCAGCTTTTGCCGTCCTCGCTGACCGCGATGCAGCCGGGATTCCAGCGGCTCGCGTTTCGTAGTTCGTTCACCCAGGCGTCAGCGACGCCATCGTTGATGACGACCACGCCACCTCGGCCGCTGTAGCCGTGCTGCTCACGCCAGCGCTCGGCCTCAACAGCTGGCCGGCAGGCAGGAACGCCCTCGAACGTCACCCCGCCATCCCATTCTAGGAACACCTTGCCGCCGCACGCGCTACATTCGTGCGGTGCGCCATCGTGCGCATCGCCGTACAGCCGCACCTCGCCAGCGTGCCGGCATTCGGTGCATCGATAGACGTACAGCACGGGGTCCTCATCCATGAGCATTATCGCTCTCAAGCTGCCGGCCGCGCATCACCGATCCTGTTGGAGCCGTGCGTTCTCGACATAGAGCAGGTCGACCGTATCAAGCGCATCGCGCAGTCGCCGGGCCACCAACGGCGTCACGAAGAGGTCGACGACATCCGCTCGCGCATAATGAAGCCGATGCGGCCCTACCGCCCCGATATCATCCCCGCTGGAACCCGTCTCGAGCAGCTGCATGTCATCGGGGGATCCGGCCAGGTCAGCCGACTCGCGCCGGAGGTCGGCGGCCGAACGGATTCCGTAAATTCTGCCCTGCTCTACCCAACCGGATGTGTCGATGCACCACGCCGCGGCAAGTAACTTTTCCAAGAAGTCGGCCACGCCGGTGCTGAACGGTGCCTCGAAGAACACAAAGCGCTCTGGCTGATCTGGTTCGACCATATGCTTCGGGGGACTGACTGTCGCACGGTGCAGGCTACCGTTACCGACGAAATCAATCAGCACTTGGCGGAAGCTGGATGTATCGCTCATCGCTATATCTTTCTGTTTTGCCCGTGTGCATCGGCGCCACAGGTGGACCGGGGCATTCGGCTTATCATCCCATGATAAGCCATCAGGGTAGCCCCTCATAGCGGTTGCGCCAAGGTGGGCGGGCGAAGGCCAAAAAAAAACCGCCCCGAAGGGCGGCGGGTTGCATGCGCTGATTAGAACAGCGCCATTTGTCGACGTTCGAGGGACCATCCCATGTATTCGAAGGCGGCCAAAAGGTTCGGATTGCGATGCTCGTGCGCGATTTCGCGCAGGCCATCGAGAACCTCGTCGGCATCGCCCATTTCCACGCAAGTGTCGAAGGTTCGCTCACCGAAATCGAAGGCCGTGTAGAAGCGGTATCCCGGGCTGTACACCCCGGCTTCGAAAAGGCGTCGCAGACAGTCGATCCGGTCCTGCAGGCCATCCACTTTTCCGACGCGAGTCGAATAGTAGAAGAGCCACGTGCCCAAATTGAAGTGCGTGCGCGCGGCTTCGCTCTCGCTGCTGTACTCCCAGGCGTCCATCGTGCAGCCTTTGCGTACGGCCGCGGCCCGGAGGTCTGCTACGTCAGCACGCAGCTGCGCGAGCTGTGTTGCGCTAAGCGGAGCGGTTGCCCCTTTAATTTTCGTTGCCATCGAAGATTCCTTGAAATGAAAACGCCCACCGCAAGCGGTAGGCGTCAATGCTGATTGCGGGATTGGTTTGCGGATCAGGCCGTGTATCGCGCCAGCGGGTTCGTAACGAAAGGCGCGAGCAGACGCAGCGTGAGGTCCACGAATTTCTCGCGGTCGTCAGGCTTCATCATCGCTACCTTCCGAGACGAGAGGCTGGTCACACTCGCCATGGCATCGCACAAGGCGAGCTTGGCAAGGCACGTCGTGTGCTCTGCTACCAGCAGCGGACAGTGCGCCTCGGTTTCGACCACCAAGCCGGCGGCGACGCGTTCTTCGTTACAGCGCTTGTTGAAGAAAGCGAACGCTTCCGGCTCCATCGTCCAGGCGAACTTGATGTCGGTGACGTATTCATCGACGGGCTCGTCGCCGGCGCGTCGTTGCCGGCGCTCGACCAGTTCCGACGAGACAGGCCAGGTGCGCGTCGCAAGAATGCTTTTCTGGTACCCCTCGACGATCGGGCGAATGGTCTGTTCGGCGGCCATCGCGAGAAACACGTCCTCAGCCGCGCGGATCATTTCTGGTGTCGGCACGAATGCCGGGAGTGCGTTAATTGTGGATTGGGTCATGTTTGTAGTTCGGGAAAGGCTCACCCCAGAAAGGGGCGAGCGTTGTTGATGGTGTGGTGCTCACGCCGCCAGTGGCAGCGCGAACATATCGTGTTGAAAGCCGCCGGCGTTTGCAGCTACTTCGGAAAGCAGCCGCTCGTGTTCGGCGTTGGTGATGGAGTGCTTCACCAGGTAGCTGTTTAACTCGCAGGGCGAGAGGTTCAGTCTGGAAGCGAGGTTGTAGAAATACTGATTTCGTTTAGCGATCTCGTGGTACCGAGCCGCCTGGCCCTTGGGGAGCTTGATAAGCCCTTCATTAAGCCACCACCTCGCCCCCTCGATCGCCGGAATGCCACGCACGTCGATGAACATCGATGGGAACGTGCACGTGATGAAGGCACAGGCCTCCATGGCGTCGATGGTCAGGTTGTCGTCCTCATCGAACCAGACGGTCCGATCTCCGTCCACCTCGCGGTGCGTGAAAACACGTTCGGGGAAGCGGTGCTTGTTCCAGAGTTCATCCTGGTAGGAACGCAGGCCTTCCGATGGAAGCGCATCGTGATCGAAGTTGCCGACCCTGAACCAACGCTTCGTCGGCACGGTGAGTTTTGGCGCCTTCAGGCGGGTTGGAACCTTGACCCTGCGGCCCAGGTGATTCACCTCATACCAGATGGACAAAGCAGGAAAGGCACTTGTTGCGAAGCAGTTCATGGACCAGTGAAAATCTACCAGCGCCAGCTGACGTAAGCTTACCGTCTCGAACATAGGGCTGGCCAGCATGCGGTTTTCAGGAGTGTCCTCGACGAGGCCGATCGCGATGTCTTCTTCCATGCGCTCGGCACGTTCGCGTTCGTCTGCGTCGATGCTCAGGAGGTACCACAGCAAGTCCTGTCTGAACTGGTAGCTATAGACATCTGGCCTAACTCCGATATATCCGGCTGCGCTGACGGTACGGCCAATCAGCTCGCGCGTATCGAAGTCGTTTTGCGACGCGACCAAAAAGTTGCGGAGGTCGTTCAACGGTTGCATATACGCGTACTTCGGATCTCCCCGAAGCATGCTGTCCATGCTCTTGTCCTTGTCGCCGACGATCCCGCATGACCAACATCCCGTGCGGCTTCCGCAAGCGGCCCGATTGCCGCCGTCGCCCAGGACAACGCCACAGGTTCCGTCGTTAGCATCCTTGTAGAGGGTGAACAGACGCTCGATGCTTCCACCTGAAAGCGGCACTGGATATGCGCGTTTTTCAGGACATGCGACCGAGTGCACCATGTCCCACACGTCGTCTAAAGACCAGTCCGCGATGAGGCTCAGTACCAGGTGGCCGTCCTTGTTCAAGACGGGCGCCGTGGCCGACTCACCCCGGGCGATCATGCGTTCCTTACGGCTCGCAGATTCCTCAAGGCGGGTACCGATGATGGTCACTGTCGATCGTCCGTTTTCCTGCTGAACTTGGGCGTTCAGTTCTTCGGCCAGCCGCTGCTGTGGCAGCACTTTCCAGCTCGAAGAGCACGAGCGCTTCTTTCCGTTTTCCGGCGTTCTCGGGAGAGTACCCCTGCCGACCGTCGAGACGACGAACGACGACGCCAGCGATGGATAGACCGTGTGGACCTCGATCGGCAGACTGTGCTCGTCGCAAAAAGCGCGAATCTCATCCTGGCATCGCAAAGCGTGAGCCTCCATGGCCGGATTTTCAACGCCGGTGGAGCTCGTTGTAACAAAGTGGCGTGCGTAGAAGCCTTCCGCAACTGCGCGGCGTACGGCTTCCACCATCAACACCACGCAGCAGGACGAGTCCTTGCCGAAGGATGCTGCGGTGACCAGCGAAAAGCCTTGGCGGATCAGGCCGAGCAGGACCGCGATCGCGGCTTCCTGCACCGATCCAGCATTGCGCGTGGTCGGAGCAACCGGCTTGGCTGATGGTGCGGTGTCGATCTCGTTGTAGCGTGGCGCCTGGTAGCGGCTACTGGTTTCAGGGAAGATGGAATCGAAGTCGTCGACGTCGAGGCCCACCAGGGATTGTTGTCCAACTGCTTGACGTTGCATTTGTGGCTCCTACGGAGAAGCCGGCAGACCGCCCACAGGGGCGTGCCCTGTCGGCGGAATTTTTGTCGTGCAGCGCGAGGGCTGCGTTTGAGTGCCGAGGATGCGGCGAATAAAACGTCGAGCTGGGCTCACCTCTGCCGAGCAGAGAAAAGCGGATCAATTGGAGAGGCACGCGGGCGGCGCCGGCGGCAGGTGCGGTGTCGAGCACCAGCCACAGGGGCTGGTACTCGATCCGGGTTTTGATGGGACGTCAGGCAGCTTTCGCGTCGTCCACGACATAAATGTGCTGCCGCCAGAACGTGGCTGATGGCAGCTGCCGGACCAACTCGACGATGCGCGAACTGGTTGGCGTTTCGACTTCGATGAGGTTCTTCTTGTGGATTGCACTGTGCAGGTAGAGCACGTCCGCGAGCGTCACGTCGTTGTACTGGTCGACGATTTCCGTGAAGGATTCGTGCGCGTCCAACACCTCATCCAGGAAGCGGGCGGCTGGGCCGTGGACAGCATCGCGAAGGGCGTCGTTGCCGAGCGCATTCATGATCCGGTAGCGCAGCGATGGCTCCAGGGAGCCAAGCAGTGCTACATCGAGCGGCAGTTCGGCTTGCGTGTCGTTCGCCGGCAGCTTGCCAACCAACTCGGTAAGCAGGTTGGTCAGCAGCGCCACCTGATCGGACAGCCCGGTAATTGCTTCCGTCGCCATGACGGTCTGGGTGTCCAGATCTTCGTCTTCGACGGCATTGTTGTTGACGAGGTTTAGTGCGATCAGCTGGTTCCAAACGGCGCCGGTGAAATCGCTGCACGAGATAGTCATTGTGTTGCTCCGAGAAGTGAGCGGCGCTGCCCCGCGGGCAGCCCGCAGGGGTTTCAAGTTGGATTAAGTTTTAGTGAGATGCTTGACCGGCAGCGAGGCGAATCGGCATGAGGGTGAAGAAACGCACCACCACACCCGTTCCCTCCTGGTCAATTACGAAGAACTCGCCATTGTCGTCCGGAAGAGCCATTTCAATGCCCTCCTCCGTTAGGATGATCGAGTGGTTGGTCGCACCATCGCGCCAGTCAAAGCGCAATACTTCGTTGGTCGGTTCGCCTACCCAGTCCGACATCGACCACGATGTCAGAATGGCGCCATCATTAATGCTGACAGCACTGGCGAGCGCCAAGGCCTGAACAAAGTATGGTTCCGACGGATCAGGTACCGGCACCTGCTTACGGCGGCCGGCCGAAGCTGGCAGCACATCCGCGCGAGTGATCGATACGTTTTTGGAATTCGATTTGACCACAACCGACAGGTCATCGAATGCAGGGTGGCCGCTGATGCCATCGTGGATTTTTGCGATGACTTCAATGCCAATCACAGTCTTGACGTATGCCGGAGCACTTGGATTCAAACGACGACGGGCTTCTGCAAATGCTGCCGAGGTTATGTCGCTCAACGCGTCCACTCCGAAGAAAGAACAGATCGAGTCTGTGACGTAGACTTCCAATGGGCCAGAATGATCGACGTGCGTAAAACCGATTTCGTCCGTTTGCCCGGACGCGTCCTGGAGTTCCAGGACCGCGCGGTGCTCTAGCAAGAGTACCGCATTGGTTACATCGACTTCTTTTTCTGCGAGAAAAAGCGCGTCGTCGCCTTTGCTGCCGCCCCAGGCCTGCAGGACAACACGGGCGATGATGTTTTCAGGGGTGTTCGTGACCATCGTCGATACGGACTCGTTTTGGGTTTCGTTCGTTTTCATGATGTGCTCTCGCGATCTAAGAAAGAATATTTGTCTTTAGCTGGCTAGTGTGTGGACGGAGGAGCCAGCTATGGGCTGGTCCTCCGTTGCTTTCTAAGCCAATGATGTCAACTACCAGATGCTCTGCTGCTTAACGCATGCTGAGGGTCAACTGGACGGTAACGGTCGAGACCGAGCCACCGCGGCTAGGGTCGTACGGCAGCGTAGAGACGAACTGCTCGCCGTCGTAAGCGTAGGTGACGCGGTAGCTGCTGACTTGCTGTTCCACGCGCTGGACCCAGCGGCAGACCTGGTGAGGCTGGCTGTCGCGTTGTGCCAGGCGGTCGCCTGTGATGGCACCAGTGACGGCGCCGAGCGCGGTTGCGGCCAGTCGGCCGTTACCGTCGCCCACGCGGCTGCCGAGCAGAGCGCCAGCGATACCGCCGATGACGCTGCCACTGTTCACTGCGGAGACTTGTTGGTACTGGCTACCCTGCACCACATCGCAGACTTGCGTCTGTTGGATGCGGTCGGAGTAGACCGGCGTGACGTTGACGATGGTGGCGACGACGTCCTTTGCGTTGGCGTTCAGCGTGGCCAGGGAGAAGGCGAGCAGAACGAATGCGATTGCTTTTTTCATGGTGATACCTTTTAAGAGAGGGAGTGGCCAGCGGGATGCGGGCGCTTGTAGAGCTAATTTATTTTTCGGCGGGAGTGCCGGTGCTAAGCGGATCAGCCTTGCGGCAGGTCCATGTATTCCGTCGGGATCTCGTCCCCCATGCCGTTTGCTACCTCGAACCGCTGGCCGGGCACATTCCAGATCATCACGAAGGGACGCTTCAGGCCTGGATCACGGCCCAGGATGTAGCGATCCTTTGGTGCCAAGTGGATCGGCTTCCAGCGCAGCGCGTTGGAAAGCTCCGTATAGGTCGGGAGGCAGGCGTTGTTGAGGTAGGCGTCGGCCATGGCGATCGCTTCGGCCTTGAAGTCCGTACCGCTCGCGCGGGACGCTGCAGCGGCTGTAAGCTCGGCGAGGTAGCCTTTCAGGGACGAATGCGCGTCTTCCGGCAAGGCCGGCACCGAATAGATGGACACCACGTCGTGATCGTCCAGGTGCTGTTCGATCCAGCGCTTGACGTTCGGGCAGTCGGCGGTTTTGTCACCAAGCCAGAAAACAAAGACGCTTCCCGATGCATTTCCGGGACATTCGCTCACGAGAATGTCGCCGGTGCGGTCGGTTGGCCATTGGCCTGCCCAATCCGCAGCCATTGATGGGCGCAGCTGAAACAAACGACCAGTGCCCTTCTGTGCGAAACGAGGCAAGTCGGGCGAAGTGTGTTGGGTCATGTTGGAGCCTGTAAAAAAAATGCCCCACTATCGGGCGGGGCATTGTTTATCGAGAGGTGTTTTCTTGGTCAGGCTGCGAGGACCGCGACCTGCAGCTGCTTACGCGCGTACGGCGAGCCGGCGAGCTTGCGGACGACCTGTACCTGGCGCACAACCTTGGCGGCGGCGCTGGCTTGTTGAGGGGCAGCGAAGGCGACGCCGAACGTCGCCTTGAGTTCACTGCTCCAGCGGTTGTAGATGCGACGGGTCTTGGCCACTTCCATGGCTTCAAGGAAGATCCCGTCGACCTGATGGCGCAGTTCAGCGCCGAGACGCTGACGCATCTGACGGCTGCTCTGTCGCTTGATGGTACCGGCGTGGAAACCGTTGTCACGGCGCGTTGCCAGGACCTGGGCCAGCTTACCGTTCGAGCGTACTGCGGCGTTGATGATTTTCATTTGCGAATCTCCGGGAAATGGAGGGACTCGCACCCCGACCGGGATGCAAATCCCGGTGGGCTTTTGATGGGCTGCGATGGAGCAGCCGGAGGTGTATGCCGAAAGGTCGGCGTAGGAAAGCTTTGAGCAGCGCTCATCTGTCCGAGACAGAGAAGCGTTTAGGTTGGTTACATTTCCGCAGAGCGAGCCTCAATAATACATGAGTTTCCGGAAGGAAAATAGCACCCAGTGCGCCGAATGCGACACGACCAATCCGGAGGATAGTCGTGTCGTATCGGAGTTGCGTGCTGGCGTGGGATACCAACGCGATTGCGATTGCGGTCAAAGGACGACCGCGCTTGGAGAGTCGCCGGCTTTGGGCGGCGCCGTGTTCTCGTCGTAGTAGACGATCACGCCGCGGGCGTAAGCCCTGTGCCCGTGCACGGTAACGGATTCAGCCCAACGAACAGGCCTGTTTTCGGCGTCAACGAACAAATGCACGCGTTTGGGGTCGAATCGAATTTCCACGCCCTCCAGTGAAGGATGGGCGTCGTCGACCAGCAGCCCATCGCACGACGCCATCGGGAACTTCGGCACCGCACCACTTGCAATCTGCTCACGGCCTCGCTGCGAAACATTGAAGTAGCATCCGGCCAGTACAACGGCCGACTGATACCAGAGCGATTCGCCATTGAAGAACCCTGCCCCATCCTTGTAGCGTCCGGATCGATTGCCCTTGTGGATGGTTTGGACGGCGATCTTCCGTGATTTGAACAAGTTCAAATTCAGGCGAACGCCTACCAGATCTCCGGCGGCCGGGCGCAAACCCTTGGCCAGCACGCGAGCGCACGTTTTGTCCGCGGCGAGCGCTCGAGCGACAGTTTCGTCGTCGATCATCACTCGGGCGTTCATTGCATCTCCAGCACCAGCTGGGGCGCACTTGCCTGCGCATGGCCTGCAGCCGGATCGGCCAAATGGCCTTTTCGCGCCTCGGCGATGTACTCGGGCATCGGGTCGCCTTCATCGTAGGCTTCGTTAGCCCACGCGGCCAGGCAGGCTTGGCACACGTTCTCGCGGAACTCGGTAGCATGCAGCGGTGCGAACATCGCGTGCACACTGCGATTGCCGTCGTCCCGCGCGGCGCCGCAAAGGCGGCGGCCGGCGTTCAGGCCTGTTTCGGACAGATGCACCACCGGGCGCGCTTTTTCGAGAGCGAAGTGCTTGCGGAAGAAGCTGCCGTACATCATGTGGGGCCGGCCCTGGTCGTTCTTCACCACCATGATCGTTTCGTGAATCGATTCGACCTTGTACTGCTGGCCGACCGAGAAAGTAACTTCGCCGGTTTTATACATCGTCACCGACTCGATGCAGGTCAGGCTAGCGCCAGCAGCGCAGGTGGCCATTTCTTCGCGGGTAAATCCATTGGTCAGCATAGGTAGTCCTTGTCGCAGAAGCGCCAGCGGGCGCGTAATTTTTGAAAAAAGCACAGAAGGGTTGCCGGGAGTCGGCAGATGAATTCGTGAGCTGGCGTCGATCGTGTTCGACGTAAGCCGTAGGCTTGAAAGGACTCGCCCCCCGCCGCAATGGCGAGGGGGAGCTATGTGGAAGGTCAGGCCGCAGCTGCGCCGTAACCGTTTAGTGGGAGGGATGGCCGGAACGTCACAACGGCTGCTCGGACCCCATGGTGCGGGTCGTGGCGCAGAGCGTCCTGTGCGTCGGCGTCGCATTTGTCGAAGCTCTCGTTGGCGATGCGGAACCGGCCCTGGCGCTCCAGGGTCTGCACATCGGCCAGCGTGATCACTGCTTTGCTTTGAACGTCTGCGACATCGAGGTCACGCAGTCGGTAAAGCTCCTGTGCTTTCTCGGGGTTGGGGTAACGCCCTTGCAGGTCTTCGATGTACTGCTTGGCTCGTCCAGTCATGAAACGCTCCTACAGTCCAGCAACTACATCCGCGAGGAAGTAGTCGACGTTGTCGCGCTTCCGAAGGAATTCCCGATTCGCCGGCGTGTCCGGAGCCTTGGCCCAGCGCCAATCGCCTTTCTCGTCGTCGCCTGGCGTGGTGAAGCAGATGCAGGTCTTGAGCTTGCGCTTGATCGCCGCGAGGGACTCATGGGTGTCGGCCAGCGACTGGATGGCCAGCTCGATGGCGTGGTTGTCCAGCTTCACGTCCTCGGCCATGATCTTCGCCTTGTTGGCGTCGAACTGGGCTTGGGTGATGGTCTTGAACTCCAGGGAGTAACCTTCGCTTTCGATCAGGCTTTCCTTGAGCAGCGACTGAATGGCCGGCAGCGCGATGAACGTCGCGAGGCGGCTACGGATCGCATCGAGCGGCAGCTTTGGGGTTGCGAGGATGTCGATCTCCACCTCGCCGCCGAAGCCGCCGTCAAAAGCGCGTACCAGCTTCTGGGTACCGAAAGCCAGCGTCGCTTCCCAGCATGCGCCGTCATCGGTTGGGATGCTCTTGCTGTTCACCAGTTTGAAACCGGCTGCTTTGATTGCGTGGAGTGGGTCGAATTTCTTTTTGAGGGACATGGTTTTTCCTGTGGAATGAAGGGAAGCCACGCCCCATCGGGCGTGGTCACCCGTGGGTATGAAAACTAAATTGTCGGCGGTGGTCCGCTGGTGCTTCTTTATGCCTTCGCTGGTGCGAGAGCTGCTACATACGCTTGAACACGTTCAAGGACTTCGTCCCAATCGTTTGCGTAGTGGTCGCCTGCAAACTCGTCAGCTTCTTCTGCAAGTGCCTTTGGCGGCCAGACGTTGAAGCCGGGCTTCAATTGCTCGATTTCGATGTCATGGGCTGCCGCCAGATTCTTTGCTGCCGGGCGGGAAACCCGGTATGGGTCGGGCTGCCGGCGACGAGGGGCTTTGAAGAGGCCCCCGAGCATCCGGCTCAGGTTACGTGTGCTCATCGAACTATCCTTTCAATCGGTCGCCACTAAGCGCCAGCAGGGAGTCGCGCACGAGCGAACGATTCGCGCACGCGGTTGCGGTGACGCCAGCAGCGGCCGACAGCGTTCGCCGATCCACCCAGCTGCGCGAGCGCTTCGGAGCCGATGAAGAACGGGCCGTTGGTGATCATTCCAAGCAGTGCGTTTTCAGCTTCCCCGGAGGTCAGGTTGCAGACGATGCGCAAAGCACGGAGCAGCTTCGGGAACCGGGCTTGGATCTCGCCGGCGCTCGGGAAGAGGATGCAGGAACCGAAAAGGTGAAGCGCGAGCTTTCCCTTTTGATCGAGGCCGTGCTTACTGAGCAGGATGTCCTCGTTGTCCACGCCGTCGACGTGCCAGGCGATGCCGCGGTGGATGATGGTCCGGCCAATGTAATTGCTCGGATTGCGGTTGATGAGTTTCATGTGGTCTCCAGGACAAAGCGCAGCGGACCACAACCCGAAGCCGGATGTTGTGTCCGACGACGCTGATTATTGAGGATAAGGCTCGGAAGTCGAGCAGAAAATGCCGCAGAGGCGGCTAGGGAAATCGTGGAGTTTTGGTGAACTCACCGCTGCGCGACCGGCAGGGGAAAGTTACTTTGAATCGGCGGTGCCGCAGAGCGACCGTCTCATTCTACATGGCAATTCGACCAGGTACAACGGGCGGCGTGCAACAACCTGCCCAGCGCGAATACGCCAGACAGGTGGTGTGATTGAGCCTGTGTGGTTTTAGTGAAGGACCGAGGCCTGAGCCAGATCGCCATCGCCCTCAACTGCAAGGCGAAGGGCCAATCCAACGCGGCTGTGCCCTACCCCGCCGCCGGGAGCCGGCCAGGTAGCGGTAAAGTGCACGATGTCTTTTCGGCGGTCGTAGCCGGCTACCGTGTACTGACGTTCGCCGCGGCGCCACTGGCGGGTCTCCAGGGCGTTGTACAAGGCAGTCTCGCCTTGTGCGCGCGTGGCCTTGCCCGTCAGCTGTTTCAGTTCGCTGGCGCTGTATTTCATTTGCAGCCTTTCATTTGCGGGAGTTTTATCTTGCCGCCTTTCCAGCTTTCGTAGTGATCGCGCAGCGTGTGCAGGCGGTCGAAACCGTCGAAAACCTCGCCGCCGATGATCGCGACCGAGCAGTCTTCGGTAATGGTGTCAGGGGTCAGTTTGTCTTGGTCGAAGCGCACGCCGTCGACCTCGAGGACGACGTCTTGCCCGTAGATGGCCTCGTCTTCCGATTGCGGCCAATACTGCGGATCGGCCAGGAACGCCAGGTAGTCGGCGCCAGCGATTGGACTGGTGTTTTGTGTCATGGGTAGCTTTCAGGAAGGGGTTGATTGTGCGTACATGGTGCGGTGAGCAGCCATCCACGCTTCGGGGAGGTCGGCAATGCGTTTCTCCGCCCAGGTCTGCACGGACTGCTGCGCCCACCGTGGCCGCTTTGGAGGATACTTGTAAGGCCCAAGACCCACGTTGAGCCGAGAGTTCACGTAGGAGGCGCGATAGATCACGCCGCGAACTTCCACGACCGCCGTCCAGGCGCTCGCGTCCTCTTGCGTCGTTTCATCGATAATTTTCATGGTGGTTTCCAGCTCCAGAAATGGGGCCGGCGTTGTTGAACGGGATGAAGTCGGTACCGCGTGGCGGTCTCGAAAATCTGGAAGGGAACTGTCCGGTGCGCTCGCACAGGAAAGCGGGGATGAGGTGGAGGAAGGGAAAGCGGCCGCCCTCCCGGATGGGAGGGCAAGCCAGACGCAGGCACGATTATGCGCCTGCACGGTTGTTGCCTATTTCGTGGTGAAGACCCAGGTCTTGTTGACCAGGCTGTTGTTGATGCGGCCGCTGAAAACGACGGTATAGGTCGTGCTCGACTTCAACGGCTCGTTCGCGATCAGGAAAGCGATGTTCGATGCCAGGTAACGGTTCGGGTCGTTATCCCAAGTCATGACCCGGGCCGACAGCGGCACGCTGGCGCCGGCTTCGGTGATCGTGAAACTCACCACCTCCAGGCGCGTGCCCTCTTTCGAGATCACGCTGACCGGATAGCCAGTCTTCGTAGGGAAGTCGGCGTTGCTCAGCGACAGCTCGGGGAACGGATTCGGAACTTCCACGTAAGTGTGCAGGCCGACCGCGGTCTGGTTGTCTGCTGGGTATACACCCAGGAAATCGCTGGCGTTGGTCTGGGGAGTCATGTACCCGAATTCCAGCACGAAGGTTTGCGAAGCGTCCGGGCCGACGGCGACACCGACATCGCGCAGGCCTTGGAACATCAAGCCAGCACGGTGATAGATCGTCGCAGCGAGGCTTTCCAGCGCCACGCGGCCGCCTTTACCGCCGCCGAAGGCGAGTTCCTCGCCGATGTAGGTACCGGTATAGCCGACAAAGCGGGCGCGATCTGCTTCCTGCACGCCGGTGAACAGCGGATAGGTGGCGCTTTCGATGTGGAACATCGAGCGGCCGGTCGCCGGGTCGTTCGCGCGCATGTTGACAGGACCACCGTTGACGGCGTCGTTCTTGAGCACGTAACTCAGGTGGTTGGTTGCCGACTTGTCGAGCAGGTCGCTCTGCGCCAGCAGGCCCAGGCCAACTTTGGCACGGAACTCGTTGAGCGCGGTGACGAACTCGTATTCGGAACTGGCAGCGCCGTAGGTCAGCGCCGGAACAGTGGTTTGCAGGTCGCCAGGCGTGACGACTGGTGCCGCTGGCGTTTCAGGCGTGGTTGCTACCGGCGGCGGGGTTAGAGGCGCGCTGGTACCGCCGCCGCCACCACAGGCGGAAATGAGAGCTGCGAAGGCGACCATGGCCGCAGAGATTTTCAGGTTGGTTTTCATGAGATGTCCTAGAGGAATGTACGACGTCCCAACGAGCTGAACAGCTTGTCGGGAAGACTTTTAAAGCAGGAGCGATGGCGCTACTGAGGGAGACCGATGCTGCGCCAGGGAAGGCGCAGGCTGGTACCGCAAAGCGGTGTTCGGTAATCGGGACGGCTTTCTAATGGCTAGGCCAGAGGAAAGCTCTCATGAAGAAGGTTGCCGCGAAGCGACGAAAGGAATTTTATATCGAAACAGTTGTGGTGTGGAAAGATTTTTACGAGAAGGACCGATCGCGTCTTCCGCCTACGACCAGCATGGCGAAGCCGAGTGCCCAGACCAGCACCAGGCCAGCAACCGGGATATAAAGGCGCCACGACCGTGCGGACGAACGAAATGGGCCTGCCTGAAAGGTCAGTATCGAACTGCCCATTTCGATCTTGCGCACGCCTCCATCGGGACGAAGAAGAAGCCAGTCGCCGTCCCACGTGCGCGACAGCGCCCCCTTCTCTACCCTGCCATTCGTGCTGACTTCGACGTCTCGGATCGGGTTTGCGAGCACTTCCCAGATTGAGCCGACTTCGACAGCCTTGGGCATGCATAGCATGAACGCGAGGCTCAGGCCAGTGCATGCTGCTGCGCGAGATAGGAACGATGGCGTTGGCATCCGGAGGCCTTACGCGACGCGCAGCTTATCCAGCGACTGGCCGCCCTCAACCCACTCTTTCACCCACTTTGGCTGGCGGCCGCGCCCGGTCCACTGCTGGCTTGCGTTCTCCGGATGCTTGTAGCGAACCGCGACTGGATTGCTCACGCCTTTTTTGGGACCTTTGCCACCCTTACCCAGCAATTCTTCCAGCGGAAGCCCGACGGCTTGGGCAATCGCAAGAATCTGCTCGCGCGCCTTTTGAACTTCCTGCGCCTCCCGATTTTTCATTTCGGCTTTAACCTGCTCCTGGAGGTTGCGCAGTTCAGCGAGCGACAGATTGGAAAGATCGGCCATTGTTTTGTTTCTCCTTGAAGATGGAAGTGCAAGTTGTAACGAAAAAGTTGTAGCGCGGCCTGGCCGTTATTTCAGGCGCGTGAAGGTGAAATTCCCGGCAAAGGTCGAAACGAGTAATTCGTTATCGGCCTTGACATAAGTAACTGTGCCTGTGACCGGACCATTGGGGTAAGTGAGAATCCCGTCTTTCAGCGTGGCTGTAACCGAGCCGGCACTTTGCACGCCACGCCTATTGGTAGTGGTGGTTTTCATAATGTAGCCGTCGCCATTGCGCTCGATCTGCATCGTCGTGGCTTTGCGTTCTTTCTCTTGCCAGGTACCGATGAACTCATCGCCACCTTTCTTGCCGCAGCCACTCAGCATCAGGGCCGTCACCGTCGCCAGCGCCAGTGCGCCGCGCATTGCTTGTCTTCTGTTCA
>Ga0265780_10004153_pt1 | contig 18771 bp, 14 predicted proteins | sample P1T30metagenome_FD_192432 | JGI IMG/M metagenome (GOLD analysis project Ga0265780, IMG submission 192432) | Plant litter microbial communities from East Loma Ridge, Irvine, California - P1 T30 | ecosystem: Environmental > Terrestrial > Plant litter > Unclassified | place: USA: California...
TCGCAGCCATGATCGCGTTCAGGTGTGGCGCAGGCTGAATTTGCGCCTAGACAGGATGGATGCGGGGTCAGATCATCCACACCAAGCTGCGCGGATAGTGTCTTGGATGAGCTGGTACTCTACACCCAATAAGTCTTGGATACGCTCTTGGTATGTGTGATGACGTTCTTTGCTTTAGACTAGTCAGCAAGGGTCTCTGGGCGATGCTTGCACAAATTGAACACAAGTATCCTGCAAATCATTCACCAGCCGCAAGTATTGAGACTGTACGAAGGCGATCGCATCTATTGTGTCAACCTTCAGCACATGTAGGGCGCTGGAGCTGATGACTTAAACTATACGAGCATCTTTGTCGAGTGGATATATCAGACAGGTGAGTACTGCTGTTCGTCTCAAAACACTTCCACTACCCACTACTGCTTGGCCTTGGCCTCTTCTTTCTCCTTCTTCTTCCTCTCAATCTCTGCCAGTTTTTGCGCCTTCTTCATGGCGTTCTTCGTCATGGGCTTGCCATCCGCATCCAGCATCGAGCCCTCGCCTGCTTGCGCCTCGTCCTTCTTCTCGACCTTCTTCGTGGGGTTGGGATTGCCTTTCCATTCCAGCTTTCGCGGTCTCAGAAACTCTTCAAGCATCTCCTCTGTCACATTGGCTCTTGCTTCCTGGAACTTCTTCACATATGCGCACATCATGTTGATGCATTCCTTCTTCATGTTGCCCGTCGTGAGTGTACCAGCACGGTACTCCTTCGCGAGACGTTCGAGCTTCTCGTCGTCGTCCTCAAAGTAGGCAAGGTACTGGTATGGCACGTCGATGTCTGGGTTTCCGCCTTTCTCCTGGTGTAGTTCCAGTGTGTCCTGGCCGCCAGAGAATGCGTGCTTGTTGATTTTGTTCTTGATTTGCTTCTCTGTATCGCTCATGAAAATGGCCGAGTTGGCATTCGACGCACTCATCTTGCCACCTGCGCCTTGTAGTGCTGTCAAGAACTTGGAGTGTATCAGGGCAGGCTTCGGTGACGGCTGGTCCATCCTGCTGCAGTTCTCGCGCACGAGGCGGAAGTAGGGATCTTGATCGATGGCGCAGGGAATGAGGCAGGGTATCGCAGCGAGCTGCTTTGAGCGGTGGTAGGTCTTGATATCGTTGCCCCAGATGAAAGGGTATGAGGAAGCGAAGGCAGCTACGCATTGCTTTGCGGCAAATGCATTGCTGCCGATGTTGGTTGAGCCATGGAAGCCAAAGGCGCCACGTACTTGGTTGTTCGTGACCAGCTTCTCGAACTCGGTGGCATTGAGGTTGAAGTGTCTGTTGAAGCCTGAGGTGAAGAACTCGGAGTCAATGTACATGAATGTCTTCTTCACGTCAAAGCCGACTGAGATGACGTCCTTTGCATTCTGCCGCGCGAACTCGTACACTTCATGCTGCTTCAACTTCTCTTTGAAGAGGAACTTCTCGTCGTCAGTCAACATGATGACCAGCGGCACATCGAAGACGTCCTGCAGCCACTTTGTGAACTCGAAGGGTATTGTGTGACCAATGTGCATGGCATCGCTGCTCGGTCCACGGCCGGTGTACAGCAGGAAGTCTTCCCCGCGCTCATACACGTCCAGTATGAGCTCCAGGTCTCGGTGGGAGAAGAAGAGTCTCCGCCGTAACCAGCGATGTGGCTTGTGACCAGTCACGCGCTCAAACCTCTCCAGTAGCGCGTCGTCTATGAGTTTCGTGGCCCATTTCTGGGATATCGCCGGGTAGTCGAACTCGAGCACATTTCCGTCGGCGTCTACGGCTGCCTGCACGTCCCAGGGATTGATCTCCTGCTCTGCCGCTTTGGTGACGGGCTCTGTCGCGGTTTCGGCGAGGCTGAGGGCAGCCACAGAGGGCGGCTCAGGTTCCGTCATCGTGCACTGTGCTGAGTGGGAGTTGTGCACAGTAAGTCACTTGGAGGAAGCAGGTGAAGTGAATGTGTGACTATGTGCTTTGTGTGCTTTGACTCAGGCCGTCAATACGAAATGATGCCCCACCAAAACAATTTACGGCCGGTCGCGCCTGCCATGTTCCCCGCATTCCATCAGCTACGCGCTGCGCCACGCTGCCCATTGGCCAACACCTCACGAGTGCAAACCCAATCCAGACGCTTCTGCCGTCGTCACTCCACCGTCTCACCACCACAACTCAGCCTTCACTTCCACTCTCTTCCAGTACAATTGAATACGGAGACGATGAGAGTTCGTCGCCTAAGATAGTCACCCGCGTTACAGGTTGCTTCGAGCTCCTACCACAGCCTACTCTCAACCCGCCCACATTCTATCGCCTATAGCTCCCACAAAGGACCAGACCACAACACTACAAACAGTGTGAAGATGGTCAAGTTCTACTCGTCGTCGGAGACTTACCCGTACCCCTTCCCTGCCGTCACACTCGCCTACTTCCTCCGCTACCCCAACCCGTACTCGACGCACGTGCTCTCGACCGACACAATCGCCCGGCACTATGACCCCGAAACGCAATGCCTGACTACCGTACGGCTGCACCTCAAACGCTCCAAGCTTCCCTCGGCTGTCCTGAAGCTTCTCCCGCGCTCGCTGCTCGGCGCCTCTGCGACGGGCGAATCCCAGACCTTCATTTGGGAGAAGAGCGTCGTGGACCTCAAGCAGGGTGTCATGGACACAGAGAGCAGAAACCTCGAATGGACCGGTGTTCTGAGCGTTGTTGAACGGCAAAAGTTCATGCGCCCGAAGCTCGAGCCGACGCTGGCCGAGGACACGAAAATCTGGCAGGGCATGGAAGGCGCAGCACGGCGCCACGGCTTTCTGAACCTGGGCAACGCGAAAGTGGAAGACACAGGCGAGACAACAGATGTGATCAGCTCTGTCACGCTGCACAGCCACATCGGCGAGACTTGGAAGAAGAAGCGCGAGGCTGCACGTGAGGGCGTAGCAGAGGAGGAACAGCCGCAGAAGATGGGCTTCCTGCGGAGTTGGGGCACGCAGGCCCTGCAGCGTAACATCGAGAAAATTGGTCTCACGCGCGCACAACGGAGTCAGCCGAATGCGCGCGAGGGTATGAAAGTCGTGCTGGAGCGCATGCGTGAGGGCGGCCTTGTTGCGGTGCTCGAGGGCATGCGACAAGATCGCGAAGCTATTCTGGCTGGACGACCGCTGCTCCCTGAAGGCGAAAATAAGCAGCGGTGACGGAGCAATTGTATGAGACATGGCGGAACGAAGGACACGGCTTCCACATTAGCGACGGCGCATCGGATCTTATCTCTACTTTGGTCACTTTCCCTTCTTTCACCGCTCGCGCCCTTGCGGGTGTCTAAGTGGGGCATTGTCTTACTACGTTCATGGCGGTTTATCGGAGATGAAGGGTCTCTTGTAGTTTATCGACATTGTAGTATAGCACACACATTGTACCACGATTGAAAAGTAAACAAATTCAAGCGACATTTCAAGCACTTGCTGCTTCCTGAAGCATGCGAGCAACATGCCAGTATTTCTGTCAGCTAAAAGCTGGTAGCCAATGACTGCTTGCTGTTAAGCACAATGGGCGTAAATTTCACGTTATGATACGACAGCGCAATTCCCGGGGACGTTTCGATTCTCGTTCGTAAGTGACAAGATACAGTAAAGCCATTGCGTAGAAAGTATATACGAAATGCCTCTATCATACACGTTTCCCCCAATCCATCACGAATCCCAAATCGGCCCATACGCCCTTACACCCCTCCCCTCCAACCCCCCCACAACCATCCTCGTAACCCGCTCATTACTCAGCACAAACACCGCATCCGCCCGTTCAGCCCTACACATCCCCCACGCGACCTCCAGCAAATCCGGCCTGCCCATAGCCTGCGTATCCAGCACCAGCGCCTCAGGATCCGCCTCGTGCACCAGCGCCATGATAGCCGCACCATACGTGCGTTCCGGGGCGCGCGCAGACCAGACGAGGCGTGCGTGTTGGGCTGCGGGGCGCTCGAGTAGAGAGGACAGCGCGGGACCGATGCCAGATCCTGTGGTGAGGATGAGGATGCGGGGGAAGAGCAGGGAGAGGGAGAGCACGCCTGGTTTAGGGTGTGATTTAGTGTAGAAGTGCATTTGCACTTCTGCTTCGTTTTCGCTTGTTAGAGTCTGGCGCTGTGCTGTTTGGATGAGATTGCGTGTCCAGTCGCCCGCGTTGGAAACGACCATGCTGGCGCCGTGGTCTGAGGCGTTGGGAAAGGTGGCGAAGGGATGCCATTGAAGGAGCGGGGAGGAGGAGATGGAGAGGCAAGAGAATCTGTGGATTGGGTGGGGGAAAGTGAGGCGGACGGCGTGGGGGGAGAGGACGTGTGCGGTGAAGGTCCAGCGGCGGAGGCGGAGCCAGGGGTAGATTATGAGAGCGGTGATGAGGGTGAGGTTATAGAGTGTCTGTGTGGATGGGTGGTCAGCGTGTGTTTATGCTGAGTAGTGTTGTTCAAACAGTGTGAATTGTTCGTCTCGACACTGTGACAGTGGTGTCATGGTCGTAGAGCAGGTGATCCGAGGGGTTGACAAGGGCAAAGTGTTTGTACTTACGGGATCGCGCAGTAGTACCTGACCAATACTTCGCTGCGGAGTCGGACGAATCGCAGTATGCCGAGCAACAAGCAAAAGCTGCACCCAAAAGATAGCAACAGCCAGCCATCCAAAGAAGCGATGCGTCATCTCAAACGTGTCGTGGTATCGCGCCCTCAACCTTGGGTATGCCAACACAACAACGATGACCAGAAGCAGTAGAAGTACCCATGCCATCACAACGGTACTGAACGCCTCCGCCTCTTTTGTGAAGGTCCAAATCATGATGGCAGTAAAGATAGCCCACCATGTCGTGCCCGCAACTGCCGCTGCGCTGTGTATGCCACCGTAGCAATAAACTCTTGCAACACATCTTCTGATCCATAGAGGGGCTGACCATGGAGCAAGCCACGCTGTTCTGAAAAGTAGATTGATAAGATAGTCTTGCCTCGCGAGTACTGACAGTAGTAGATTCGAGGACGATAGTGTTGCAAGAACATTCAGGCTCTTCTTTCCATCGACGTGCCATTGATTTTGTCGTAGTAAGAAGAGCACTCCAAGGACGTTAAGAACAATGACAAATGTGAAGATGCGTCGATATGCGTTGAGCACTGAGTAGCGGAGCCATCTGTAGATTCGCACATATCGTCCTACAGGTGTGTCGAAAGCTTCTTGGATATTTGAGAAAGTCGCTCGAGGGTGTTTGGTGGGATGTCGATCTAGGCAGAGCGTAGATTGATCGCTGAAGCGCCGTCTGTTTGATCTGACGGGATGAAATGCTTTTTCGACATCGATAGCCTCAGCGTAGGATGGCGGTAGTTCAAATTGGTTGGCGTCGAAGTCCAAGGGAGGAGGAAACGAAGGCAAAGGAAGGAGTATGAGTGGTCGATCACCCACAGGCCGCTTGGTGTTATGAATGGTCCTGGGAGTGGGCGCAACCCCACAAGTTTGGTGACATTCTGCTTTGGCTTGCAGAATGGATGATCTGCGGCATGGGTATGACATTGTGACAAGCAGAAAGAGGACGAATAGCACGCTGGTCAAATCTCGTGCCTGCCGGATCGGGCGAGCACATCATATATGTCCCTTTCCGCTTCGTCATCTCGCCACATGTGGGATAAACAAGCCCGAGTGCCTCGAGCGAGACCGAGACTAACACAAGCTTCATAGTGAACCGAACAGCAAGGAGTGTATGTGACGAAATGAGAGGGGCACAAGAACGAGTGGATAAGATGAATTTTGCTTCAGCGCCACGGTGTGTCGGAACTTCGGCATGCCAGATGGAGGAGGTGCGGTGCCCACGTGGAATGCAGTCCTGGAAAGCACGACAGATAGCGTGCATGATTGATGCGCGTCTGTGTTTGTTGGAGCATGGCATGCCTGTATGGCGGTGTTAGATGATGGATCGCGGATCTCCATGTAGAATAGTCAAGAAAATTGTTTCATAGCCGTGATCGAGGCACAACAATCATGTTTGCAGAGAGTCGTAATTCGCATGGCGCGAGGCTGAGGTCTACGGGCATTCCTTGATGCTTGGCAGCCTCAGGCGGTTGTCCCTGGAGATGACATCTTTCAGAACACGATAAACATCGGACTTCATGAACGCAGACGGTTCTTGATTTCCGTTGGTTGCAAGAAGCGCATCTAACGTGTCGGCGTTGCTGATGGTTCCTGACAAGGGGACGCGAGTCGCACAAGTATCTGCCCACAACGTTAGATCTATTGATGTTGCCACATCTGGATTACAGTGGGACCATAGACTCAACTTTTGGAGACAGGCAATGCATGTCTGACCGTGGGGATGTAGCGCGGATCTGGCCAGGGTTTACGTCTATGTTCCACGACTGTTCTGCAAGGAGAGCCACAGTTGCTAGTGGACCTTTCTGGGGCGGCATACGTCAACGGTGCCTCTTCGTAATATGTCCAGTGAAACTGCCGTTGACAATGCCGTCTTGCCGTACTTTACAACACGCTTTGAAATTGTCGCAAGCACTAAATACGCAACTTTGTACTGCCGGCGCTACACATGGTCGGCAGGGGTTTAGACAGTCGAGGAATCTCAACAGCTAGCTATATCATTGCTGATACAAGAAGATTGTTGTCCTAGCTTCATCGCTGGAAGGCGTGTGAAGGGGCGTGTTATCCTCCTGGAACCGGGTAGCTGGGTCACGTCGAGCCAGGCTCGGCATGAGTAAGGGACAACACAAAAGATCGACCGCAAGCTGTTAGAGTTAGTGGGAAGAAGGTCCGTTGTACAGACGTGGGCAGGGCATGGACATTGATGCAGCTCTTCCCAATGCAGCCTTGACAATTCGGCGCACTGCACTGCTGGTCTGGAGCTGGAGCAGCGCGCATGCCGTCCAGTCGTGTAACCTTCAACGACCGTTGTACCACCTTCTGATCTAATGTCCGAGGAAGCCATGGATCTTTCGTGCTCGAACGGGACACTGCCCCTGCGCACGGTCAGTATCGGGGTAGCTAAAAAAGCCATCAGCGACCTAGCCAAGAGCGGTGTATCCGTGTAAGGCAAATGCTTTCACTCTTCATCATGCATGCCAGCGAGATTTGGGAAGTTGACGCATGTGTACAAAGTTGTCGTTCTGCTGAGTGTGATATGGAAATATGATGCAAGGTAAAAGAGAGCAAACCATACGCCTTCTCTAACTCCATCGAAGGAGCTGTAATGAAACTTGTGCACAAAGTCAACGCAAATGGCTTCGACGTCGTTTCAAGGTGAGTCAATGCACGCCTCGGCTCCTGGAAAGAATCAAGACTCCCTCTTCTCGCCCAACCCGAGTCTGTTGCGCAGCTGCAAAACGGCACGTCATTGTCGCAGCAATACTAGACCTCACCACACCTGCAAGCGTCTAGGTCTGTTGATCCAACACGAAAGTCGCATAGCCATCGCCGCTCGAGGCATTTTCCGACTTGACACTTGGGGTACAGGCGCCCTCAGACTTGACTTGGCGATGGACAAGCATAGCTCTGAAGAGGCGATCCTTCATGACATTGGTGACCATAGATGCTAGCTGATCCCAGAGCCCCGGATCAAGCTGGGCAGCAAGAGTGTTCACGACAAGCAAGACCAGTCTCTTTGGGGAAGTCGTGTCTTTGAGTACATGTCGGAACACGACCTGGACGACGTTATCAGCGGGCGTTGCTGATCCGCCCTTTGCCGCAAGCTCAGGTCCAAGTCCCAGAACTTGGCGCAAGGTGACACCTTCGGACAGAGCATCTCGAAGCATGTCTTCTGTCTCGCTTACAAGTTTGCTTAGACACTGCTCTTGCAAATCGGTAATGCCCAGGGAGCCGGCAAGCACCCGAAGCCCATATCTTGATAAACTGGTTAGTAACAGATCCATCAGCGGCGCAACAGAAAAGGGAGACTCACAGATGCTCGGGGTCTTCGTAATCGAGGGCTCCCTGCCCGTAGAGCCAATGTACTAAGGACCGAATCGTACGGCCCTGTGTGTTAGGCAAGATGATGCGACGCTGAGCAGCTGCTTTCAGCAAGTCTGTCTTAGCCGCATCACGTTCCTTCATCTTGACCTCTCTGAGAAGATTTGAAAGGGCCTCAGCGACGGCTAACACACCTCTGGCGGACAGGGCCTGGAGTCGGAGTATTATACCCATTCCTTTGAGTTCCTTCTCCTGGATCGCACCCTTGGTACCCGCCGCAACAACGGCTTTCTTGTTCACTTGCTCCAGGACCATAGTGTCCACCACTCGTTGGATTTCGGTACGATATTCGAACAGTGGTTATTGGTCGTAAAGTTGAGTGATCAGAGGTACAGCCTTTTCTCTCGTTAGTGGAGTTGGAATTGTGCGCGGTAAGAACGCACCTCTTTGTCCTTGTGAACACTCTCGAAAGCTTTCTCGGAGATCTGCGGTGGAACACACGTCTTGAGCTGCTTGCGGAGCTCATCCGCAGCTGGGTACGCTTCTCGCAGCTTCTCAGCATTCCTGTATCGGTCCTTGGACCTCTGGCTGTAGCAGCATAGTAGTTCTTAGTGTATAACCCTGGTCTCCTTGAGGTTCTTGCCGTACTCGATAGTAAGCTCCGTCTCCAGAAGAAGCCTGCTATATTTGTTAGACAACACTCAATGATAAACGCATGGTATCTTACTGGAAGGGCTTGAACTCGACAGTTCCAGCCACTGGGAGCTTGACAACGCTCTGAGCATGCACAGAAGTGAGGTTCGTGTGCGACGAAGCAGGCGTGATCTGGAGAGCATTGTTCGACTTGTCCGAGGCGGGCGATTGCGCAATGCGTTCAGAGGTGCCGCAAACGACGGTCGAAGCGCGGGAGCTTCCTGTTACAGAGGGTGCTGGTGTCGGCTCAGGTGTGGTAGCCATGTTGTGGACTGGCTGGGGGTTCTTGTTGTTTAGGTTCGACGTAGTGGATAGTGGAGAAGTGTGAGAAAGGTTGGTGGGGAGGGAAGAGAGGAGGAGAAGTGAACGCAAGGATAGTATACTCGAGGTTGCAGAGGAATCTTACCGTCTCTTACCTTGAGCGAAGCACCGGAGACAGTTTGAAGTAAGAGAGCGAGCTAGCAAACGTCGACGATCTTGTCTCTCAGGCAGATCATACTTAAAATTTATCATGCGGTAATTGTAGCATGATGTTGGTTATGGTAACAGTAATTTTACTGCAACGCGTTTGCGTCTTCATCATCAGTGGGTGAGTGAAAGAAGGAAGGGAGGAAAGGAGATCGACACCAGGTGCGGCAGGAATTCGTGATTGATGAGACCAGCAAATTCCACCAACAAAGAGCAAAGTCTGTAACCTGAACCAGTAGCCTGTCTATCTTTAGTAGTAGTTGAGGAAAGTAAGGAAGCTATACATCTATTAGTGTTTGGTGGTAGAGCTTCGTGTCGATGCCCTGACGCGGTCGGTCCAAACTCGGAGTCGCGAATTGACCCCGCCAAAATGTCCAAACACCACGGCGCCCACCACAGCAACCGCGCGTCAACATGGCAGCCTTCAACCGCGAACGCGTCGAACACGCGTTGAATGAGCTGCTGGTGCGCATCGTGCCCGAAGACCCCGGCGAGAGCGAGGATGCCGCCAACGAGCGCTTCGACGAGGCCTACGAGCTGGCCATGTCCACGCTCAGCGCGGCGGGCGAGCCCTCAGCGGTGCCAGATGTCGCCCACATCGCCGACCTCATGACCAACCGCATAGCCAGCAGCAACGGCAAGGCCCGTCTGAACAACCTCGTCTCGCGGCTGGTGTCGCAGCCCGTGCTGGACCAGAAGTGGCGCATGCTCTACTTCCTCGACCGCCTGTCCGACCTGCCTCTGGGGCAGGAGCATTCGACGCCACCGGCTTCAAAGAACCCCGCGGCCTTTAGAGACGCTTTTGCCCGGCCTGGGCTGTCTCAACTGCCCGCGAAACCTCAAGTTGCCTCGCCGCCGGCCAACACGCCAGAGAAGCCAGAGAAGCGCAAAGAGCGGCGGCCCCACGAGACGAGCAAGGAGAAGGAGAAGGAGCCCCAAGCCGAGGCCGGCCATGCAGAGACAGAGAAGCTTGAGATGGCCCCCACAGCGTCAGCTCTGCTGCGGGACCTGCCCTTCACCCTCCAAGGGCTCTCCTCCACGAACCTCACCTTTGCTTCTTCTACCGCACTGAATCTTCCTACCAACCTCCCAGTGCCCATCATCAGTCTTCTACACACACTTGCCGAACCGGCGATACTATACCGAGGCCTGGCTGAGTTTGTCGAATCGAGCGAGGGCGGCCTCATTGCGCAGAGCTTTCGCTCAGCGCTGGCCAAAGAGCTAAGGGCATACCTGGGCTTGGTCGCGACACTCGAAGGGCAGATCAGGAGAGCGCTCACACAATTGAGCGAAGGCTCGGCCCACCAAGGCGTCACGAAGGCCGGCGTCACACTTAAGCGCTGTATCATCTGGATACGAGAGCCGACCATGGGGCTTCGACTGATGAGCTTGATGGTGGAAGAGTCAAGGAGCAAGAAGGGCGGAGCACTGATTGCATTGATACATTCCTTCTCTCTCAATCACGGCGACCCATATGTCATGGCTTTTGCCGAGCGACTTCTTTCCGATGTAACACGACCATTTTATGACATGCTGCGCCAGTGGGTCTACGATGGCGAGTTGTCGGACCCATTCGGCGAGTTCTTCGTGTCGGAGCAAAGCGAAGACGACATCATCGAAGCGAACGGGAACGAAGGCAAGGGCGGTGCCACTAGCGTCTGGGAGGACAAGTACCGACTCAACGACAAGATGATTCCGACGATAGTGACGGATGACTTCGCCAGGAAGGTCTTCTTGATTGGCAAGACTCTGAATTTTATCCGTTATGGATGCAATGATGCAGCCTGGGTCGATACGTATTCCAAAGAGGCATCCAAGGAATTACGGTATGGCGACACAGCAAATCTGGAGCGATCTATTGGAGATGCGTACAAGACGACCATGGCTCGATTGATCGAGCTCATGGCGAACAAGTTCAAGTTGTTCGACCATCTGCAGGCATTGAAATCGTACATGCTACTTGGCGCTGGCGACTTCATTGCCGTCCTAATGGAGGCTTTGGCACCGTATCTCGACCGGCCAGCGAACACGCAGTACCGCCATACACTGACGGCGCAGCTGGAACACGCTGTCCGCGACTCAAATGCGCAATTTGACACGTCCGACGTCTTGCGGCGACTCGACTCCCGTATGCTAGAGCTTTCGCATGGCGAGATCGGATGGGACGTCTTCACCCTCGAGTACAAGATCGATACGCCCGTAGACGTCATTGTTACACCCTTTGGCTCGAAGCAATATCTTAAAGTCTTCAACTTCCTATGGCGTGTCAAACGCGTCGAATTTGCTCTTGGTTCCACATGGCGTCGATGCATGACGGGTGCTCGAGGCGTGCTAGGCACTGTCGCAGACAAGGTCGGTGTAGACTGGAAAAAGGCGAGATGCGCAATGGCGGAGATGGTGCATTTTGTCAACCAGTTGCAGCACTACATCCTGTTCGAAGTCATTGAGTCATCATGGATCGACTTGCAGAAAGCCCTGAACAAGCCCGAAAGCACTCTAGACGACATGATCGAGGCGCATGCAAAGTACCTCAACAACATCACGCGGAAAGGACTGCTCGGCAGTCAGAGCATAGACTTTACAGGCCAGTTGCACGAGCTGCTGAAAACAATGTTGAGTTACAAAGATGCCGTGGACGGTTTGTACTCCTTCTCTGTTGCCGAGTTCACGCGCCGACAAGAACACGTCGCGAAGATCGAAACTCGCACCGCAGCTGGGCGCTGGGGTCTATCCGAAAAAGATGCCGTCTCATCTCCCGATCCATTCGCGCACTCGCGCACAACATCCAGGCAGGACCCGGACTCGCCCTTCCCTCCTCCGTTGCTCAAGCTCGGCAACGCAGGCTCTGGCGAGGACGATGTACTACCTGCGTTGCAAAAACGGTTGGGCTACCTTAGCGAAGACTTTCGGCAACGAATAAGCGTGCTGCTCGGTGATCTAGTGCATAGTCCTGACGGCGAACTCAAGATGCTGGCAGTAAATATCAACTTCAATGATGTCTACAAGCCCGAGCGAAGAAGGCGGAAGGGCGAGAAGAAGAAGGAAAAGGAGATCAAGGAGACGCCGAAAGCGACTCTTGGGGCAAGTACTGTCAGTTGAAGTAATGCCGGAAGCTCGGTCTCCTTTGGATGGTGTTTTTGTTGTAGTGAGTGTATAATGATACCCAATTCGCTCTTCCTGTGCTCAGCACACAGCACAAAACCTCCTGACCGATAACATGATTATGTGCCTTGTGACTGACATACATAGCTGCACGTGCAAAGGCCCTTCGCTGTAGAGTACACGCGGCTACGTGCCTGACCTCACCGGTCCCAGTGCGACACCACCGCCTAGGAACGACCCTTCGGGACCGCCTGGACCACTCGTTCTGTAGCACTACGCATGGGCCAGCCGTTGTTGAGCGCCATTGAAGGGTGTCAAAGCAACGTCCCAAGACGGGATCGCGCGTTGTGCGATATTGAGCCAGGCCGTGTATGTTCTATCGGTGCTACAAAGGGGTGATTGACGTATATCAGTGAGGCCAGTATGAGTAGACTCGTTTCTGCTCTAAATCTTACAATCGAAACGTAACTTGAATTGCACACGACATACTATGGCCGGCTATATGTACGGGGCTGGAGCTTATGAGGGTGAGGGCTACGGGAACGAGATGGACGAAGAGTACTATGGCGTTGGCTCGGGCGAAGAGCTCGCTGAGTATCAAGACGAGGAAGAAAATTCGGACAGCCAGGTGGCGGAAAGTCAGGACGGCAGTGTGGATGTAGAGTTTGATGAGGTCGGGGAAGAGGGAAGCGACGCGATTGAGGAAGAATCTTCGAGTGACTTCGCTAGCGAGGTGGAGGGCAGTGAGTCTGAGGCTAGTGATGTAGAGGAGAATGACGCTGTGGACAGCGACATTGAAACGGGCGATATCGAACTTTCTGGGACAGAGGATCACGAGCTTGAGAGCAGCGAGTTGGAAGAAAGCGATGTTGGGAGTAACGACATCGAGAACAGTGAGCCCGAGGACAACGACATTGCGGACGATAGCGATCTTGAAGGAGGCAGCGAGGCCCAATACTACAGCGAAGAGGAAGCCGAATCTATGTCTGAGGATCACAGCGCCCTCGACGAGAACAGCGATGCCGACGCCTCAGACGATTCCGATGACGTCTACGAGTATGACAGTGGCGTTGAGTACAATTCTGAGGAAGGCGCGAGCAGCTTGGCTTCCGACGACAGCCCAGTGGCAGAGCCGGAAACCAACTCGGACCAAGACGACATGGGGGAACAACAAAGCGTTGATGACTTCGGGAGTGATGATGACGGGCAAAGCCACAGTCAAGACGACCATGTAGCATCTGGCAGCGACATCGGAGAACAAATCGAGGCGTACGAGAGTGATGCTGCGTGTGGTGAACAAGAGACGCTGTCGCAAGCTCATTCGGAAGCTCAGTCAATCCTGAGCGGCATCGGCATATGCATCAACACGAAAGTATTGACTTTGTGGATCAGCACCACGTTGATGGATTTGCAGGCTGGCAAGGAGACGCGCCGCTCTACTACAACGAAGGGAATGGCCCGGCCTACCAACGCGATACGCAAACATATCACCACGATGAACACGGTGCAGCCATTGACCTGCAGCAATCTGACCGTCGCCTTGTGAACAGCGGCACTCCCATTGGAGATTGGTATCCAACGTCCGATGACAACGGACGCAAGAACATGCCGCACGAGGTTGCCCGTGGGTCTGACATAGAGCCTGTTTAAAACCATGGCAGCAACGTCTTCGGCACCGAGGATTGGCACCTGAACGCGGGCGAAGATATGAGCCGCAATGCTGCAGCCAGCGAGCAATGGCACGCCAAAACCAGAGAAGATGCGAGTCGTGATATCGCAGTCCATCAGGGAGTTGGTGAGGCCAGTCACTTCAACAACGATTCTAGAGCCTCTGATCACTATCCAAGAGCGATTGCACCCCCTATTCAGCCCGTGCACGAGAACCCCAAAGCTGCTGCAGTTGTTGTTCCGAACATCTCCTACAACACCACCAATATGCACGACCATTCAGAAGAGATGTATGCCCTATACTACGAAGGCAGTACTTGCTACGACTACCCGATGATGACTGGGAATTTTGGGGGTCCATCTGGGCTTGCGAGCGAGTACCATGCTGCTTCCATCGCCGACGCATCACTTCCGACTACCAGGGCGTTCGAATATAGTCAGGGTTCGGTTGATGCAACGCAAGCCGGTTTCCATGTGACAAAGTCCGAGATTATGGATCGCCAGGTCGCCGACCAAGCGTTCTCTGGTGGCCAACATGAGAGTCGCAGCATCGCTGATCGCCAAGTTGCAAGGCACGATACCACTGGTCATTCTGTCGTTGATCATCCTGCAGTTCAAAGGCCTGCCGCGGATCATTCCGTCGTTGAGCAGACTGTGGCCATTCTTCCTGTCGCTCGTCAACTTGTCATCGAGCACCCTGAACACCAGAGCGAGGAGACTCGCAGTGTCTAGCACCATACAAGCAAGAATCACTTTGCGGAGTATCATAGCGTGGATTATCACACCACTGAGTACCCTACGATCGATAATCTAGTTCCTGGGCACCGGACCGGTCATCAAAGTCCTGAACATGGATCTGATCACCAAGTCAATGAGCACTGAAGCAGTCACCGAGGCATTGGAGCGTTGCAATTCACTCACCCCGCCGCATCTGCACGCCCTCAAATCGAGGCAGCCAAACATGCTGTTGCCGAAGGCAAAGCGAAGATTACCTCGCCTCATGGAGAGTCGTCTGTTGGTGCAACAAGCAAAAGTGCAGGCAAGGAGCGTATGACGAAGGCAGAGAGCGGGTCTCATGGAGGTATTAAAGACATGTTTGCTAAGATTGGATCACGTTTCCATCCACACGATGTGAGCACGCCACAAGCTGGAGGCAGCAAGGCTGCGGAGAGGAACGCAAGCAAGCGAGTTCAACATGTAATCAGTAGGAATCTCACAGAGCCCCATTTCAAGCTCGAAATGAGCACTGGCTCGAAATCGCATCCGCAACACGCGCAGCATAGTTACGTCGACATTCAGCAGAGTGCAAGCCAGAATGCGACGAGGAACATCGACCACGCGCCGATGAAAAGTTCCATCCCATCCCACGACAAGGGACCAAGAGAATCTTTGACACGTGTTACGCAGCCCTCCACTAGTGCGAGCGGCAAAGGCGCAGACATGCATGTCCCGGTGCCCAGCATCGGCACGACCTCAAGAAAGATATCTGATTGTGAATCATCGGTATCGAAAGTGACTGCAAAGCCTCTCACAGCAAATATTTGTTACATGGAGAGCAGGAATAACGTAAGACAGGATGTCATTGGCACCCATGTCGCTCGTCTATCCATCGCTGAGGAAAAAAACAAACGTCCTCCTCCAGAGTCGGCAAGTAGATTCATCAAGGGAAAATTAGCACTACCTCAGGCCGATCACGAGCATACCGATAGCCACGCACACACTCCCCTAGTGACCAAGCTCAAGGAAATGGTACACCACCTCACTTCCCACGACGGGTCGGTCCACCCACCCTCATTCTCACAATCACGGTGCGAAGCATGCATCAGCCGACAAGAAGCCGGAGAAAATCAAGTCTAGCGATAAGAGCGCGGCCACCAAGCCCAAGGCGACCCTGAGCAAGCCAAGCGACACAATTGGTCGTCATCTGGCCGCCGACCATGGCGGGACTGGCGCTACTACCACGAACATGAAGATCGCCAAAGCTGAAGCGGATTCGGAGGCAGCTAGAGTCAAAGTTCCCAGCGACAAGCATATCGACCGTACGACGACTCACAGCAAGACTGAACCTCTGAAGCCGAAGGCCACTAAAGTCAAAGCTGCTGGCGATAACGCTGCAACGGATAGCAACGCCAAAGTTGCAAAGCCAATGAAGGAGACGAAAGCAGCCAAAGTCCCTAAAGTTGCGAAGGAGCCAAAAACGAATGTCAACACGGAGCTTAGACCGCCAAAAGAGCCAAAGCTCCCAAAGCAACAAGATCCAGACAAGGTGATCAATCGCGCGAAAGATCTCAATGCGCCGAAGAAAGAAGAATCACTCAAAGCACCCAAGGAAAAGGCAGTCAAGGGGTCCAAGGAGAGGTTGGCCAAAGCCCCTAAGGAGGCGAAGGATCCTATTGCATTGAAGAAGGAAAAAAGCAGCCAAGATACCCAAAGATAGCAAAGCTGCCGAAAGACTGCAGACAAACACGAAGGAGTCGACTGCTCCAAAAGAGCCTGGGGCACCGAAAGCGTCCAAAGTCAAATCGAAACATCGAGAAGCGGTCGCCAAAGGAGCGATGTCAAACAGCCTCATGCACGTCGATGCTAAGCGCAACGACAAATTTGTCTCTCATACTCTGAGTCCTTTCAGGGCAAAAGAAGAAGGCGACAAAGTTTTGCGCCCGAGTATCGCGCCTGCCAAACACGACTTGGCTGCCAATAGAGAGAAGCTCCCAACAGTCAAGGCTGTGAAGTCTCAGGCTTGTTCACCAAAAGTCTCTCATGGTGCTCCGTCAGCTGGACCAAAGAGCCACTCCCTTGAACATAACAGTCATCAAGGACGTTCAATGATAGCTTCAGACAAGAAGGATAACACTAACAGCGATCACTCAAATCCAGGCGTGGTGAAAGAAGACTTCGCGCAGAGTCTACTGAACTCTGTTCATGCTGTCCATGCTGGAGTACAGTCTCTGATCCATCAAGCAGAAATGCAGAAACCTAGCAACGTTGATTTGAGCGGTGGAACTCACCGCAAAGACCACGACCGGTCTCATCTCGCGAAACATGTCGACAACAAACACTCCCGGGACCATCGTGTCGGTCAATGGGTCGCAAAACTTGACGTTGGCAAGCCACCGCCCAGTGCTGTGTCGGAAGCGGGTCTACATTCACCTCGTGGTATGTTGGTCCAGGATACAAAGACCACCTCATTATCAGACGCACCGTATGGAGCTTGTGTGTATCAACACCAGCCGAGCCTTTATCGGAGCACCGGTCATATTCACGCGGGGGAACTCGTCCCTCTCGAGCAAAAGCTGGCCAGTGCGACTCCAGACCAAAGTTCAAGTCCCTTAGCCTATGTCACACCGGTTATGGACCCTTCGTGGCAACAGTATCCGCCAAACCGTCCTCTTGATCACTCTCAAGTCACTTTACCTGTTCTCTCGATTGACATTTACTCGCCTGATATGAAAGCGAAGGCGGCTTCAGATAAAAGGCCAATCACCATGATTGGCTCAAATATTCCGCGAACAGACTTAGACCAAGAGAAAAGGCACGCCTTAGCGGCGGTTGCACCATTTGCAGCTCGCTTGCGGCAGCAACATTCACAAAATGTTCCTCTAGGTCATGCCACCAACGCCGTTCCAATCCAAGCTCAGCATCCTCCTTTGGCACATCCACATGTTCAATACATCGAAGCTCTTTCCTCAAGTGATGTCTAATTTTCTCAAACACAGATTGAGAACACTCAAGACGACGACTCAAGTACCGCAGCCAGCTCAAATAAGCTACGAGCACATTTCGACCAAGACAAAACGAACCCTTTGTCTTGGGTCGCACCATTTGGGTCTCAATTGCAGACCCGATTGTCTAGCCAGGCACAAGCCGCCGTTCCAAGTCAGGCTCAACATAAAGTGCCAAAGCTCCGTCAGCAACCCCCTTCTTCCTATGCGCACTCACATGTTCAGAGCATTGGGCCTCTTCTTTCGAATGATGTCTACTCCTTCCAAGTGACAGGCAATATGACACAAGGCCACAGCTCAACCACCGCGATTGGCGCTGACGATACAAATCATGGTGGCAGGCACTCGAGCAGCCAACAGCCCGACAATGCTCCTGTGAGCATTTCTTACCAGCACCAACCTCATCGACAAGCCGCGCTCTTCTCAAGAAACTACAGGACGGGACATGAACCGAGTGACAACTACCACGCGTCTCCACCGTCCAACTTCGAGCCGATTGAGCCGCATCTTTTGAATCAGGTTTCTACGCGACCCCACTCCCCCCGTTCACACCATTCCCAGATACACGCGAGTCTCGAGCAGCCTAGAAGACTGACTCCCATACATACCCAGCACGGAACCTCGTATCAAGCTTACAGTCCGAGTAGCCGTTAGGCAGATACTTCACAAGGTGCCAGTGACTCCTCCTTGCCACTTTCGCTGCGGGCCGGCCATGCTAGCAACAGTGCAAGCAACGCGCAACTGTCTCTTCAGCAACACAATCAGAGAAGCGAAAATCCGGTACCGTCTTTCTGGCACGATCTGCTTCATTCGTCGCCGAGTACGCCTACCTCGTCGCAAGACCCGACAAATAGACGCGCTTCTGGCCACGGCAATACACCTTTGCCGCCTCACCCTTAGTCTCCTTGCAAATTACGCTATCATTGCCTAGAAACAGGTAACAGCCGTATGGTATTACAGCACGGATTTCCTTGACCGCAAGAGTCATATGTGTCGAAAGGCAGTATCTGACTTTTGATCGTATGTCTTTTACGATACTATATCATGCTTCGTAAAATGATGGACCTCCCACAGTCTCTACAAAATTCCCACGCTCACTCTACCTCATCGAAACCTTTTGAAAATAGACAGTTTCACAGCAATCAAGGATCAGCCCACCATGAAGCTCTATGCTGCCGTTCTCTCACCGTCCG
>Ga0265780_10004154_pt1 | contig 18771 bp, 15 predicted proteins | sample P1T30metagenome_FD_192432 | JGI IMG/M metagenome (GOLD analysis project Ga0265780, IMG submission 192432) | Plant litter microbial communities from East Loma Ridge, Irvine, California - P1 T30 | ecosystem: Environmental > Terrestrial > Plant litter > Unclassified | place: USA: California...
TTGGCCGGAATCGACATTCGGCCTTTTGCATCGAGATTGATCGCGGACGCGCCCTGGAACACGTATTTACCTAGCTTTGGAGAGTTGTTTGCCGTTGTTTGCCGGACGCCGGGAGTCGCGAGCTTTTTCTCGAAACCCTCCCACAAATCGACACTTTTTCACACCGTTTCCCACTTTAGTGGAAGCAATGTTGACGGTCAAGCGAATTCACGATTGAGTAAAACGAAATTTTCCAATGAAACCAATGACTTAGGCGCTAGTGTGGCAGATACAGCTCAACAAAAAGCCCGTAAAATTAGGGACTTAGCCGTTAGTGTGAAGGTAGGGGGTGAGTTGTGACGTCGGTGTTTACGTTCGAGCAACGCCAAATAGAAAAAGAATATTGATGCAAAGAAACAACTAGTGCGGCTTTTTGGTAACTGTATGGGCATCCAGTACCCTGTTCAGGCGCGTAAGTCTTGTCTGGCGATACCGAGCGCACATTGCGCCCCGACCGCCCTGCTCCGAGACAGCACATCATTGCCTGCGCTGTGCTGCGCTCAGCGACGTCCCCGGCGCGCGCGGAGAAGCGATACGCCGTGGCCGCGTAACGGCGGCGACGACGACTCCCGGTTACCGCCAGCCACGCGTCCAGCCACGTCATCCGGCAGGCAGACACCCGTTTCTCGCTGCCTCGGGCGATCCGGAATGCCGGCGCTCCTGGCGCCGCAGCAACAGCAGCGAAGGCTACCGGCAAGTGGCCGACCGACGCCACGCAGCGCGTGGATGCAGGCGCCCACCGGCCGGATCGCATCGCGCTCCCTGCGCGACGCGCGCCGGGAGCGCCGCCGCGATGACAAACAGGCAGCGTTATTCGACCGCGTGAGGCTTATCGGCAACTTAACTACCAAAAGTCATGACATTTGTGGCAGGCTACGCACTATCCACAGTTAACTATTTTGACTTTGAGAAACTAAAAACGTAAGATCGGTAAATATGAACACACCATCCGACCTGCAACCGGCGCCGCAGTACAACCCCGCCGACTACTGCTCGACCAAGGAGGCCGCGGCCACCCTGGGCGTGTCGCACCGCACGGTGCAGTTGTGGGTCGAGAACGGCACGCTGCAAGCCTGGCGCACCGCCGGCGGCCATCGCCGCATCACCGTGGAATCGGTGAATCGCCTGGTCGACGGCCGCCGCAAGGCGATCGGCGCCTATCCATCCGCCGCAGTACAGGCGGCGCCCGCCTCCAACGGGCGCCGGGTGCTGGTGGTCGACGACGATCCGCTCATGCTGCGCCTGTACGAACTCGAGATGACCGGCTGGGGTCTCGAACTGGACCTGGTCAAGGCGAACAATGGCTTCGAAGCCCTGATCCGCATCGGCGAGCAGCGCCCCGACCTCCTGGTAAGCGACCTGAACATGCCGGGCATGGACGGTTTCCGCATGATCCGCACCCTGCGCGAAGACAGCGGCACGGCGCCCATGAACATGATCGTGGTGAGTGGCCTGGACCGGGCGACGATCAAGGCCATGGGCTTACCCAGCGACATCCCGGTGTTTCCGAAACCGGTGCCATTCGGTGAACTGCGCAGCGCCGTCGAAGCCGGACTTCCAGGCGACTGAGTTGTCGAATTAACTGCTATGCTGGCGGTTGCGCGCACCCGTTCGAGGTGCGTTCCGCCTTACGGGGCCATTATGTCCGCAATGTCATATCGTCGATCGGCCGCCCGGCCGCCCACGCAGTCCATGGCGCTGCGCGCCAGCGCCGGCGCACTGCCGCAATGCGCGCGCCAGTGCACTCTGCAATGGACGCTGCGATGAGCAGGTCCATCCTCGTGGTCGACGACCAGGACGAACTGCGCCTGCTCATCTCGCTGAGCCTGCAATCGCTGGGCCGTATCGTCGAAGCGGCCAATGCCGAACAGGCGCTGGCCAGGTTTGCGGCCGAGCGCCCCGACCTGGTCGTGCTCGACATCTGGCTCGGCCCCGGTCCCAGCGGGCTGGACGTATGCCGCACATTGCGGCGCGATCCGGCGAATGCCGGCACCCGCATCGTCCTGTTGTCGGCCTGCGGCCAGCAAAGCGATATCGCCGCTGGCATGGACGCAGGCGCCGACTTGTATGTCGTCAAGCCTTTCAGCCCGGTCGAATTGATCGAGGCGGTCAGTGGTTTGCTGGCCACGGCGACGGTCGACACGACAAAAAATTAGTGGAATGCAACAAATGTTGCTTTTAGAGACTATTCTCTAATTCTTCGGCGATCCCGTAAAAGCCGAAAGAATTCTTGTCGACTGGGCAATATTTCTGCTTCAAGCATGCGCTCATCGTTTCGCGCGCAAGGTGCGGACGCTTCAAACCCGACAAACCGGAAATGTCCCTTTGAGCCTGCCGCCATCGTCCGCCGCACAGGGCCGCGCAGCCGTCCGACAAAGCCGTTATGATGGCCTCCATTGCCCCAGCGGCGTCTCCATCCAGGCCCATTCGATCATGTTGCGCGCTTCCCGTCTCCTCGCGGCCACCCTGGCCGCCAGCACCCTGGCCCTGCCAGCGGTCGTGGACGCGCGCGCGGTGTCGGCCAGTTTCGAGACCCGCCTGGTGGTCGTGGCCAGCTGCTCGGTGAACGTCGGTCGTGCGGTCGATGTCGACTGCGCCAGCGCGACCACGCCCTACCTGCTCGACGCCAGCGCGCCCGCGCAGCGCAGCGCAGGCTCCGACGCCCAGCGCGTCACCGTCTACTTCTGAAGCACCGGCGCGGCCCGCGCCGGCATCGAGGGCGGCCGTGCCGTCCACACCTGCCCTCCGCTCTGCTTAAAGGCGCTGTCATCGTTATCTGTAGATGAGGATTGAACTGCCGAGCTGGTTCGAGGTCCAACCCCGGTCATCCTTCACAGGGACCGATCATGCGAGCGCCCAGGTTTTCCAGGCTGTTCGCTCAACTCGCGCTGTTGAACCAGCATCAGCGGCATGCGGTGCTCGCGGCCCTGCATCCTGCAGCCGGGCTCGACCGCATAGTCTTCCTCGTCGACGAGATTCGCTCGCGCACCCGGCGCTGCCCCAGGTGCGCCTGCGAACAATGCTACCGGCACGGGTATGCCAACGACTTGCAGCGCTTTCGCTGCTGCAGTTGCGGGCGCACCTTCAACGACCTCACCGGCACGCCTCTGGCGCGGCTGCGGCTCAAGGGCAAATGGCTCGACTACCTGGGCGCCTTGCTCGATTCTCAGCCCGTGCGCACTGCGGCCAAGCGGGTCGGCGTACACCGCAACACGGCGTTTCGCTGGCGCCACCGCTTCCTCGAACGGGTCAAGCACGACCGCCCCGCACAATTGACGGGCATCGTCGAAGCTGACGAGCTATTTTTGCTCGAATCGCAGAAAGGCTCGCGCAAACTCGACCGCAAGGCGCGCAAGCGTGGCGGCAGGGCGAGCCGTCGCGGCATTTCCCGCGAGCTCGACTGTATTCTGGTGGCGCGTGACCGCAGTGGCGCGACGATCGACGCCGTCACCGGACGGGGCGCCTTGAAGAGCGCCCAGTTGACCAAACACTTGCTGCCCAAACTCGCTCCCCAGGCACTGCTCGTCACCGATGCCAACGCGGCCTATCAGACGTTCGCGCGAACGCACCGCATCGCGCACCAATCGGTCAACCTGAGCGCGGGAGAACGTGTGCGCAGCAGCCTGGAGGGCGCCATTCACGTGCAGAACGTCAATGCCTACCACAGCCGTTTTCGGGCCTGGCTGGCGCGCTTCCATGGCGTGGCCTCGAATCGCCTACCTAATTATCTGGGGTGGCGCTGGGCGCTCGATGGCGGGCGGGTCACTTCCGTCGAACAATTGTTGCGCATCGCATTCGGAGTCATCAACAGATAACGATGACAGCGCCTTTTAAAACGTCAGCTGCACCGTGACCGTATCGCGGTAGTTGCCCGGCGTCGGCGCCCGCTGGCGCGGCACCAGCCCGTACATCATGACGTTCTGCGCGCCGCCGCTGCCGGTGCCGCTGTACACCGTGGTGCCTCCGGTGCCGTCGCCCCAGACCGGCCCATCGAGCGTCGAGGACACGCGATAGCCCAATGTCTCCCCGGTCACGCCATTCCTCATGGTGCGCGCCGCCGGGTTGCCGGATGCGCCGCCATTCATGGAGATCTGGTAGGCGCTGTTGGCCGTGCACGTCACCGACAGCGGGGCGCTGGCGCGCCGTTCGCTGAGCGGGCTGCCGGCGCCGAACTGCAGGTCGCTGGTGCCGATCAGGCAGTTGTTGGTGACCGTGGCGCGCGCCTGGAACGAAAACGCGACCGTGGACCCCGAGGTGCACGGCTTGTCGGCGCCGAACGAATATTGCAGCGTGCCGTGGCCGGCAAAGCTGTTGACGTACACGGTGTCCGCATTGGCCGTGGTGCCCACGCCGGCCAGGCTAGCCGCGGGAATGCGGCCATAGATGGTCACGCTGCGCGTCACCCCGCCCAGCCCGAGCAGGCCGGCCAGCGTCCCGGTCACCGGCTTGGCGCCGATGGTGCTGCCGCTGCCGCCCCACAGCGAGGCGGCGCTGTACGACGCGTCGGTATACAGGTTGAAGCCGAGGCGCCGGCCGCCGTTTGTCATGTAGCGCGGATCGCCCATGCCGCCGCCGCCGCCGCTGCCCAGGTTGACGCAGACGTTGGCGGCCGGCAGCAGCAGCGCCGACTGGAGCAGTACCCAGTTGCAGGTCACCGTCAGCGTGCCGCGCGCCGTATAGTCGGTGCTGGCGAGCGGGCTGATCACGCCGAAATCGATATCGGTCATGGCGACGGTGCAGGTATTGGCGCGCGCGCCGGGCATCGCCAGCAGGCACAGCGCCGCGACAAGAAACAGGCGCAGCAGGCTCGCGTTCATGGTGGTCTTGATCCAGTTCGTCATCATCATTCTCCTTGCACAGGCTGGCATACCAGCGGGCCGATGGTCGGCAGTTCGCCGTCCACCGGCGCATAGTCGAAGCGTACTTCACAGGCGTTGGCGCCGGTTCCGACCAGCACCCGGTTGCGCGCGCGCAGGCCTTCCACGAACAGCACGCCATCGTAACCGACGACCGCGCCGACGCTGCCGCCTTCGAGTCGCGCCGGCGTGCCGACGCCGAGCGGCTTGCCGTCGGCGCCCACCAGCATCAGGGTCGCGGCCGTATAGCGCTCGATCTCGAAGCGCGCCAGTACGCCGGCGTACTGGCGCGGCACCACGTCCTGGCTGGCGCCGGCGATCCGGGTATCCGGCGGCAGCGACGAAGGATCGACCGCGATCCGGTTGGCGCTGTAGGGCTGCAGGTCCGGCACCAGGAGGCGCCCGCCGCGGTCGGTGCGGCCGATCAGGCGGTTATCCTGCAGCACCGGCAGGTCCGCCACGCCGGCCGACACCAGCGCGAAGCCGTTGCCGACCTGGCGCGCAGCAACGACCGCCCCATCCATCGCCACCAGCGCGCCGCTGAAATCCATGCTGGTATTGCTGTTGCGGCCCACGCGCTGGGTGGCGACCGAGACCCGGCCATGCGAGCCCAGGTACTGGGCCTGGGCCTGCTGGTAGCGCTGGGCGCCGGTCATGCCGGCCTGCAGCGCCCAGCCGAGACCGCCTTCGAAATCGGGCGCGCGGCTGAGCGACATCGAGGCCACCTTCTCGCCGCGCTGGCGTCCGCCATTGGTGTTGAACGAGACGCGCGAATCGAAGGCCATGCTGAAGGTGGCGGTGATGCCGCGCTCGGCATGCCGCTTCAAGTCCTGGTAGGCGCTCACGCTCACGTAGCCGCGCGCGCCGACGCTGCGCGACCAGGCCAGCGACAGGTTGCGCGATACCGCAGGGAGCGGGTCGGCCAGGCCGATGCCGCCGCCACCCGGGTCCGGGCCTAGCGGGTTCGGGCGCACGCCCAGTCCGGCCTCGTTGGGCAGGCGCAGCTGGATCAGGCTTGCACTGAAACTGTTGCCGCGGTAGGCGGTGGCCAGGGTGACGCGGTCGGTGGCGCGCGTCACCGGCACGCCTTCGAGGGCGCCCAGGTCGCCGTAGTCCTTGCTGGCGCGCTGGGACTGGAAGTCGAAGGCGAAACGCGGTGACACATACTGGTAGCCGATGCTTGCCTGCAGGCCGCGCTGGCGTCCGCTGCTGGCCGCCAGCGCGGCGCTGGCCACGCCGGCGCCGGGGATCCGCTTCAATACCCCGCCGCCGGCCAGCAGCAGGCCGCTGCCGGCTTCGGCATGCGCCTCGAGCGTCAGGGTGTCGCTCCAGCCATGGCGCCACGAGCCGACCGCGGCCGGCCGGCCATAGCGGAACGAATGCACGCCGTAGTCGCGCCGCAGCGCGCCGACCGAGACCGCGAAATCGGACAGGCCACGCGCCAGCAGGCGGGTGTCGACATACAACGGCAAGGTGGTGGCGACTTCGCGCCCCAGGGCGTCGCGCGTGATCACGGTCGCCTGGCCGGCGCCGTTCAGGCCGGCCACCTGGTCGACCACGAACGGGCCGGTCGGTACCTGGCCGCTGAACTGGCGCACGCCGTTCACGTACAGGTCGACGCTGCTGGGCACCACGGCCGAGCCGGCGACCGAGGCCACCGGATAGGTCACCAGGTCGGGCCGCAGTTCGAAGTTGCGGCGCCATTCGACCCCGCCCAGGCGCATGGCGCGCGTCCAGCCCAGTGCCGGCGTGACGGTGTCGCCCACCTGCCAGGTCGAGAGATTGTCCTGCGACGAACGCACCCAGCTGGTGTCGAAACGGGTATAGCCGCGATCCTCGCCGCGCAGGATGGCCGCGCCCGTGCTGTTCAGGGTGCCGTGGCGGTCAAAATAGCGCAGGTCGAGGGCGCCGGCGAGCGAGCGCGAGCTGCTCTGGCCGAACAGGTTGTAGTTGAGCAGCATGCCGCGGCTGGCCTGGGCCTGGCCGGTGGCGCGCGTCGTGCGCGCATTGAGCACGCTCCGTTCGCGCAGCGGGTCGCTCAGCGTCAGGGCCAGCGTCTGCCCCGCCGGATCGTAGGTCCAGCGCAGGCCCTGCACGTCGTCGAGTGCGAAATCGCTGCGGCCGGCGACGCCGAAGCGGGCCGGGTCGAGGCCCAGCTCGCGCAGGGTCTCGACCGTCATGCGCAAGGTGGCGCCGGACTGGATGACCGAGACGAGCAGCCCGGTGGGCCGGCCGTCGATGCTGGTGTCGAGGAAGAGTTCGACCGGCTCGGCCGGCGCGAGTGCTGGCGCCGCCGTCTGCGCCAGCGCGGCGGTCGCGGCGGCGATCGGCGTCAGGCACAGGGCCAGCAGGGACGAGCGTAGCGCCCGCCGCGACAGGCAGCCGGTCAGCATTGCCGCACCGCGGCTCAGTCCTGCGCGACGGCGGCGCTGGCGGACTGCGGCCGGGTATTGACCATGGCCTCGATCGCCAGCGGCGCCGGCATGCCGGCCGCGACGTCCGCCGGCAACTGCCATTCGCGGCTGCGGCCCGGCAGCGCATAGCCGAGCAGGCCCTTGGAGAGGTCGACATCGCGCGCGCCCAGGCGCACGCGGGTGGCGCCGATCTGGGCGTGCAGGTTGCCGTCATTGCTCACCCGCAGGTGCCAGTTGCCGGCGCGCTGGAAGGCGGTCCATTCGAGGCGCGGGGCGGCCTTGCCGTCGGCTGGCAGCACGAAGGCCGGCACCGAGTACTGGAGGCGGATGGCGACATTCGCCTGCTCGCTGTCGGCGCGCGGCAATTCGTCGATCAGGATGCGGAAGGTCTGTTCCGGGCCCGGCGGCGTGCCGGCGCGGCGCACCAGGCGCACGGTCTGGGCGCTGTTGGGGGCAATCTCGATCACCGGCGGGCTGGCCACGAGGGCGGTGGTCGGCGTCAGGACGTCGGCGCCGTCGCGCTGGTCCCACGCGTACACGCGGACCTGGCCGTACAGCGGGGCTGCGCCGTTGTTCTGCAGCTGGATCCCGGCCGCGTTCTGGCCAGGCTGGAAACTGATCGAGACAGGCGAAATCTGCAGGCTGGCGGCATGCGCCGGCGCGCCGGCCGCCAGGGTGGCAAACAAGGCCGCCGCGATTGCGGCGCGGGCAATACTCCGCATGCAGGCTCCGGTTTAGAAGTAGATGGACGCGGTGATCGTCGATTTATAGGTGTCCGGGGCCGGCGACTTCTGCACCGGGATCTCGCCGTACACGGTGAGCGTCTGTGCGTTTCCAGTCCCGGTGCCGGTCACCGTGTTGCTGCCCTGGGTATTACCCCAGAGGCTGGAATTGGCGTCACGGTAGAGGTTGACCTGCACCTTGTCGGTATTGGTGCCGGTGCCGACCATATAGCGGGTGGTGCCGGTCGAACCGGTGCCGTCACCGGCGTCCAGGCCTACATTGTAAGGCGTGGTGTTGGTGCATGTCACAGTCAGGTTCGATTGACCGGTCTTGGCGGTGGTAATCACGCCGGTCTGGCCGAAATTGATGCCGGCGGCATTGATCGTGCAGTCGGCGATGACGGTCATGGTCACGTCGAAGGTCTTGGTCTGCGGGCTGACAGCGTAGGCGCTGGTGAAAGGCATGACGGCAGCCAGGACAGCAGCCAGTACGCGGTTACGGTTCGAGGTCGACATCATTTCTATTCTCCGGTTGGTCGAGGGCGCGATCACCATGACGCGCACAGAATTGTTCAACACGGAAAATATGATACCGTGTTTCCACACGGAATCAAATCAATTTCATCAATTTTTCTGACTCTGCTTAATTTGCTGGTTTTTTGCAACACGCTTGTCATTTCATCATCATCGCTCACGTGTCGGGCGTGGCCCAGGAACGCGCGTGGTCGACCGCACGCGCCCAGCGCGCCATCAAGGCGGCGCGGCGCTCGATGTCCATCTGCGGCTCGTAGCGCCGTTCGACCTGCCACTGCTGCCCGATCGCCTCGAGCGAATCCCAGAAGCCGCAGGCCAGGCCGGCCAGGTAGGCCGCGCCCAGCGCGGTGGTTTCGGTCACGCGCGGGCGCACCACCGGAATGCCGAGCAGGTCGGCCTGGAATTGCATCAGCAGGTCGTTGCGCGCGGCGCCGCCGTCGGCGCGCATCTCGCTGACAGCGCAGGCCGCGTCCTTTTGCATGGCGCCGAGCAATTCGGCGCTCTGGTACGCGATCGCCTCGACCGCAGCGCGCGCGATATGGGCCGCCGTGGTCCCGCGCGTCATGCCGAGGATGGTGCCACGCGCATACGGATCCCAGTGCGGCGCGCCCAGGCCGGTAAAGGCCGGCACCAGCATCACGCCGCCACTGTCGGGGACGCTCGTGGCCAGCGCTTCGACGTCCGCCGACTGGCGGATGATGCCGAGGCCGTCGCGCAACCATTGGACCGTGGCGCCGCCCATGAACACACTGCCCTCCAGCAGATAGTCGGTGTGGCCGCCCAGGCTCCAGCCGACCGTCGCCAGCAGGCGGTTGTGCGAGACCGGCGGCGCATCGCCCGCGTGCATCAGCATGAAGCAGCCGGTGCCATAGGTATTCTTGGCCAGGCCCTTGCGATGGCAGGCCTGGCCGAAGGTCGCGGCCTGCTGGTCGCCGGCAATCCCGGCGATGGGGATCGGATGGCCGAACCATTCCTCGTCCGCCAGGGCGACCACGCCCGCGCTGGCGACCACCTCGGGCAGCAGCGCGCGCGGGATGTCGAACAGCGCCAGCAGGTCCTCGTCCCAGGCCAGCGTGTGGATATTGAACAGCATGGTGCGGGCGGCGTTGCTGGTGTCCGTGACGTGGCGCCCGCACAGGCGGTACACCAGCCAGCTGTCGACGGTGCCGAAGGCCAGCTCGCCCCGTTCGGCCCGTGCGCGCGCCCCGGGCACATGCGCGAGCAGCCATTGCAGCTTGGTCGCCGAAAAATAGGCGTCGACTTCGAGCCCGGTGCGTTCGCCGATCAGGGCTGCCCTGCCCGCCGCGCGCAGGCGGACGCAGGCGCTGGCGGTGCGGCGGTCCTGCCACACGATGGCGTTGGCGACCGGCTCGCCCGTGGCGCGGTCCCACAGCAGCGTCGTTTCGCGCTGGTTGGCGATGCCGATCGCGGCGATGCTGGAGGGCGCGATGCCGCTCTGGCGTATCGCCTCGCGCGCGCAGGCGAGCTGGCTGTGCCAGATGTCGAGCGCATCGTGCTCGACCCAGCCGGGCTGGGGAAAATGCTGGGGAAATTCGCGCTGGCAGCTGGCCACCGGCAGGCCGGCATGGTCGAACAGGATGGCGCGCGAGCTGGTCGTGCCCTGGTCGAGGGCGAGGATGTACTGGGTCAACGCTAGTCTCCGGCTGGGCGACCGGCGTGGCGACCGGCGTGAAGACCGACGTTGGCGGCCGGCGCGGCTGGCGGCCAGGACGACGGTCGACTGCGCATATCGATGACATGCGCCGGGAATAATGTGTAAAGCAGGCCGATAGGCCGGATTCTGTGTAGTGGTTTCCCTTGCGGGACGCCCCTCTGACAGCCATTCCTCTAGGCGCTGGATTACTCCAGCGCTCAAGCTTCCTACCCGCACGCTCCGCGAGCAACATCAACGCGTGCCTATTTGGAATTGCTCCAGGTGGAGGTTACCGCGTTTCACCGTAACTGAATACGCTCGTCTCTGTGGCCCTATTCCTCGCCTTGTACCACTGGCTTGCGCCAGCGGATTTCAGCGGACGGCCGTTAACCGTCACCCCGCTCTATGGAGTCCGGACCTTCCTCCCGCCCACGACCTTGCGGCGTGGACCAGCGACTGTCTGGCCTGCTTCACCCTGCCATTGTAACCGATCGGGGGCGGCCTACCTACTCCAATCCTTCGCCCGCCGCCCGGCCCACGCAATGCGCGCGATGCGCATTGCATCCAAAGTCAATCGGCACGGCAATATCAGTGATGAATATCGCAATAAAATAAATACACACCGCATAAATAACCATCTGATAAAAAACAAAAGCACAGTAAATAGCGATGTGAAATTCGCCATATCTCCATGGATTGAAAAATATATTATGTGTTTATACGTCGGAAATTCTTACATGCCCTCCATTAAAAACCTGCGACTTATTTATTTAACGATAGGAATCAAGGATTTAAACACATTAATTTATCGGGCACGGTTGTTGCATACACGGAGGGCTCCAACAACCAGGGAGAAATCACATGTTGCTAAAAGCGTTTGGGAAACTACTCGTGGGTCTGTCGTTCCTTGCCTCGGCGTCGGCATTTGCAGCGCCGACCACCGTTACTGTCAATTTTGGCGATATCGAGAGCTACGGCTATCTCGGGGATCCGGACAACTTCGTCGGCTTCGTCGATATCGGCGCCAATTCGCGCATCACCAGCATTGCCTACGACGTCAACCTGACGGCGTTCGACCCAAGCTGGCTGGCCGACATGGTGGTCGCCTTCGAGCGCACCGACTTTCTCGAAGGCCTGTTCCTGACGCCGGCCTTCGATGCGGCATTTCCCGGCACCGGCTCGTATTCCGGCGCCGGCGACCTGGTCGCACTGGGGCTGGACTTCGCGGTAGCCGAGGATGGCCTGCTGCGTATCGAATTCTTCGAAAGCTGGGACGACCTGTTCGGCGTGGACGGCCTCTGGAACTTCGGCACCTTCACCTTCGGCGTGGAAACGGTCGACGAACCGGCACCAGTGCCTGAACCGGCTAGCGCGCTGCTGCTGGCCGCCGGCCTGGCGAGCATGCGTTATGCCGGCCGCCGCCGCGCCGCGAAAAAAACCATTCAATCGGCAATGCATTGATCCAGATATAAGCGGCGCATTCCTGTCATGCGCGAGGTTGGCCAGGATCCGGAAATACCATTGCCGGCTCCTGGCCATTTACCGTCTTATTCATCGATTGCGTCCACGCCGATAATCCGGCAAGTTTCCCGTTAATACGCCTTTGTATCCGCGGGCTTATCCCGCCGCCCAAAACTGCGCGCGATCGGCGCGCACATCCCGGCCGCCGAAAACAGGTATCCCGACGCATGGCGTGGCTGGCATGCCGGCCTTGCCGGGCCGGGCGCGCGATGCGCTGCGCGTGGCGGCGCCTGGTGTGCGCCAGCGTTTTCTGTAATTTGATGTCGCCAATTCAAAAGCCACTCCCGGGCCGCTCACCTAGAATGCCTGGAAAGCCTCTTTGACAAGGATGACAATCCCATGACGCACCCTTCCCGCACCGGCGGCCAGATCCTGGTCGATGCGCTCCACGTCCACGGTGTCGACACCGCCTTCGGTGTTCCCGGCGAAAGCTACCTGGACGTGCTCGATGCCCTACACGACTCGAACATCCGCTTCGTGATCAACCGCCAGGAAGGGGGCGCGGCCTTCATGGCCGAGGCCTACGGCAAGCTCACCGGCAAGCCCGGCATCTGCTTCGTCACGCGCGGCCCCGGCGCCACCAACGCCTCGATCGGCGTGCATACCGCCTACCAGGATTCGACGCCCCTGATCCTGTTCATCGGCCAGGTCGGCAACGACTTCATCGACCGCGAAGCGTTCCAGGAAATCGACTACCGCCGCATGTACGGCCAGATGGCGAAGTGGGTGGCCCAGATCGACCGCGCCGACCGCATCCCCGAATACCTGGCGCGCGCCTTCCAGGTCGCCACCAGCGGCCGTCCGGGCCCGGTGGTGCTGGCGCTGCCGGAAGACATGCTGGTCGCCACCGCCGAGGTGGCCGACACCCGCCACTACCAGCCGGCGCACGGCGCGCCTTCCGCCGACCAGATCGCCCGGCTGCGCACGATGCTGCAAGAAGCCCGGCGCCCGCTCGTGCTGCTCGGCGGCGGCACCTGGAATGCGCAGGCCTGCGCCGACCTGCAGCGCTTCGCCGAAGCCAACCAGCTGCCAGTCGGCTGCACTTTCCGCTTCCAGGACCTGCTCGACAACGCGCACCCGAACTACGTAGGCGACGTCGGCATCGGCATCAACCCGAAGCTGGCCGCGCGCGTGAAGGACGCCGACCTGGTGATCGCGATCGGCCCGCGCCTGGGCGAGATGACCACCGGCGGCTATTCGCTGCTGACGACGCCGGTGCCGCGCCAGCGCCTGGTGCACATCCATCCCGATCCGCAAGAGCTGGGCAGCGTCTACCAGGCCGACCTCATGATCGCCAGCGGCATGCCGCAAGCCTGCGCCATGCTGGCCGCGATGGCGCCGGTCGATGCCTCCGCCTGGCACGCCAGCGTCGGCCAGGCCAGGGCCGAGCTGGCCGCCTGGCAGGAGCAGCCGGCCCTGCTGCGCGAGGGCGGCCTTCCGCTCGACCTGTGGCAGGTGGTGCAGGACCTGCAGGCGGCGCTGCCGCCGGACGCCATCGTCACCAACGGCGCCGGCAACTACGCCTCGTGGGCGCACCGCTTCTACCGTTATGGCGGCATGCGCACCCAGCTGGCACCGACCAACGGCGCGATGGGTTACGCGGTGCCGTCCGGCGTCGCCGCCAAGATCGTGCATCCGGAGCGCGCCGTGGTTACCTTTGCCGGCGACGGCGAATTCATGATGACGGGCCAGGAACTGGCGACCGCGGTGCAGTACGGCGCCGGCGTCGTGATCCTGGTGTTCAACAACAGCATGTTCGGCACCATCCGCATGCACCAGGAGCGCAGCTATCCGGGCCGGGTCTCGGGCACCGGCCTGCACAACCCCGATTTCGCCGCCCTGGCGCGCGCCTACGGCGGCCATGGCGAAGTGGTCGAGCACACCGCCGACTTCGCGCCGGCGCTGGGCCGCGCGCTCGAGCACGCGGCGCAGCACCGGCTGCCGGCCGTGATCGAATTGCGCTATGACGGCGAGCTGATCACGCCGAACGCCACGCTGGCGACCATCCGCCAGCAGGCCGAGGCCGCCAAGGCCGCGGGCTGATCCACGGCGCGGGTGCGCGGCCCGCTGGCGCCGGCACGGGGACGGAAAGGCCGGGAAAGCGCGCCGGTTCCTCTGCGGGCCGGGTGGGAAACGGCGCGCGTGCGCGCAACGCCGGGCCGTATTGCTGCTCTGGTAAAATATTCGCTAGTTTTTCATCGCCGGCGCCGCCGGCGTCCGCACGCAGTCCCGCCACCAGACACTATGTTTAGCTTCTTCAAAAGAAAAAAAGCGCCCGAGACTCCGGCGCCGGAGCCGGTCGTCCCGGCTGCGCCGGTCGCGGCCGACGTCCCGCCCGCGCCCGTTCCTGTCCCGCTCGCCAAGGCCCCTGCCCCGGCGGCCCCGCCGCCGGCCGTGGCCGAGGCCAGCGTCCTGCACGAAGGCGGCAACCTGTTCCCCGAGACCGCCGAACGCCCGACCACCGAGCTCGAGAAGAAATCCTCGTGGATGGCGCGCCTGAAGGCCGGCCTGTCCAAGACGTCGAACAACCTGTCGCTGCTGTTCGTCGGCGCGCGCATCGACGAAGACCTGTACGAGGAACTCGAAGCGGCCCTGCTGATGTCGGACGCCGGCATGAGCGCCACCGAATTCCTGCTCGACGAACTGCGCCGCAAGGTCAAGGAAGACAAGCTGCTCGACGCCGCCGCCGTCAAGGCCGCGCTCAAGGAACTGATGATCGGGCTGCTGCTGCCGTTGCAGAAGCCGCTCGAGCTGGGCCGCCACGAACCGCTGGTGATGATGATCGCGGGCGTCAACGGCGCCGGCAAGACCACCACCATCGGCAAGCTGGCCAAGCACATGCAGCGCTTCGACCAGTCGGTGCTGCTGGCTGCGGGCGACACCTTCCGCGCCGCCGCACGCGAGCAGCTGATGGTCTGGGGCCAGCGCAACAACGTCACCGTGATCTCGCAGCAATCCGGCGACCCGGCGGCGGTGGCGTTCGACGCGGTCCAGTCGGGCAAGGCGCGCGGCACCGATGTCGTCATGATCGACACCGCCGGCCGCCTGCCGACCCAGCTGCACCTGATGGAAGAATTAAAAAAGATCAAGCGCGTGATCGGCAAGGGCATGGACAGCGCGCCGCACGAGGTGCTGCTGGTTATCGACGGCAATACCGGCCAGAACGCGCTGGCCCAGGTAAAGGCGTTCGACGATGCGCTGGGCCTGACCGGCCTCGTCGTGACCAAGCTGGACGGCACCGCCAAGGGCGGCGTGCTGGCCGCGATCGCGCGCACGCGTCCGATTCCGGTGTACTTCATCGGCGTCGGCGAGAAGCTCGACGATCTGCAGCCGTTCAAGGCCGAGGAATTCGTCGAAGCGCTGCTCGGCTGAACGGACAAGGACCCCATGATCGCATTCCAGTCGGTATCCAAGCAATATACGCACGGCGCATCCCAGGACAAGCTGCAGGGCGCCTACGCGCTGCAGGACGTGTCGCTCGACATCGCCAGGGGCGAGCTGGTCTACCTGGCCGGCCCCTCGGGCGCCGGCAAGTCGACCCTCATGAAGATGGTGGCGGCGGTGGAACGTCCCAGCAGCGGCAAGGTGATCGTCAATGGCCAGGACATCGGCCGCATCAAGCCGGCCGGGATTCCCTTCCTGCGCCGCAATATCGGCATCATCTTCCAGCAGCAGCGCCTGCTCAATGACCGCAACATCCTGGCCAATACCATGCTGCCCCTCCTGGTGACCGGCGCGCGCACGCGCGACGCCGAACAGCGCGCCCGCGCCGCCCTCGACAAGGTCGGCCTGCTCGAGCGCGCCCGCGCCATGCCGCTCGAACTGTCGGGCGGCGAGCAGCAGCGGGTGGCGGTGGCGCGCGCCATCGTCAACCGCCCGCAAATCATCCTGGCCGACGAACCGACCGCCAACCTCGACCGCGTCGCGGCCGACAGGGTGCTCGATGCGCTGCGGGTGTTCCATGCGGCCGGCGTGACCTGCGTGATCTCGACGCACGACGAAGAGGTGCTCGGCGGCGCCGGGCGCGTGATCCGCCTCGAACAAGGCCAGCTGGTCGGAGGTGCGGCATGAGCCCGTGGTTGCGCCAGCACCGTTTCGCCCTGAACGCCGCCTTGTCGACGGTGCGCAAATCTCCCGGCAGCTTCCTGTTCAACGTGCTGGTGGTCGCGCTGGCGCTGACCCTGCCGTTCGCCGGCCTGACCCTGCTCGACAATGTGCGCCCCCTGTCGGAGCAGTTATCGGTCGATCCCGAGATCAGCCTGTTCATGCGCGAGGACGCCTCGCGCGCCCAGGCCGAGGCGCTGGCGCCCCGGATCCGCCAGATCGTCGCGCCCGGCAAGGCCGACGTCGCCTTCATCCCGCGCGAGCAGGCACTGGCCTCGCTCAAGGAGCGCAGCAGCCTGGGCGGCGTGCTGGAAACCCTGGGCGAGAACCCGCTGCCGGACAGCTATGTGATGAAACTGGCGGGATTCGCCAGCGCCGGCGCCGCCGACCAGGTGGACATCATCACCGAACGGCTGCGCGAGCTGCCGGGCGTGGAGGCGGTGCAGGTGGATTCGGCCTGGGTCAAGCGCCTGGCGGCGCTGCTGGGAATCCTGCGCCTGGCCCTGCTGCTGCTGGCCGGCACCCTGGGTATTGTCGTGATTGCGGTGGTGTTCAATACCATCCGCCTGCAGGTGCTGACGCAGAAAGAAGAGATTTCGGTGTCCAGGCTGCTCGGCGCCACGAACGACTTCATCCATCGTCCGTTCTTCTATACCGGCGCCCTGCTCGGCCTGTGCGCCGGCGGCGTGGCGCTCGGCGTGGTGATGCTGGGACTGCGCCCGCTGAACGGCGCGATCGCCCAGTTCGCGCAGCTGTACGGGTCGACGTTCCAGCTGGCGCCACTGGGCGGGCTCGAAGTCGCCGGCCTGCTGGCGACCAGCGCCGCACTGGGCCTGGTGGGCGCGCTGCTGTCGGTACGGCGCCACCTGCTGCGCGGAGGCTGATAGCGTCGCGGGAGTCCTGGCGCCGCAATCAAACAGGACTCCTACAACCTTGCAGAAAAAAAAATCCCCGAGGTATTGAAAAGGCGCCTGGCGCCTCCATTTGTCTTGGCAAGGCGAGGCGGCCATGCACAACGGCTGCCTGCTCATTACAGGCATAAAACAGGAACAAGAACCCCTGCTTCATATCGCAATGAATCCTACGGCCTAACTGCCATCCCCTACGCTTCCACGCGCATCAGTCCTACAGGCTGCGCCGTGGCTACGTGCGCCATTCAACAGAGTACGTCCCAATCCGGTCGTAACCTGTTTCTGATCGTGTTATCCAGTGTTTCATAGCTCACTATTGAGCTAAATCAACTGGCCATGCAAGTCCTGCTCTACAGTGAAACGATAGCAACTTAGTTCCCTGTAGAAATACTTTGGACAATCTTAAGCGCCTGGGGACTTCTGGCACTCACTTCGGTAGAGTGCTAATATATGTCCAAGGCAATCGAAATTCAAGCTGAGCGTCCGCGTAACAAGCCGTAACAGTGATGCCAATAGGCAACGAGCCCTGGCACATTGAGGATGCAGCAAGATTACTACGAGGGAAATGAATATGTCCGCACAATCCGCATTGGTTCCGACCGGCAGTCGTGCTTTGGGACTGGGTTTCACCGGCAATCTGGGCAATATCGACGCTTATATCTCGGCCGTCAACCGCCTGCCGATGCTGACGCACGAAGAAGAAGTCTCGCTGGCCAAGCGCCTGCGCGACGACCACGACCTGGACGCCGCACAGAAGCTGGTGCTGTCGCACCTGCGCCTGGTGGTATCGATCGCGCGCGGCTACCTTGGCTACGGCCTGCCGCACGCCGACCTGATCCAGGAAGGCAATATCGGCCTGATGAAGGCAGTCAAGCGTTTCGACCCGAACCAGGGCGTGCGCCTGGTGTCGTACGCCATGCACTGGATCAAGGCCGAGATGCATGAATACATCCTGAAGAACTGGCGCCTGGTCAAGGTCGCCACGACCAAGGCGCAGCGCAAGCTGTTCTTCAACCTGCGCAGCAACAAGCAGGGCCTGGATGCGATGTCGCCGGGTCAGGTCGACGATCTGGCCAAGCTGCTGGGCGTCAAGCGCGAAGAAGTGATCGAGATGGAAACCCGTCTGTCGGGCCGCGACATCGCGCTCGAGTCGCCAACCGACGACGAAGACGACAAGTTCTCGCCGATCGCCTACCTGTCGTCGGACCGCGAAGAGCCGACCCGGGTGCTGGAAGCCGAGCAGGTGACGCGCCTGCAATCGGAAGGCCTGGAAACGGCGCTGGGCAAACTCGATCCGCGCTCGCGCCGCATCATCGAGGCGCGCTGGCTGGCCAACGACGACGGCTCGGGGGCGACGCTGCATACGCTCGCGGAAGAGTTCGGCGTGTCGGCGGAGCGGATTCGCCAGATCGAATCGGCAGCGCTCAAGAAAATGAAAGGCGCGCTGGCGGCCTACATGTAAGCCGGCTTGCGCGACGCAGAGTCAAACCGCATCCCCGCCACGAGCGGGGATGCGCTTTTTTGCGGCTCCTCAGCCTTGCAGCGCCCGATAACGGAAGTCGCTGAACGTCACCGCCCCATTCCCTGCGCTGTACAGGCCCACCTTCAGGCTCAAAAACCCGCCGAACACATTGTGATGGATGCCCGAGACTTCCATCCGCGTGCCGTGCAGGGTCCAGGTCTTGCCCTCGTCGTGCGAATACCTGAACGTCACCACATGTTCGTCATTGGTCATGCGCACCCGCACCCGTGAGGTCTTGCGCGGCACCCGCGCCCAGCCCTGCTCTTCGGCATACTGGAAGGTTTTGACGTGCTCGGCCGCGAAGCCCAGGCCGACGAATGCCTTCTGGCTGTAGAACAGCAGCAGCCCGCCCTCGCCCCGCCCGCTCAGCTCCAGCGTCACCTCGACTTCGTACGAGTGGTCGCCCACCCCGCAGGTCAGCGGCCGGCTGTCGCTTGGAGACGCGCCGCGCCCGGCGATGCGCAGCGCCTTGCCGCTGTACTGGGCGCGCGCGC
>Ga0265780_10004155_pt1 | contig 18771 bp, 14 predicted proteins | sample P1T30metagenome_FD_192432 | JGI IMG/M metagenome (GOLD analysis project Ga0265780, IMG submission 192432) | Plant litter microbial communities from East Loma Ridge, Irvine, California - P1 T30 | ecosystem: Environmental > Terrestrial > Plant litter > Unclassified | place: USA: California...
TCTACTTCCGTTGGGCGGGCGTAGAAGAACTTGTAGGTAAACGAAACCGTCACAGCTTCACCAGAACCGTCCTTCACGCTCTCTTCAGGGATATCCCAGTCGAAGTAACCTTGCACTTGCACTTGCGTCTCTGGGACCACCCATAAGCTCGCTGTGCCGCTTTGGTTCGTCAACTGCGTCATCTTCGGTGTGCGGTTCGCTTTAAAGTAATCATCAAAGCTATCCCCGTAGCCGGCAACGTTCTCGCGCAGGCGGTGCAGCTCTTTCAGGATATACAGCAACTCTTCCCGTACGCCGAAACTGTAACTAACTTTGTGCAGGTTCAACGTTTGATTGCGGCTGATCTTCGACTTCATGTAGTCGCGCCATTGGATGGCTTGATTCTTGTTACTGGCCCGGTACTTGACGGCAATACTCGCATCCATCCAGGCATACACAGGACGCATACTGATCTCTAACGCGGTGTCGTGAAAGATGAAGAGGTTCTCAGGATTGAACACAGCTTCATTGGGTACCCGGTCAGGTGAAAAGACTTCGGTCACTTCTAACGTGATCTTGTCGTTATGGGCAAATTTGTTCGGGTCGTCTCCCTCAGCCCCTAAGGCCGAGTTCAATTGTTTACTCTGCTCCAGTTCACCGAAGAAAGCAATATTCGTCTTCGATGACAAACCGGTGATCTGCATGAGTTGACGGACGACTTCTAATGCGACAGGGCGCATCACGGTTTCCGTGGTCTCCGGAATAGGGAGTTGAATCATTGGCATAAGGGGCTTTCAATGGGAAAATCTTTCTAAGCTTCATAACATCGAGCGGAAAGACGGCATAAAAGAATCCCACCCTTCCGAAGAAGAGCAGGATTCTTTTTCAAAGCTGGATAAGCTTAGGCTGCTTTAGCAGCAGGGGCCGAACCGGAAGGGTATTCCGACAACGACTTTTCCACCAGGACCAGCGAGGTACGGGAAGTCTGGTAGATCTTCTTTGCCACAGGCATGGTCAGGTCGCTCACCCAACGGGTCAGCGTGGTGTTGAAGTTGGCCAGGCCTTTCATGACGTCGACAGCGTAGCTACGTTCAGCTTTGCCGGCTTCGTCATCACCTTGCATGTTGCCAACCGCGGTGGAAGCATGGGTGCCACCAGCGATCAAGGCCAGGCGTGCGCGCTCGACGTCTTTGGTGCCGCTCGAGGTTTCCGACGCCACCAGCATCTTTACCAAGCCTTCAACGGCCGACATGACGCTATCGCATTCAGCGTACGACATCGTTTGGAAACCGTTCTTGGTGTTGAGCAGCGGGGCCTTGCCGTGACGCGCTTGCAGCTTGACGCCGCTGTTGCGCAGGGCGCCCAGGATCTGGCTGTCCGACAGGTCTTTGGTCTTCGACTTGTCCAGGCGGGTAGCGTGGACTTCGAAGCAACCAATGTAGCCGGCTGGTGGGTTCGATGGCAGGTTGGTGAAGTTGTTGCGCTGCAGGCCTTGAGCGCAGGTCTTCAGGTGTTCAGCAGCTTTCTTCGGATCGAACTTATTCAGCTCGGCCGCTACTTGCTCACCCATCGACTTGATGTCCTTCATGTAAGGACCGTTGGCATACGTCGCCAGCGTTTTCAGTTCGTTCAAGCCTTTGATCAGCTCTTTCGAATCGCGCACCATGTAGTCCGGATACGAGATCGAGTTGCCACCCACCAGCACTTGCACCTGGCCGGACTTTGGTTGGGCATTACTGCCAGCTTTCTTCTTGACCGCCGAGACTTCACGCAGCTCTTTGATGCGATGCAGCAGACGCGGAGCAGCGTTGAAGATGCGCTTGAAGAATTCGACGATCGAGTTCCAGATCTGGATGCAGAACTGCTTGATGCGGTTCCAGATTTCCATGGCGCGCTTCTTGATGTCTTCGACGAAGCTCTCGACTGAAACGCCTGCTTCTGGATCCAGCAACACGCCGGCCGAAGGGATGACGTCGTCTGGATCACCGTCGGAACCGGCAACAGCCATTTCCGATGCAGCGTCAACGAGTTCTGCTTGTTGTGACGTGATCTCGGTAGCGCCTTCGAGCGTTTCCGCTACGTTCAGCATGGTGTCGGTAACGTCTTCCACACGCGTGGTTTCGGCGACGTCTTTGGAAACTTCATCGGCCAGTTGATCGGCTTCTGCCAGGGCGGTGACTTCTTCTTCGATCGACAGCACGGCGCGGCCGACCAGGATGTCGTCAATCGACATCGATTCAATTGACAGGGTAGGTGCCACTGCGGGCGCTTGCGCGGCGGCAGCTGGAGCCTGGGTGTACGTACGGTTTTGACGACGCATCACAGTACCTTTACTTTTAAATGCATGGAAAAAAAGAATAACATCCCTTCACTCTCGATCTCGCTGAGAGTGAAGGGAGTTACCTTAAGCTTTAGGCAGCAGCGGCGGCTGGAGCTGCGGCGGCGGCCGGCTTGGCTTCAGCGGCTGGTTTGCCGTATTGCTTGAGCGATTGCTCTGCGTACTGGAGGCACATGCCGCCAGCGTTCAGGACGAAAGCTGCCAGTGGCGGGATGCCGTTGATGACCGACGACATGGCGCCTTTGGTCAGCGAACGTGCTTCAGCGCCGGACATTGCACCTTCGACAGCTTTGCCGTCGGCGCCTTTGCTTTCTTCCTTGGCTTTGGCTTCGGCCATGGCGATCACTTTGGTCGCGGTGGCTTCGGCTTCTTTCTGCGCGCCTTTGTAACCGAGCACTTTGTCGGCAGCTTGGCCGATTTTGGTGCCGATGTCTTTGACGTCAGCTTGGGTCAGCGTTGGCATCTTCAGATCGCCAGCAACTTTCTTCGATGCGTCGAAGGTACCCAGTTTGTAGCCGACCTTGGCAGCAGCGTCAGCTTTAGCGCCTTCGGTAGCGACGATCGCGATGATGGCCTTGTTACCTGGCAGGGCGCCCGACTTGCGCAGCTCCAGACCTTCGCCTGGTGCAGCCATGCCGACCGATGCTGGGTCTGCGACTTTGGCGAAATTCGACGACAGGGCTTTACCCATGGTGCCAGCGGCTTGAGCAACGGCGCCAGCGCCGCCTTCAGCGACCGACTTCATGACGGCTTCAGCGAAGCCTTTGGCAGCGCCGGACAGTGCTGGCAGCTCTTCAGCTTCGTCCAGAACACGCTGGGCCGAGGCTTTGGCGTCGACGACACCATTGATGTGCAGGCCTTCGGCGAGCTTTTGGGCTTCGAACGTTTTGTTCGTCATTTCGCCTTTGGTCGCGTCAGCCGAACCCAACAGCTTTTCAGCGCGGGCTTTCATGCGGGTAGCGCCGTCGAAGATGCGGTTCCAGACCGACACGATGGCTTTCAGGGCATTGCGGAACATCTCGACGATCTTCTTCCACAGGTCTTTAGCCTGGTCAGCGATGCCTTCAGCGGCCAGGGTCGTTTGACCGGCGCGGGTGTTGGTGCCGCCGAATGCTTCAGCCGAGAAAGCGTTGGTCGTTTTTGGCAGACCCAGTTGACGATTGATCGATGCTTGGTAGTGAGCCAGCACGCGGGCGCCGTTGCGATCCAGGCCGCCGTTAGCGGCGATGTCGCGCAGCATTTCGGTAGCGACTTCCAGCTCGTCGACAACTTCGGTGGCTTCGTCGGTGACGGCTTCATCGGCGCCCATGTCGACGATATCGGAATTGACTTCGATCAGTTCAGCTTCCAGACCATCGGTGCCTTCCGGCAACGGCTCAGCGACGGCTTCTTCGCCTGGGGCGACAGCAGCTGCTTCGATACCTTCAACGGCGAGGGTCGGGTAGATGTGACGGGTACGATTGGTACGCATATTGGTAAAACTCCCATTGCAATGGATTTGTGAGAAAACAAGAAATAAATAATGAATCTATTCCGCGCGGAATATAACACCATGGCCGCTCTTGCCACTATACTATCTACAAAGCGACAAGAGCCAGACTATGGGGTTTACTTTTACAGTTCGCCGAACAAGACGTGTAACGTTTGGGCCAGATCAGCGAAACCACTCGGCTGCGAACACCAGCGCTGAATGACGTCAATCAGTTTGGTGTTCTGGAGACGCTTATCGCTAGAGCGAAAGAAAGCATCGAACGAACCGTCGTCTTTGGTGACGTTGTGGGTGATTTCCGTCATGGACAACAGCAGCGTCCAGTTATGCAGATTCATCTTGCGTTTGCCGGTCATGATGAAACCGAACGTGTCACGCAAGAACTCCATATGCATATCACCCGTTGAAGGGCCGTCTTGCTGAACTTTCAACCAGTCAGCGAAGTTGGACGTACCGAAAGCCGTCAGGGCAATGCACAGCACCTTTTCGCGGAACTCGAAGTTATCAAAGGCGCCGAACGTTTCGTTCATGTGACGCCACATACCTTCGATATTACGATTGACTTCTTTGGGTTCCTGGGTCTGCTTGAACCAGTCCGGGTGGAAGGTGTGGGTGCGCAGCTGGATAGCTGCTGGTCGCTCACTTGGCGCGATCTGTTCACCCAGGCTAGCGCCCAGGAAGCCACGTGGGTAAATCCGGTAGCCTTTGTAGGCTGGGGCAAGATCACGCATATTGTTCCTCGACTTTCCGCATGTCGATGGCCAGGTCGTCGATCCGCTTCTGGATGTATTCGATCTGCTTGTCCAGCGCCGCATCTTTCTTACCTGCCTGCATGCGTTCCATCTTCAGCTTACGCAATTCGAGCATGCTCTTTTCTTCTTTGGCCGACTCGTAGCGGTAGTGTTGATAGTCAGCGATCTTCATGCGCACGTGATAGATCGGATTCATCCACAGTGGCACGAAACCGTGACGGAATGGATCGAGTTTGGCTGAACCGACTGAATGCGTGACGATCTTGTCACCGGCTTCGGTGATCGTCACGTCAGCGATGGCGTCCAGATCGACCTTGATCTTATCGGTCGGTTTCGACAGGGTGTCCATCACGGTGCAGAAGTCCACGAAACGTTCCCGCAGGAAGCGCACTTCAGCTGGCACGATCGATGCGTTCAGTTGTTCGACCAACGACTCGCTGTCTTCATCTTCGCCGAGTTCGATCGATTCGATCACCAGGACGTAGTTGAGGTACTTGGAAGCGAAGTCACCGGCAAAACTAACCGACTCCAGCATTTGCAGCACAGCGGCTTTGTAGTACGTCACGCCAGCGCCTTCGATGTCGTCGGAGTAATCCTTCTCCACCAACTTCTCGATCAGGTCCAGTGTCGAGAGCATCGGCTTCAACGCTTTCTCGATGGCTGCGATGGTGTTAGCGCCCGAGGCGCCTTTCACATTGCGCTTGTAGACTTCCCAGTCTTTCTTCAGGCTTTCGTTAGCAAACTTGCGATTGCCGAAAAGACGCATCGAGTCTTCGTAGGCAGGCACTGTCACGGTCATCAACACCAGACGCGTGATGCGAATATCTTCCAGCACCGTTTGCTTGGCGAAGTTTGGCAACAGTGACTTCAGGAATTGTAATGCTTTCATTTTTCTTGAGTCCGGTTAAGAGTTAGATCGACGGCGCGTGACCGCTCATCAGGCTTTTGAGGATCTCGCCGATGTCTGGACCGCCTTTGGAGTTCGAGGCTTTGAGGTCTTTGATCCGAACGGTGGTTGGCATTGGGATACCGCGGGTGTAGAACGTCACGGTGTTGTAGTCGGCTTCATCGACAACGACCAGGATCATCAGCGACGTTTTCTTCATCATGCGCTGACGGATGTCGAACTTCGACAGACGGCCTTCCAGATTTAACTCCAGGCGCTCAGCGCCGTCTTTGGTCAGCACAGCGATGTTGGTGGACGACGCGATGGTTGGCGATCCAGATACCAGGCTTGAAACCAGGTTGCCGGTATTGGTGCGACCGATCGAACCGAGCGTGCCGGTTTTGTCTTTCAACAGATCAGCGCGGTGCTTGTCGATCAAGTCGCTGGTGAAGACCAGGTCTTTCCAGAAGGCCAGACGGCCTGAACGCCAGCCATGCCAACGCTCCTTGAAGGAGTTGTCTTCGCTGCCTGTGGCTAAAATATGAACAAGATCGGCAGTGCTGATGGTGGATGCGATCAAGCGAATATTGACCAGTACCGGGATCGACTTGTCGCCGTCGGTGATATTGATCTCGTAGCTCTTGCCCACTGACAGGTTCGCCAGTTCAGTCATGGTGCGACCGATGTCATGCTTTGACAGCGCTTGCACGTTCGAGCCGTGTTGACCCGTACCGGCTTTGGTGGGCTTGCCTGATTCGTCGTAGTCGTCCGGTTCGCCTTTTCCGCCGACGCCCATGCCGCCCATTGCGCCAGATGTTCCACCGGCGCCCGAATGCGCATGACCGCCCGTTCCTTGTTTGCCTTGACCGAAGCCCATGCCTGGTGCCGCTTTAGCGCTTGACGTTCCCATGCCACCGAAGGCACCTGCAGTGTTGCCATTGCCATTGTGACCGCGACCACCCGAACCTTGACCGCCAGCGCCTGCGCCGAAGTGGTTATTCGTATTGGTCTTGTTCGGTGCACCACCCAGGCTACCCATGCCGTTCGATTCGATCGACAGCTTCAGCTTCTGATTGGTCGGGAAAGGCAGGCCTTGGGCATACGAGCGCTTGTCAACCAGCCAAGGCGAGACGTCGTCCATTGATTCCGTCGCGATCATGAAGCCGTTCATGGCGCCCGTGATTGGTGTGCGGTTCGGGTTCAGGGAGTCGAGGCGGTCAACGACACGGATATTACCCATCGCATTGGAGAGCGACGCAGCTTGTAAATAGTAACCGGCAAAGATTGCCAGAATGGATTGCTGGACTTCGCCGATGCAGTCGAGGTGCATGGCGGCTTGTTCCATCAGCACCAATGGCTCAACACGCCCGACGCTGGTAAAGTCGACCAGGGAGTCAGCTCCGCCACCGCGGCGCAGCACGTCCCCAGCGCGGTTCAGGACACTGAGTCCGCTGTTCAAGATATCGCTATACATACGTTTTTTCCTTCTTTCAGTACAAGGGTTTTTTAAATGGCCAATGACACTACTACCACGCCTACCGACGTAAGCTGGGTTGCCAAACAAGCTAATAAGAGCGATTTAGAAGAGCTTTTCCAGATCTCGCCAGCGGGGCAGACGAGCACGGCCATCGCTGATAATTTTCGTGGATTCAACCACCGACAAGCGCCAAGTCTCATACCAATTAATAAGGATCAGTACGGTATGACGTTTTTCACCCGACCACGGATGAATCTATCAGATCAAAACCTGCGGGTCCTGCGCAAAATGGCGCCACTGCTTACCACCCGAGATGACTCCTTGCAGCGGATCGTTCGGTGTTGGTTAGACCCTGTCGCCCATAAGAAGGGTTTGATCAGCAGCCCTTATGTTGACCCGAACATGCCGTTCATTCCTCTCTTAAGTAACTTGCTGGTCAGTCTGCCTGGTTGGCCTGATATGGCATTACCGTATTCTACCTCTCAAGAAGGTGTGCGCAAAGAGCAGTTCAATCTGGTCGACGGCACCGAAGAGATTCTGCGTTCGGTCAATCTAACCGCAAACTTCCGAAACGTGTCGGGCGACCCTATCACGCCGCTCTTCGGAACCTGGCTGACCTACGCTCGTGCAGTGTACTTTGGTGAGATGCTGCCGTACCCAGAAGCGATTCTGGAAAACGAAGTCGATTACGACACGCGCATCTATCGATTGATTCTGGACCAAAAACGTCAGAAGGTTTTGCGTATCGCTGCCACGGGCTGGGGGTTTCCAGTTTCCAACCCCATCGGAGCTGTGTTTAACTACGAGTCCGATACGGGGGATGGCCAGATCAACCAAGGTTTGCAACAAGTCTCGGTCGAGTTTGTCAACACCGGCATTCAATACCACGACGACATTCTGATGTGGGAGTTTAACCAGTGCAGCGAACAGTGGTTCAACCCTGGCTTAGCTGACGGTACCCGCGAAGCGCTCTTTGTGTCTGTCCCTATCGATGAGTTAGCGATTTTCAATTTCAAAGGTTATCCCCGGATTAACCTGAACACTTACGACTTGGAATGGTGGGTGCCGAAAGCTGACTACGTCGCAATGGCTTCCCGGATCCAACGTTACAAAACCACACGAGGAGTTTAACTAATGCTCGCAATCGAACAAATGCTCGCTGACATGAGCACCTACCGCTTTAACCCTGCTGGCATTCAGCGGGCAGTGTTTCGTGCTTTGGATGAAATCAATGGCGGGGTGCAGTTGTACTTCGATGCCACCAACCCATTCATTCAAGCTCTGTCAGCTGGCGCAGTAGAGACAGCGGCGTTCATGCAAGAACATGAAGCGGAAAGCCGGCGGCGCTATCCGCTCTTGGCGCAAACGCAAGAAGACTTGTATCTGCATATGTCAGACAAAGACTTCATGAATCGGTTTGCCAAACCCGCCACAGCAAAACTGCAGATGCTGTTTCCGATGAATGAACTTCTGGCCGGGATGGTGTTCGAACCTGAGACCGGTTACATGAAGCTGACCGTGCCTCGGAATACGTTCTTCACTGTGGGCGGGGTGGTGTTCAGTTTGCAGTACCCGATCGACATCCGTCAGCTCTCCCATGACGGTTTACAGATCACCTACAACAACGACACCGTCTCGCCGCTCCAAAGCTTGGAATCGAATTACATCGAGTACCAAACAGTCCAGCACAGCAGTGGTGAATACATTCAGTTTGAAGTCTTGACAACCCAGTTTTCGATCTCGCAGATCATCGCGCCAATCAGTCTGGCCAAAGACTGGAATGAATCGATCAAGATCACGGACAAGTTTTACTACGCGCGCGCTTACCATAAAAACACCAGCACAGGAGCTTGGGATGAGTTAGTCACCACCCACTCCGACAGCGTGTACGACATCAACAAACCGACTGTGGTGTTACACGTCGCTGATGGCGTCATGACTGCGTCTGTGCCACAGATCTATCTGCGTAGCGGTCAGCTGTCTTCCAGTATCCGCGTTGACATGTACGAAACCAAAGGCGCCATCAACATGCCCTTGGCGGATTACGCGCCGGCGTCCTATTCGACGACCTGGACGACGTACGACGCCACGGAAGCGAACTCGGAATACTTCGCCGCTTTGCCTAACATGAACATCGGCGTTGCATCAAACGACGCTGTGTTAGGTGGCAGTGACGAAATGAGCTTTGAGACGCTGCGCGCCAACGTCATCAATAACGCCACCGGTCCGATCCTGCAAGCAATCACACCAGCGCTGCTCAAGACCCAGTTGCAAAACGCTGGCTATGGCATTGTCAAAGACGTCGACAACATCACCAACCGGGTAGTGCTTGCAACCCGTGAGATGTTAACGCCTACCTTGACAACGGGTGCAACTGCGCCCTCACCAAGTAACAAACTTTTAACTGCTGCTGCTGCGTCGATCGAAGTGTTGACCGTGTCGACAGAGTCGTTGGCGCAACTGGCCACGGTGAAAGACAACGGGACAAGCATCACCATCACACCTGACACGCTCTACCAAATCGTGGACGGCATCACGCGACCTGTAACCCAAGTGCAGATCGATCGTCTGTTGGCGTTAGCACCTGATAAGCGAGCAGCGGAAGTCACTGGCAACGGTTACCTCTACACACCTTTCCATTACGTGTTAGACACCAGCGAAAACGCCTTCGAGATCCGGCCGTATTACCTCGATGCACCTGTTTCGACCGCCAAGACGTTCGTACAACAAAACGATACAACGTTGATGTTGGTCACGACGGGGAGTTACGGCCTGCGTCGCACATCCACGGGCTACGCTTTGCGTGTGGTGACGAAGTCTGATAGCGTCTACCAAGACGTTGCAGATAACCAGATCTTCGCTCAGTTGGCATACATCCCTTACGGTGAACGTGACCGGGCTTATATCAACGGCGTGCTGGTTGGGAAAACTGAAGACAACGAGCGGGTGTTTGATTTTGACTTGAGCACAACGTTCGACGTGGATGCTAACAACAACCTGGCGTTAACCACACTGACGATGTATAACGCTGAACCACGCATCACCCGTGCTGCGCTCAGCCAAGGCTTTGACATCCTCTACGCTACGTCGCAAGCCATGACGCCGCGTTGGATTGCTAACGACATTGACGCCGTGTTGGGTAAGCATCTCCTGCCAAGTCAGATCGCCGGCATCAATCACGAGAAACTTGCGTTGAAGTTTGGTGATTCGTTGGACATGCTCTGGACGCGTTCCCGCACGGTGGCTTCTTCTGTCAGCTACGAGACGTGGGATAGCGATCAACAAGCTTTCTACAAAGAAGACGTTTACCGGTACAACGCAGACGGCACCCGTCTGTCGGTGGTGAACGGAGCCTTGGCCTATACCAAGTTGCATCTCAAAGGGGATCCGATTCTCGATGAGCAAGGTCAGATCACGTACGAATACCGCAAGGGTGACTTCAAGCGGGACGCTAGCGGTAACCTGATCGCACTTAACGCACGCACATTGCAACGGCAGATTGAATTGATGCTGTTGGAAGGGGTGTATTGGTTCGCTACTGATCCGACTACCTCAGCTTACCGTTTGGCGTTGGCAGCTGCGTTGGTGGGCTGGATCGTCAACGACTTGAATTCGTTCAAAACGAATCTGCTGGATAAAACCCGCATTTACTTCTACCCGAAGACAACCTCGGGCATTGTTAATGTGTTGGTGTTGGATGACATCACCAAAACCATTTCAGCAGGTCAAGCTTTCAACGTCATTCTGGCTGTACCGAAAACAGTGTACGACAACACGGACTTGCGTGACAAGTTGACCACTGCTACAGTAACCACGCTGTCATCGCAATTGCAAAACCGAACAGTCTCGGTCTCGCAAATGATCTCAGCGCTGGAAGCGACGTATGGTGGCGATGTGATTGACATTCAGCTGTCAGGTTTGGGAGGTGACAACAACTACCCAGTGGTAACAGTCGTTGACGACACCGACAGTTTGTCGATTCGTAAACGGTTGGTGGCTTTCGCTGATGGCACGCTTGCTGCTGAAGAAGACGTGACAACAACGTTCATTCTTCATTCAGGTTCGTAATCGAAAAAAGAAGTAACGGCATACACCTCCCACTCCTCCGATATGGAGGGAGTGGGAGGGTAGCTTTATGCTGCGTTGGCTTTCACCGTGTCTTGCAGGTTCACCAACATCGCTTGCAGTTGCGCGAAATCTTCTTCCGGCATTTGCAGCGTGTCCTTGCACTGGTTGATACTCTTCCAGGCAAACTTGGCCACACTGTAAGCGAGTGTTGCGCCGTATGACACTGAAAGGCTGGCGTTAAGGCACCAGGAAGCGATTTCACCGAAAGCTTTGTGTTGGGCTTGCACAACACCTGCAAAGGCGCTAGCGAGCTTATACGCCCCGTCTGTGACGAATGTGAGATCTTCTGAGCCGCGTGGTTCGCTCGAAATGAAATCACCCAAGGTTTGCACCGTGTTGGACACTTCAGCGCACAAGGCGTTGTAGGTTTTGGCACGGTTGATGATGTCGTCCACTTTGGCTTCCAAAGCAGCGTTAGCAATCAGTCCTGTCAGCTCGAGTGTAGGATACTTCAACTCTTGCTCACTGTCGATCTTGTCCGCCGCGCTACGGAACACATCAGCGAAGTTATCGAGCGAAACTGTTTTACCGTTGGCCAGGGAAATGCTTGGCGACTTGACGACATAGGCGTTGGCTTTCTTGCCGCCCTCTTTCTGCAAGGCGGTAAGGTAGTCCGTGAAAGCGGCTTTCCATTCCGTCAGGTTCAGCATCATCACTTCGAGCAGCGCCGGCGCTGTCAGGTGCACCATGTAGTAGTCGTCCATGGTAGCGAACGACACTGCAGTCGACCGAGGCAGTGTCAGGATACCTGGCACGTCACCTTGGCTTTGATCGATAGCACAACCTTGGAAGGTCTTGTCGTCAAACGTGAAGCCGTGCTTGGTGCTAAGTTGGTAGAACTCCTTGAACACGGCGGCTGACATGGCCATCTGTTCAGCGCTACGACCGAACTCCAATTTGCTCACCAAGTGATCGATACCAGGCGTTACGCTTTGACGGTCCAGATTCGCAACGATGCCGTGCAGTTGGTTGACGACGTCATTCGCCCCTTCTGCGTCGAGTTCTTCCAGCGCTGCTTCAAACCCCGTCATCGAGGTATGTTTACTGTAGTAACCCACAGGCCGGTTGCGACCGAAGTTCGGGATCAGGGAAATGGCTTCCGTGGCCAGGTGTTGGTTCATACCGCGTTGGCTGGTCATGTCGTCACGCAGATACGACAGTGCTACGTACATCGATTCCGTCGTCGGCAGTTCGGCACTGAGTTCCGGAATCATTTCCGCGATCACGGACACGTCGGCAACGATCTCATTACAGAGCACGTCACCGATTGGCTCGGACGGCAGAAAGCTGCCAGCGTTTAATGATTCATCCGTCGGCGCGCTAGCGATAGCGCCATCTGTTTGTGCGGCTGCCAGAACGGCAGTAGCGTCGATGTCGGCCATGTTAGAACCCAGCCGGCGAGTCTTGGCCTGGGACGTCAGGCAGCAAGATGTTGATCATGTACATGGCGATCGTGGCGATCTCAGCTTTGTACTTGTTCATGAATTCGCTCATCTCTTCGGAGATGATGAACTGGCCGCCGCACAGCAGACCCGACACGTCCAGGCTTTTAGTCGCTTTGGAATCCATCACCATGCGCATACGGTGCTGGAACGTATCAGCGAACTTGGCTGGGAAGGCCGCGTAGTAACGCATCTGCCAGAACTGCTGGGTGTATTCCAGCGCCGACTTGGCACCGAAGATCACGCTCTCGTTCACTTCGGAGAGCTTCTCAGCGACCGAAGGATACACCTGGAGGGAGTAGTAACCCAACAGGTTGTCGACCGGTGACGATGGCAGGTGGCCTTGGGCAGAAGCTGCGAATGCAGCAGCGATGGCAACGATGCGGGATTGGTCGCCTGGGGCACGGATGATCTTGCCGATCTGTTCATTCAGACCGATGTATTTTGGGTTCATGGTAATTCCTTCTATTTACAGTAAAGTAGCCAGTTCGGCCGAGCGAACGAAGAGCGGATTGCTCGCCAGCGTTTCGAGTTGTTGTTGCAGCATTTTTGTTTTGCGATACCGACGGTAGACCGGGATGATGGTCGTGGCGATGTATTCACGCCAGTCACGTTTGTCCTTGATCTTACTCATCATCTTTTCCATCTCAGCGATGTCTGCGATGATACGCTTCTTTTCGTCTTTCGACAGCATGCGGTTTTTCAGACGCTGCGTCATGTCTTGCTTGATGCGAGCGAAGCGCACTTCTGGGGTGTCGTAGGTGTTATCACCATCGTCCCCCAAACCACCCAGCAAAATGCCGATGATGTTCAAGGGGATCATGAAAATACAGAATGGCGGGATGAACATGAACGCAATCGAAATGGTCTGGCTGAACATGTACCAACCTTGGGACATGTGCGCCAGCTCACCACCGAAAAGATTAGCGAGCTTATTCAGCCCTGACGCCAGATGGACACCGCCGCCGTGACGCACAGTGAATTGGTCAGCCAGGAATTCAGACGCGGTGGTGTCATAGATACTGATGCCCAGTTCCGAGCGTGACAGTTCGGCCACTTCCGTCACCAGCGCCGCTTCAACGATCGAACGTTTGTCGGTTGAAGCGAGCGCTTTGATGTCGATGTCTTTCAAACGAAGGTCTGCGGCGCATTTACCGATAATAACTTCCCGCTGCCCAACACTGTATGCGCCATCGAGCTCTTTGGTCAGCGCGGTCAACGCCATGTTGGTGGTGACGGTGCGTACAAAGTTCTCGCAGTAAGTGAAGTAGTGACCGATTTCATGCAGCGCAATCGCCGCCATCTCTTCGGACGACAACCGGTCTTTGCTAGCCAGGCGCCAACCGTCTTCTGACGTCCAACCTTGTTTCAGTTGCCAGATCGGCAAATAGACCGTGAAAGGCAATTCGGAGAACAAGCCCGAACACTTCGCGGTATTGATGTTCACGCCGGCTTTGATACCGCCAGAACCACCGATAAAGCGTTTGGTGAAGTTCAGCTGCGCTGCGTACCATTCCCGGTAATCATTACGCACCAGTACGCCGTTGTGGTATTCGTCGAAAATGATCATCGACGGACCGTCTTCGCCAAACTCGAACGAGACGTTGACATTGAAGCGGTTACGTACGATGGCTTCGAGCAACTCTTCGTTCTTGCGCTTTTGGCTATCGAACGCTGAACCGGATTGGAACATGATATCGCGCAGCGCCAGCTCAAGTTCTTTGAAGGCGACAGGGTTCTGGAAAGCGATGGCTTCGGTGGAAAGCGCGGGTGTGTCGTAGATGCGACGCATGGTGGGTGTCCTTGGGTGACTAGCATAAAAAGTAAAAATAGTAGGCACCGCTATTATCTGGTTCGAAACACGCAACACAAAGATAAATGCCAGCTATCAGGGGATTCATACTGATATTTACCAAACGCAACTTGAGTTCCGCAATATGACCAATAAAAGAATTAATGACTTCGACGTGAACGACGTCGAAGGGTACGAATGCCGTCATGCTGTTTACTGCCCGCCTCCTGAAGAAGACATGCCGGACATACACTTAATCAAGCGCATTGCGCATTTAAAAGACGGTCGCCAGATTCCCCAAGTCGTTTTCAAAGCAGACTTCAAACGCAAGTTTTACGTTGAGCGAGAAGGCTCGCAAAACCACCGAGAGAAGCGCGAGTTCGCCGACATCGAGAACCTCTACGAAATCGAATGCACGCAAACTCAATTACAGAATCTGGTCCGCAAAACACTCATCGAAAAGACTGAGCGCGGTCGTAAACGCTTTAACTTACCGTTCCCTGGCAGTCGGGATGGTTTGCGTAAACTCGCTCGTTCGCCTTACCTGTACGGCACCGACGTCTCTTCCACGACGTTGATCAAGAAAGCCTATCAAGACATGTTCCCGAACATGCGCTCCAGCTCGACTGTGGCGACGACGGATACGGAAACAAACATGCACAGTAAAGAAGAAGAAATCATCATGCAAACCTTGACCATGAAAGAGAAAATCTTCACGGTCATTAAGCGTGACTACTTCAAAGGCATGGTGGACGTGGAGAACCGTCTGCGTCAAACGTTCCAGCGTCTTCTAGCTGAAGATATCAACGAACGTAAGCTCGAGTGGGAACTCATGTTCGTTGATACCTCAGGTCAGATCGTTGTTGAGATCATGAAGAAAGCGCACGAATGGAAACCTGACTTCTTGGCCGTCTGGAACATCAAGTTCGACATGCAGAAGATGCTCTCAGCTTTACGTGCCGACGGCATCGATCCTGCGATAGTGTTCTCTGATCCGGTAGCGGTATAGAAAGGTTACCATCACTGGGAATGGAAAGAAGGGTTGCCTTATAAAGAAAAGGCCAATGGTGACCACATGCCTTTGTCGCCATCCCAGCAATGGCACTACGCTATCTGCCCGTCGTCCTTTTATCTCATCGATGCGATGTGCGCATTCCGTCAGATCCGTACAGGTCAACAAGAAGAACCCGACTACAAACTCGACTCGATCATGGAACGCTACATCGAGCGTAACAAACTCAAGTTCACTGAAGCGGAAGGTTACATCGAGAAAGAGTGGCACGTTTTCATGCAAGCGTTCTACAAATTCGAATACGTTGTCTATAACGTGTTTGACTGTGTGGGTATGGAAATTCTTGATGAGAAGACAAACGATTTGAGTTTGAACTTCCCGCTTTATTCAGGGCCCTCGGATTACTCTGTTTTCCCTTCACAACCGAAGAAGCTTTGCAACAAGTTGTATTTCCACTTGCTCAAAGAAGACCGAGTGTTAGCGAGTACGTCAGACGAGATGCGCACACTGGAAGACGACCTCACAGTGAACGGTAAAGGTTGGATTACCATGCTCCCGGCCCACATGGTCGAAGAGACTGGCTTGAAATGCATTCTGGAGATGAAAGGCATTGCCACCAAGATCTTCGCTGGTGTGGGAGACTTGGACATTGCCGGTACGTATCCAAACGAAGGTATCTGCATGAACATCTCGAAGTACACAACACACCGTGAACTCATCGAGATCGAAGGCATCCCAGACCACATCCGTAGGCGCATCGGCTTTAATTTAGCAGGTGGGCATGTGAACGCAGTGGAGATTGTTTGTAGTTTGTATAAAGGCGCTCCGTCACTTGATCAAATGTACTTGAGTTACTTGAAAGCCAAAGGTTTACCTCTGCCGGTCGCAGCTAGCCAGCAACAAGCCGCATAGCGGCATACTACCCCTACCGGCCTCGCAGCTAGTAGGGGTAGTTTTACTTATGCCGCCGAAACGGAATTACAGATTGAAGAACGACATCACGCGTTGGCGCGACTCTTCTTTGATCTTGCGATCGCCGAAAGCTTGCTCGACGTTGATCTGGCGCACAGCGATTTGGCGGGTAGCTGGATCGGCCAGTGCCACCAGAGCGTTCAGCAGATTGCGGAAGTGCGTGACCGAAGCGCTTGGCATGGTGACATGCGGCGTGTAGCGGTGCATGTTTTCCGGAGCAAAGCAACCGCCCAGGTTTTCGCGGATGATCTTCGTAACCAGCGCGAACACGGCGCCGAAGTCTTCTGCTGGGGTATTGATGGCCTGGATCAGGATCTGGTAGAAGATGGTCTGTTGTTGACCGCCTTGTTCTGGTGTCAGCAGAACGTCTGGCTGCATCTTGGCGACGAACTCTTTGAGCTCTTCGATGTTGAGCTTGGCCGACGGCGAGGCCGACAGTGGCAGAGCGTAGGCGTCTTTCATCACCGGGGGGATGGCGCTAGGCGCAGGCACGAACACGACAGGGCTTGGTTCTTCTGCTGGTTCTGGATCGACTGGTGTTGGCGTTTCAACCGGAGCAGCGACGACTTCAGCGATAGCTTTGGCCAGGTCGGTTTTGTTGGTGACGACTTCAGCTTCGACATCGCCGACTTCTTTTGCAGGCAGAGCGATGGTCGCGTCCAGGTCAACAGCGGGAGCTGCGGTAGGTGCTTCCAGAACTTTCTCTTCCGTCACTGGGGTCTTTTGGTCTTCATTGCTCATGTGAACATCCTTCTGGGTTGAAATAGGTGTAAAACGGATTTCCGCTAACAGCGGAGCTCAAAGGATAACTGTCGCGCTAAATTTTAAACGATACGCAATTTGTAATCATACTTCTTCAGCACCAGCGCTTTACCTTTGTTCGCTTTCATGAACATCAGCATGATGGTTGAACCGAAAGCCGAGATAGCCGACGACGCACCAGTTGGGTTCTCAGCTAGACGGGGGCCAGCGCAGATCTCGCAATAGTCGGTATGCGGGAACTTGCAATACATGGGCGTCCGGACAGTGACCAGCTTGTTCGCGTATTTACCGATGACGTCATCAGTTAACTTCAATGTGACGCCGTCAGAGACGACGATCATGAAGTTGAGATACTTCTTCATCATCTCTGGCGTCATGAGCACTTCTTTACCCATGTTCGAACCGCAATCACCCTTCAAGATGTTGATGTTCGATGACGCCCGCAGTAACCACTTCACCGCTTCACCGCCACGCATGGTTTCAGCGCCACGGTTAAACGCACCAGCGCGCAGGTTATTCACCATCGCCGGCATCTTGTCGATCTCCCAGCCTTCATGCAGAGACTTTGGCACAAGCTCCATGTCATTGCCCTCTGACAGACCAGCTTCAGCTCCCACCATCAGATACTTCTTCGCTCGCACAACGTTGAAGTTCTTCTTCTCGATCATGATGTTCAAGGAATCATCTCCCTTGAGATACGCCGCGTCGTAGTCCAGCAGGTCTTTGGCCACCAGAGCGATCAAGGCAGGGTCGGTTGCGTCATTGGTAGGATCGATCCCATACTTCTTAAAGAGCGACTCACGGTACTCTACAACGCCTGGAGGAGGCAACAGCATCTTCTCTGTGCCACCGGTGACCCAGATATCCGCCAGACCTGCCAGGAACGTGGCTGCATCGGTGTATTTGAGATAGCTGTCGTAGAAATACACGTTGGGATTCTTGGCTAAGAGAGCAGCATTCTCTTCTGGCGTGGGCAGCATGTCCACAAAGAGCGGCAGGATCCGCTTCTCAACGTCGTCGGGACTGAACTTACCTTCGATGAAAGGAATCTTGTTACCGAATGGCCAGATCAGCAAGATGTAGTTGGCCAACAAATTACCGTAGCTGGTATTGATCGCTTGGGTTACGTTAGCAACCTGGCCGGGTTGCAAATCGATCTTATCAGCTTTAGCAAACGGCGGTTGACGTGGCGTAGTCTCCTCCAGTGGGAGTAACTCACCAACATTCTCTGGATTGACGAACGACACGCCTGTGGGCGTTTGAATGACGCGATAGGGATACGGGTCAAGCTTCCAAGCTTCTGGGCCTTCTTGAATCAAACAGAACGCCGAAACGATCCAAGCTTTGTTACGAAACATCTCTGCCTTCATGGCAGCTAAGAAGAAGTCTAAGCGTTTCATGCATACCCCATGGTCAAGGTGCGAACGTCTGCCATGGTCATGGCGACTTTACGTGGATCGGTGATGTAACGCTCCAGACTCGCTTTCACCGTTTCACCTGGGCTACTGAAACCATCGCAGGAGATAAGCGCAGCGCCGAAGAGGTCACGAGCGATGGCTTTGGTCGGTAACGCGTCAAGGGGTGACAGGTTGTCGATCAGATCGGCGTAGACGCTGTAAGGCATGGCTGGATTGATCCCCGAACGTAAAAGGTTCGGCAGAAAAGCCATCGCGGCGTCAGTTGAGAGGAGATAGATTTCGTACAAACGGAAAGCGTGAAGGCGGTCACGGCGATCATTGAGT
>Ga0265780_10004156_pt1 | contig 18767 bp, 21 predicted proteins | sample P1T30metagenome_FD_192432 | JGI IMG/M metagenome (GOLD analysis project Ga0265780, IMG submission 192432) | Plant litter microbial communities from East Loma Ridge, Irvine, California - P1 T30 | ecosystem: Environmental > Terrestrial > Plant litter > Unclassified | place: USA: California...
TCGGTCAGGTAGGCGACGACGGCGAGTTCGCGCCCGTTCAGGGTGGCGTCGCCGAGGCCGGTGACGCCGTCGGAGGTCGTGATCTTCAGCGTCACGAAGTTGCGGTCGGGGCTGGTGACGATCACGTCGGCTCTGTCGATGATCATGCGGTGTCCTCTGGAGCTCGCGTCCAGGCGACGTCGATGTCACCCGGGCTGGTCCCTCCACTCTGGCGCATGCGTGGGTGGGAGGCGAGCCCGGGAGGCGCGGGTCAACGCATCTCGAGGGGCACCGCGGTCGTCGGCGCCGGGAACGCCCGCTCGAGCTGCACGAACGCCTGGTCGTCGAGGTCGACCGCCAGGGCCGCCGCGTTCTCGAGCGTGTGCTCGGCCGTGCCCGCCTTGACGGCGACCATGAGGTCGGGCACGAGGCGCAGCACCCAGGCGAGGGCGAGCTGCGCCGACGAGACGCCGAGATCGCTCGCCACCTGCTCGAGGACGGGGTGTCCGAGCAGCTCGCCGCCGTCGACGGGGGAGTACGAGGTGAGGGGCACGCCGTGCTCGCGCGCCCAGGGCAGCAGGTCGAACTCGGGTCCGCGACGGGCCAGGTTGTACAGGACCTGGTTCGTCTGGACGTTCTCGCCACCGGGTACCGAGAGCAGCTCGTGCAGGTCGTCGACGTCGAAGTTGCTGACGCCCCAGCCGCCGATCGCGCCCTCGGCGACCAGCGCCTCCAGGGCCTCGACGGTCTCGGCGAGCGGGTGCCGCCCCCGCCAGTGCAGCAGGTAGAGGTCGAGGCGGTCGGTACCCAGGCGCCGGAGGCTGGCGTGACAGGCGTCGACGGTGCCCTGCCGCGAGGCGTTGCCCGGCAGGACCTTGCCGACCAGGAACACCTCGTCGCGTCGGCCCGCGATCGCCTCGCCGACCAGCGACTCGGACCGCCCGCCGCCGTACATCTCGGCGGTGTCGATCATGGTCAGGCCGGCGTCGAGGCCGGCCCGCAGCGCGGCGACCTCGTCGGCTCGGCGGCGTGGGTCGTCGCCGATGTTCCAGGTGCCCTGGCCGAGGGCCGGGACGACGCGCCCGTCGGGCAGGGAGACAGCGGGGTTGGTCGGCGTCGCGGGGGTGGTCATGCCGGGGGATGGTAGTCGTCGGCCGGCGAGGCCGGTCCGACGGTCGGTGTCGCGGCCGTCGCCCCGGTCGGCCCGGCGGCCACCTCGCGGGCCAGCAGGGTGGCCGCGGCGACGGCCGCCGGCATGACGAGCACCGCCCCGAGCGGGACGAAGAACAGCAGGTAGGTCGCGGTGCCCAGCCCCAGGGTGCGTGCTCGGTTGACGGCGAGTCCACGGCGGCGCTCGGCGAGCGAGCGGCCCCGGGCGTCGAAGGCGTACCCGGTGAGCTCGACCGCCAGGAACCATCCGCCGACCAGCGCGCCCACGACCGGCACGACGGTCTGGCCGAGGACCGGCACGAATCCGCCGACGAACAAGAGGACGCCCACCCCGGCCGTGGCCAGCAGCAGTCTGAGCGAGTCGCCGGCACTCCGGGCGAGCCCGCGCCAGAAGCCCCGATCCACGTCGGCAGGTGCGTCGCCCTCGTGCTCCTCGACGCGGCGCCAGATGCGCTCGTAGAAGGGATCGCCGACGAGCAGCGTGACGGCGGTGAACGCGACGACCGCGAGCAGCACGGCCAGGGCGGCCACGGCCAGACCACCACCGAGACGAACGAGCGTGCGGGACCATTCGGGCCACTCGTCGGCGAACGGCGTCACGGCGCGGGCGATGTCGTCTGCCGCGAGACCGACGACGACGAGCCCGGCCACGAAGACCGCGCCCACGACGAGGGCGGGCACCGCGCCCAGCAGCATCAGCCGCGGGGACGTCGCCCACAGTCGCAGCCCCCGCCCGAGCAGCGCCACCCCGCCGAAGAACTCCCCGATCACGGCCACAGGGCGAGCGTATCCGGTGCAGGAGGCGCGGGTGCGGTCGCGCGCGACGTCGCGTCCGTCGATCCCCGTCTGGTCGGCTCCTCCCCAGTTCGACGAGAAACGGCTTCCTCCACAGGCCGGGCGTTCGCAGGTCCTCACCGCGGCTCGGCCCGCCAGCCTCGGACCATGACGACGATCGACACGTACCCACCCGTACTCGCCCCCGACCCCACCGACGAGCAGCTCGAGGACTTCGTCGACGAGTTCTGCCTCGAGCCGTGCGACGAACGCGCCCTGCTCTGGATCTACCTGGGGGCCGACGGCCTGCCCGTCGCGCCACCCGTCGCCCTCGCCGGCTCGCCGGTCGAGCCCACCCGCGACGGGGTCGAGATCCTGGCCCTGCGCATCGTCGAGGTGGCGGGCTGGGTCGATGCCACATCCGTCCTGCTCGTGTGGCAGAGCACCGACGAGTCGCTCTCGGCGGCGTGTGACGACCAGCGGTGGGCCGCGGCGATCCTGGCGGTGATCGAACCCGGCGACCTCACGGTCCATCCGCCGATGCGTCGCACCCCGTCCGACGTCCGTCCCCTCCTCCCGGTGGGTTGACGCGTGCGCGTCCGCGGAGGTTCCCTGCCCTTCGACCCCGATCCCGACCTCCTCCGGCTTCCCGTCCTCGGGCCCGACGCCGATGATCGGGCGTTGCTCGACCACGCGATCGAGCTGTGCGCCGAGGGCTGCGATCGCGAGGTCGTCCACTTCGCCTTCCTCGACGCCGACGGTCGGCAGGTGGCCCCCGCCGGTCGTCTGCACGACGTGCCGCGACTGCCGCGGCGACCTGACGTCGACGATCTGGTCGACCTGTTCCGGCATCAAGGACTCCGGGCGAGAGCGCGCCAGGTGGTGTGCGTCTGGCAGACGGTGGACGACGACGAGCTCGATCGGGTCGCGGTCGACGCCTGGGCCTCCGGCCTCGCCCGGTCGCTCGGAGCCGGCCCCCTCCGGTTGCGGGCGTTCTGGCATCGCACGCCGTCGGGGTTCACCGTGCCCGGACGGTTCGGCGACCGGGCGGGCGGGGCAGCCGGTGACTAGCGTCGACGGGGTGCCGCATCGACGCGGCACCACCGAGAAAGGTCGTCCATGAAGTTCAGGTACCTCGGCAACAGCGGGCTCAAGGTCAGCGAGCTCACCTACGGCAACTGGCTGACCCACGGGTCCCAGGTCGAGAACGACACGGCGACGCGCTGCGTCCGCGCGGCCCTCGACGTCGGCATCAGTTCGTTCGACACGGCCGACGTCTACGCCAACACGCAGGCCGAGACGGTCCTCGGCGAGGCGCTGAAAGGTGAGCGTCGCGAGTCGCTCGAGATCTTCACCAAGGTCTACGGTCCCACCGGGCCCAAGGGCCACAACGACACCGGGCTCAGCCGCAAGCACATCACCGAGTCGATCAACGGGTCGCTCACGCGCCTGCAGACCGACTACGTCGACCTCTACCAGGCACATCGGTACGACGTCGAGACGCCCCTCGACGAGACGATGGAGACCTTCGCCGACCTCGTCCGCCAGGGCAAGGTGCTCTACATCGGCGTCTCGGAGTGGAACGCCGAGCAGCTCCGCGAGGCGCACGCCCTGGCTCGCGAGCTGAAGATCCAACTGGTCTCGAACCAGCCCGAGTACTCGCTGCTCTGGCGGGTCATCGAGGACGAGGTCGTCCCGGCGTCGGCCGAGCTCGGCATCTCGCAGATCGTCTGGTCACCCGTCGCCCAGGGCGTCCTGACCGGGAAGTACACCGTCGGCGCCGAGCTGCCGGCGGGTAGCCGGGCGACCGACCAGAAGGGCGGCGCGGGCATGATCGAGCGCTGGCTGCGCGATGACGTCCTCGACGCCGTGGCCCAGCTGGAGCCGATCGCGGCCGACCTGGGCCTCACACAGGCCCAGCTCTCGTTGGCATGGGTGCTGTCGAACGAGAACGTCGCCTCGGCGATCATCGGGGCCTCGCGTCCCGAGCAGGTCGAGTCGAACGCCAAGGCCTCGGGAGTGACCCTCGAGGCCGACGTCCTGTCGCGCATCGAGTCGATCTTCGACGGCCTCGCCGAGACGGACCCGCGCAAGACGCAGATGCCGAGCGGCCGCGAAGCCTGATCGCGCGGTCGACACGACACGACGACGCCCCGCCACGAGATCGTGGCGGGGCGTCGTCGTGTCGACGTCGAGCGTGACGGATCAGGCCGCCGGGACCTCGAAGGTCGCCGAGATCACGGCGCGGGCCAGCGTGTGGAAGTGCAGGTTGAAGCCGAGGTACGCCGGGCTGGCGGTCTCGTCGACCCCGATCTTCTCGACGTCGAGGGCGTGCACCGCGACGAAGTAGGTGTGCGGTCCGTGACCCTCGGGCGGAGCGGCGCCGACGTAGCGGGCGAGCCCGCCGTCGTTCTGCAGCTGGATCGCACCCTCGGGCAGACCCGAGCCCTGGTCGTCACCTGCACCGGAGGGCAGCGACGTCGTGTCGGCGGGAAGGTCGGCCACGGCCCAGTGCCAGAAACCCGAGCCCGTGGGGGCGTAGGGGTCGTAGATGGTGACGGCGTAGCTCTTGGTGCCCTCGGGGGCGCCGGACCAGCTCAGCTGGGGGCTGGCGTCGTCGCCGCCGGGGCCCATGATGCCGCTCACCTGGGCTCGCTGCAGCTCGCCCCCGTCGGTGAGGTCCGTGCTCGAGAGCTCGAACTCGGGCACGATGCCGATGATGTCGTAGGGGCGGGTCAGGTTGGCGTCGGCCATGGGGTCTCCTGTTCGTTCGGGGTGGTCGTGACGGTGCGCCCGCCCCGAGGGGCAGGCGCACCGGAGTGTGTTCAGGCCGCGTCGAGTCGCTGGATCTCGTCGGCCGAGAGCTTGATCGACGTCGCCGTCGCCGAGTTCATGATCGTCTGCGGTCGGGTCGATCCCGGGATCGGGATGACGAGCTCGGACTTGGCGAGCTCCCAGGCGAGCGTGAGGACCTGGGGGGTGACCCGTCGGGCGTTGGCGATCTCGGCGAACACGGCGTGCTTCGCCCCGAGCTCACCCGCGTTGGTGATCCCGCCGAGGGGGCTCCACGGCAGGAACGCGATGCCCATCTCGTCGCACAGCACGAGCTCGGCCTCGCTCGATCGGAACGCAGGAGAGTACTGGTTCTGGACGGAGACCAGGCGTTCGTCGAGGACCGCGTTCGCTTCGCGGATCTGGTCCGGGGTGGCGTTCGAGATGCCCGCCATGCGGATGACGCCCTCGTCGAGCAGCTCCGCCAGGGCGCCGATCGAGTCGGCGTAGGGCACCGCCGGGTCCGGGCGGTGGAACTGGTACAGCCCGATCGTCTCGACGCCGAGCCGCTTCGCGGAGGCCTTGGCCGCCTCCTTGAGGTAGGCCGGGTCGCCGTTCTGCGCCCAGGAGCCCGCCTCGGGACGAAGGTGCCCGCCCTTGGTCGCGACGAGCACCTGGTCGGTGTCGGCGTGGTAGCTCTTGAGCGCCTTGGCGATGAGCAGCTCGTTGTGCCCGACCTCGGCCTTGCCGGCCTGGTGGTAGGCGTCGGCCGTGTCGATCAGGGTGATGCCCTGCTCGAGTGCGGCGTGGATGGTGGCGATGCCTTGCTTCTCGTCGGGACGGCCTTCGATCGACAAAGGCATGCCGCCCAGGCCGATCGCGCTGACCGTCACGTCTCCGATGGTCCTGGTCTTCATGTCGTCCTCCGGTTCACCACGCGTAGTCCTCGGGCGACGTCTTGTGCCCGGGGAAGATCTCGTCCAGCCGCGCCAGCGCGGCCTCGTCCAGCGTCACGTCGACGGCGGCGACCGCCGACTCCAGTTGTGCCATGGTCCGCGGCCCCGTGATCGGTCCCGTGACGCCCGGCTGGTGCAGCAGCCATGCGAGGGCGACCTCGCCCGGGGCGTGGCCCAACTCCCGGGCGAACGACTCGTAGGCTTCGAGCTGGTCGCGGTGTTCTGCGACGTACTCGGCGCTTCGCCCCTCGAGGCGTCGCGAACCCTCCTCGGTCTTCTCGATCACGCCGCCGAGCAGGCCACCGTTCAGCGGCGACCACGGGATCATGCCGAGACCGTAGTGCCGGGCGGCCGGCAGGGTCTCGCGCTCGACGTCGCGGACGATGAGGTTGTAGATCGACTGCTCGCTCACGAGACCGGTGAAGTGCCGGGTCTTCGCGGCCTCCTGGGCCTGCGCGATGTGCCAGCCGGCGAAGTTGCTGCTGCCGACGTAGAGGACCTTGCCCTGCTGGACCGCGACCTCCATCGCCTGCCAGATCTCGTCCCACGGGGTCTCACGGTCCACGTGGTGGAACTGGTACAGGTCGATGTGATCCGTCTGGAGTCGCGTCAGGCTCGCGTCGAGTGCACGTCGGATGTTCAGCGCACTGAGCTTGCCGTCGTTGGGCCAGTCGCCCATGTCGCCGTACAGCTTCGTGGCGAGGACGGTCTTCTCCCGTCGCCCACCCCCGCGGGCGAACCACCGACCGATGATCTGTTCGGTGATGCCTTCGCCCTTCTCCCAGCCGTACACGTTCGCCGTGTCGAAGAAATTGACGCCGAGCTCGTGCGCCCGGTCCATGATCGCGTGGGAGTCGTCCTCCGTGGTCTGCGGCCCGAAGTTCATCGTGCCGAGCACGGCCCGGGAGACGGACAACCCTGTGCGTCCGAGGTGTGTGTAATCCATGTTCCCTGGCTACCCCCTCGTGGGGCGTGGTGCTCACAGGAACGCCCCCTAACGTCACCGTCATGGACGAGCAGCCCGAGACCCCGCACGGCGAGCTCCCGGTCGAGCACCGCGGGGCCGGCCCGCACCGCGGCCGGCGTCGCCGTGCCCTGCGCGACGGTCACGCGAAGATGCGACTCCGGCTCGACGCGCATCCGCGCCTCCGGTTGCTCTACAAGATCGGCGTCGGGGTGCTCGGGGCCCTGATCGTCGTCGTGGGCCTCATCCTTGTCCCGCTGCCCGGGCCCGGTTGGCTCATCGTCTTCGTCGGCGTCGCCGTGCTCGGCACCGAGTTCCCGGCCGCCCATCGCATCACCCAGTGGGTGCGTCGCCTCGCGCGGCGTGCTCGTCTCCGGTGGCGCGCGTGGCGGGTCGCCCGGTCGGTGCGCCGATCGTCGTCCGTGGACCCCTCGGCCGCCCCGTCGCGGTGAGCCACGGGGTCGACCGCGTCCCCGACGGCCGTCATCGGACGTCCAGCGGACGTTCGGTAAAGTCGCCGTCGTGACGCCCAGTCCCGCCTCCGCCACGCCCTACGAGGTGCTCGGCGTGCCGTCGACGGCGTCGACCGACGACCTGCGCCGCGCCTACCGACGCTTGGCTCGCCAGACCCACCCCGATCTCGGGGGCACCGCGCAGGCCTTCCGCGACCTGCAGCACGCCTGGCAACAGGTGGGCACGCCCGAGGCCCGCTCCGCCTACGACCGCGGGTCGGGCTCACCGAGCACCGCTCCCTCGGGCAGCGCGCGGTCCGCGGGGTCGAGTTCCCCCGGCTGGTCACCGCCGCCCCGTGAGCCGGCTCGGACCGATTCCCAGCCCAAGGCCCGGGTCCACGGTCACCCCGGCGGTGCGAACCGCGAGCGGTACCTCGGCCTGATGCGTGAGTGGGTCGGTCGGGGCGTGCCGCTCGACGATCCGTACGACGAGCGCCTCGTCCGGAGCGCGCCCCCCGAGATCCGTCACGTGCTGGCCGACGCGATGGCCGAAGAAGCCACCGTCGCCGCCGTGACCGAACTCGGCATCGGCTTCACCATCTGGAGCGACGTCGACGCGGGTGCCGAGGGCAAGCTCGATCACGTCGTGCTCGGACCATCGGGCCTGTTCGCCGTCCAGTCCTCCGACTGGGGCAGCGAGGTGCAGGTGTCCCGGGGCGAGCTCGTCGGTCGGGGCGTCCCCGCCGACGAAGAGCCCGTCCGCGACCTCACCCGACAGGCCCGGGCCGTCCGGCGCGAGACCCGCGTGTCGTTCACGGCCCAGCTGATCGTGGTGCCCGACGACGACTTCGCCCCGGCCCTCGAGAAGGTGGGCCGACGTGCCGGGGGCACCTGGGTCGTGCGCCGGTCCCTGCTGCCGCAGGTCCTGCGGCACGGGCCCGAACTCGGCGACCGCACGAGCATCTCGGACGTCTTCGAGGTGCGGGCGCGGTTGCAGCAGGCCATCCGGTTCGTCTGACGGGGGCTGGTGCCCGGGGCCGACAGGGTCCACGCTGGGCAGGACGCCGGCGTCCGTCGGCCGTCCCGTGCCAGAGAGGGGCCACCCGTGTTCCGTCCGCAGTCCGGCTACTCCGGGTTCAGCGTCGACGACGTGCCGGCCGCCGAGTCCTTCTACCGCGACGTCCTCGGCCTCGAGATCGAGGTACTCGTCGACGGTCAGATGTTCCGCGTGCGTCTGCCGGGAGGCGCGGCGTGGGTCTTCGTCTACGGCAAGCCCGACCACGTCCCCGCGTCGTACACCGTCCTCAACCTCGTCGTCGACGACGTCGACGCCGCCCTCGACGAACTGGCCGAGCTCGGTCTCGAACCGCAGCACCTCGGCGGCCACTCCGACGAGCGTGGTGTGATGCGCGGGCGCAGCGTGGGGTGGGGCCCGGACATCGCCTGGTTCACGGACCCGGCCGGCAACGTCTTCTCCGTGCAGCAGCCCTGACCCGCTCGACCCGACACGGGACCCGAGGAGGCGCGGTGCCGGAACCGGGGGAGGGCTGGCCCGACATCGGGTCGCGGGCCAGCCCCATGCATGCCTTCGGAGCTCCCGCCTCGTCGGTTTGGTCGCCCGCCACCGGGCCGACCGGTCGACGTGACGTCCTGTGCTCGACGCGGGCACCGCCTCCTCGTCCCTGTGGCAAGCTCGACCGTGTGAACACGCAGGAGCCCGCGGACGGCTGGGTCGAGGCCCCCGACGGACGTCGGTTCTGGGGCCGCGCCGGGGCCGCGGGTCTGCTCGTCGTCGACCCCGACGACCGGGTGCTGCTGCAGCACCGGGCCGACTGGAGCCACTTCGGCGGCACCTGGGGGCTTCCCGGCGGAGCCCGCCATCACGGCGAGAGCGCGGTCGACGGCGCCCTGCGCGAGAGCGGTGAAGAGGCCGCCGTGCCGCGCGACGCGTTGCGGTTGCTGTTCGCCGCCGAGCTCGACCTCGGCTTCTGGTCGTACACGACCGTCGTCGCCCGCGCCGTGCGTCCGTTCGAACCCGTGGTCTCGGACGCCGAGAGCATCGCCCTGGGTTGGGTGCCGGCCGACGAGGTGGCCGGTCTCCCGCTTCACCCCGGGTTCGCCGCCTCGTGGCCGAGGCTCCGAGCCGAGCTCGAGAGCGAGGTGCACGTCGTCGTGGACGTCGCGAACGTCCTCGGCTCCCGACCCGACGGCTGGTGGCGCGACCGCGTCGGTGCCACGAACAGGTTCCTCGACGCCCTCTCGCGGGGCGCCCGTGACGGCGTGGCCGAGTCGCTCGTCTCGCCTGACGGCAGAGGGGACGACACGCCGGTCGTCGCGAGTGGACCGGACCGGAGCGCGTCCCCGACGGACGTCGCGGCGTTCGCGAGCGAGTCCGCCGCCGAGCCTCCCGGGGCGCCCACCTGGCGATGGCCGGAGGCGATCGCCGTGGTCGAAGGCGATGCTCGGGCCGTCGGCGACACGTTCCCCGGCCTGACCGTCGTCCGTGCCGAGGCCGACGGTGATTCGGCGATCGTGGCCCGGGTGCGCTCCCTGCGCGACGTGTCCGGCCCGGCGCCCCGCGTCGTCGTCGTCACCGCCGACCGAGGCCTCACCGACCGGGTCGCCGCCGTCGGGGCGACCGTCGTGCGTCCGGGCGTCTTCCGCCGGGCCGTCGGCCTCGACTGACACCGACGGACGGGTCCGCCCCACCGACCGGTGGAACGGGCCCGTCCGTCCTGGCTCTCGGTTCAGGCGGCGGGGCCGTCGCCCAGCGTGACGGTCGCGGTGTGGGACGTGCCGGCCGTGTCGGTCCAGGTGACCGAGACCTGGTCACCCGAGTCGTGCGCCTGGATCGCGGCCGTGAGTGCGGACGAGTCCGCCACGGCCGTCCCGTCGATCGCGGTGATCACGTCGCCGGCGACGAGGCCGGCCGAGGCTGCCGCGCTGCCCTGGACGGTGCCGGCGATCGTGACCCCGCCCGCGGTGCCGGTCGCCGTGCTCGAGATCTGGGCGCCGAGGAAGGCGGGCAGGCCGATCTGCACGGTGGAGCTGCCCGTTCCCGACTGGATCTGCTTGGCGATCGACAGAGCGTGGTCGATCGGGATGGCGTACCCGGTGATGGTCGACGAGCCCTGTGAGGCCGCCGTCACGATGCCGACGACGTCACCGTCGCCGTCGCGGAGCGGGCCGCCGGAGTCACCCGAGACCACGTCGGCGTCGACCTCGATGAGGCCCGACAGCGACTCGGTGCCCGAGCCGGACTCGCTCTGGACCGTGATCGACTGGTCCGTGCCGAGGACCGTGCCCTGGGCGGTGACCAGGTCGCCCGTGCCCTCGGCGTTGCCCGTCGAGTGGACGACGTCCCCCGTGGCGACGTCGCCGGACGCGTCGAAGCTCACCGGGGTGAGGCCGGTCGCGTCCTGCAGCTTCAGCACCGCCACGTCGTTCGTGGCGTCCGTCCCCACGACGTCGGCCGTGTACGTCTCGCCCGTCGACTCGACGGTGACCTGGATGCTGGTGGCGCCCTGGACGACGTGGTTGTTCGTCAGGATGAGTCCGCCCGAGGTCAGGATCATGCCCGTGCCCGCGGACTTGTACGAGGCGTCGTAGTTCAGGGTCGAGACGATGGTGACGACGCCGGCCTTCTCCTCGTCGGTCGCCGCCGTGGCGCTGGTCTGGGTCGAGGTGCCCTGCTGTGACGATCCGTCCTGCGGGGTCGAGCCGCCGAACGGGGACGTCGAGCCGCTCGACCCGCTGCCCGGCTGCGTGAGCTGGGGCAGCAGCTCGAGGGCCTGGCGCTCGCTCGCGGCCTGTGCCGCCGCGGTTCCGGCCGAGCGACCGGCGGCGTAGGCGCCGCCACCCGCTGCACCCGCGACGATGACGACGGCCGCTGCCGCACCGGTGAGGGCGAGCCACTTCTTCGAGCGACGGGGCTTGGGGGCGCCACCGAAGGCCGGGGGCACCGTGCCCCGCGCGCCGTCGCCACCGGCCGCCGTCGAGGAGCCCGACGTGGCGTCGTACGACTGGTGCGAGTCGTCCTGGGCCATCCAGGTCGGTGCCGCCGACACGTAGCGCGCGTCGGACGCGCCGGTGACGTGGGGGAGGGTGCGCGCCTCGGCGGGCTGCGCGGTGGCCTTCTCGGCGTTCTCCCCGGCCTGCTGCTCGGTCGACGCGGAGGGCGTCACGGGCGTGGCGTCGTTCGGGGTGCCGGTCGTGGTGTCGCCGTCTCGGTCGTTCATGGTGTGCCTCCTGTGGCGGTGGTGGTGACGATGGGTCCATGGAACGGTGCGACCCCAAGAGATGCCTATGACCAGACCCTGAGGCGGTGGGGAGTCCCATGAGGAGGCGCGGTGAACGATGTCGAGGTCGTCTCACCCCCATCGGCACCGCCATCCGCGCGGGCGGTCGCCGAAATCGGTTCCCGACGAGGGTCGGAGTTCCGATACGCTGGGACGCCAAAGGAGGTCCACGATGGCAGAGCCCGCCAACCCGGCACCCGGCGAGCAGGACCGCGCTCCCGGCGCCCCTCGCGAGGTCGACACGACCCTCAGCTTCAACGAAGAGTTCCAGGCGCAACTGGCCGCCCTCGAGGGAGGCGTGTCCACCGACGAGCGTGACGCCGTCGCCGCCCTGCCTTCGGGTTCTGCGCTGCTCGTGGTCCGCCGCGGCCCCAACATCGGCGCACGATTCCTCCTCGACTCCGACGTCACCATCGCCGGGCGTCACCCCGAGGCCGGCATCTTCCTCGACGACGTGACGGTCAGCCGCAAGCACGCCGAGTTCCGCCGCGAGGGCATCAGCTTCAGCGTGCGCGATCTCGGGTCGCTGAACGGCACCTACTTCGACGGTGTCCGCATCGACGAGGCCCGGCTCTCCGACGGGGCCGAGGTCCAGGTCGGCAAGTTCCGCCTCACGTTCTACGCATCGCGGGTCGACCTCGCGAACCTGGCGATCAAGTAGTCGTGCCCCGCACCGCCGTCGCCCGGTCGTCGCAGACCGGGCCGTCCGACCTGTTGACGATCGGGCAGGTCCTCTCACGGCTCAAGCCCGAGTTCCCCGACCTGTCGAACAGCAAGCTGCGCTTCCTCGAAGAGCGCGAGTTGGTCACCCCGGTGCGCACCCCGTCCGGCTACCGCAAGTTCTCGCCGGCAGACGTCGAGCGGCTCCGTTTCATCCTCGGGCTCCAGCGCGACCACTACCTGCCGCTCAAGGTCATCCGTCAGCATCTCGCCGACCTCGACGCCGGTCGCCCGGCAGCGCTCCCGTCCGGGGCGGCGCCCGTCTCGATCCTGACGCACGGTCGTCGGCTCGGTCGCGACGAGTTGCTCCGCGAGACCGGGGCGTCGCCCGCCCTGCTCGACGAGGCCGTCTCGGCGTCGCTCCTGCCGCCTGCGGGTCGATACGGTGACGAATCGGTCTCGGTGCTGTCGGCCCTGGTCGAACTGGGCAGGTCGGGCATCGAACCTCGACACCTGCGGACGGTCCGTGCGTCGGTCGACCGCGAACTCGGCCTCATCGAGACGGCACTCGCGCCGTTGGCGCGCAAGCACGACGCGGCGTCCCGGGCCCGGGTCGCCGAGCTCTCCCGCGAGCTCGCGGCGCAGGTCGACGTCGTCCGGTCGGGGCTCGTCCGATCGGCTCTGGGGCGTCTCGACGCCTAGACGTCCTCGCTCCGGGCGAATATCCTCGACACGCCGACCCGTCGGAGCGAATGTCGCCCAGGCAGCTCCCCGTTGTGGGTACCGTGAGTCCTGTACAACCATCAACCCGATGTTGAACGTTGAGCTCCGGAAGAAGAACGTGGAAGGCAACAGCATGAGTGAGTCAGGTTCCCCCGAGGAATCCCGCTACGAGCTGGGTCTGCTCTTCACCGACGGCCTGCCCGAACACGACGCCGACAGCGGCTACCGCGGCACCGTCGCGGCCAAGGCCGCCGGCATCAGCTACCGCCAGCTCGACTACTGGGCGCGCACCGAGCTGGTCGAGCCGACCATCCGCGGCGCCGCGGGCTCCGGCTCGCAACGCCTCTACGGTTTCCGCGACATCCTCGTCCTCAAGCTCGTCAAGCGCCTCCTCGACACGGGAATCTCTCTCCAGCAGATCCGGACGGCCGTCAACCAACTCCGCGAGGCCGGGGTGAACGACCTCGCCCAGACGACCCTGATGAGCGACGGAGCCAGTGTCTATCTGTGCACGTCGGACGACGAGGTCATCGACCTCGTCAGCCGCGGTCAAGGTGTGTTCGGCATCGCCGTCGGCAAGGTCCTCCGCGAGGTGGAGTCGAGTCTCGTCGAGATCGACAGCACGCCCGCCGCCGATCCCTCCGACGAGCTCGCCGCGCGACGCGGCACCCGCGCCAGCTGATCAGCCCACGACCGCGAGACGCGGTCATGGACGACGAAGGCCCCGCACGATGTCGTGCGGGGCCTTCGTCGTCACGTCAGGGACGGGTGCCGGTTCAGTGGGCAGCAGGCTCGGCGTAGTCGCCGATCTTGGCGGTCCGCATGATGCGCTCGAGCAACTGGTCGAAGTTGCGGGCCATCTCTTGTGCGCTCTCGCCGGGCCAGGCGTGGAGAGGCTTGGCCGCGCCCTGGGCCTGCTGCAGCGACGTGCGCTCGGGCAGCTGGGGCGACAGGACCAGGGGGCCGAACATGTCGCGCAGCTCCTTGATGCGGAACTGGTGCTCCAGGGACTGCACGCGGGCGCGGTTGACGATGATGCCGAGGGGCTGGAGGCGCGGGGAGAGGCCCCGTCGGATCTCCTCGATCGCGCGGAGGGCCCGGTCCGCTGCGGCCACGCTGAACAGACCCGGTTCGGTGACGACCGTCACGCGATCGGAGGCCGCCCAGGCGGTACGGGTGAGGGCGTTGAGGGACGGGGCGCAGTCGATCAGGACGAGGTCGTAGTCGGCCTCGACGTTGGCCAGGGCCTCTTCGAGCTTCCAGATGTCACGGATGGACGGGTGCGGACCGTCGAAGTTGATGGCCGAGGGGCTGCCGATCATGACGTCGACCTTGCCCTGACGGCCCTTCGTCCAGCCGCTGGGAGCGATCGCCGCACGGACCGTCTTCTCTTTCGGCGACGCGAGGACGTCCGCGACGTTGAGGTGACCCGAGACGGTGATGTCGAGGCCGGTCGAGACGTCGGACTGGGGATCGAGGTCGACGACGAGGGTCCTGAGACCCTTGGCGAAGGCGGCCGACGTGAGTCCGAGCGTCACCGTCGTCTTGCCGACGCCCCCTTTGAGAGAGCTGACGCTGAGTACATGCACGACACAGACGATACCTTCACTACTGTTGAATCACCCAACAGCCACGTCGATGCGGTGTGCGTCCGCTTCCGCGAAACGTCCGCGCCAGCCCGGCCGTCGACGTCGTGGTGTCGCGACGCGTCGTCCGCACCACATCCAGACCCACCCCAGGAGGCGCGCCGTGAGCGTGAGACCCATCCGCCTGTTCGGCGATCCCGTCCTTCGATCGACGTCCGACCCCGTGACCATCGGTGACCCGCGCCTCGCGTCCCTGGTCGAAGATCTCCTCGACACCGTTCGCGAGCCGGGGCGGGCCGGGGTCGCGGCCGCCCAGATCGGGGTGTCGCTCCGGGCCTTCAGCTACAACGTCGACGGGCAGGTCGGTTACGTCCTGAACCCCGTCGTCGTCGAGGTCTCGGGCGAGAAGACCCTGGTCGACGAAGGCTGTCTCTCGGTGCCCGGGTTCTGGTTCCCGACCCCGCGCCACGAGTACGCCCGGGTCGAGGGGGTCGACCTCGAGGGCCGCAAGGTCGTGCTCGAGGGCACCGGGCTCATGGCCCAGGCCCTTCAACACGAGACGGACCATCTCGACGGCACGCTCTACGTCCTCACCCTCGAGCCCGAGACGAAGCGTGAGGCCATGCGCGAGATCCGTTCAGCCGACTGGTGGCGGGCCTGATCACCGTCCCCGCGAGGTGATGGTCCGCACCGACTCGGTGTCGGGGTGGGCCGTGTAGATGTCGGCGATGTGCTGGGCGAAGTCGTCCACCACGACGGCACGCTTGACGCTCATCTTCGGGGTGAGGTGACCTCCGGCCTCGGTGAACTCGACCGGCAGGATCTCGAACTTGCGGATCGACTCGGCCCTCGAGACCGCGGCGTTCGCGTCGTCGACGGCCCGTTGGACCTCGGCGCGGACCTTCGGGTGCCGGGCGGCCTCGGCGAGGGGCATGTCGGCCGCCTCGCCGGCGTTGTTCAACCACACGGGCAGCATCTCCGTGTCGAGGGTGATCAGGGCCGCGACGAACGGGCGCTGGTCGCCCACGACGACGACCTGCCCGACCAGGGGGTTCGCCCTGATCGGGTCCTCGAGAGCCGCGGGGGAGACGTTCTTGCCTCCGGCGGTCACGATGATCTCTTTCTTCCGGCCGGTGATGGTGAGATAGCCGTCGGCGTCGAGCGTGCCGAGGTCGCCGGTGCGGAACCACCCGTCCTTCAGGACGTCGGCCGTGGCCTCGTCGTCCTTCCAGTACCCCGCGAAGACGTTGACGCCCTTGACGAGCACTTCTCCGTCGTCCGCGATCCTGATGCCGACCCCGGGCAACGCCGGCCCGACCGTGCCGATCTTGAACTTCGAGACGAGGTTGACGGCTGCGGGAGCCGTCGTCTCGGTCAACCCGTAGCCCTCGAGGATGCGGATGTCGAGACTGCGGAAGAAGTGGCCGAGCCGCGTGCCGAGTGGGGCCGAGCCCGAGACCGCGTAGCGGATGTTGCCGCCCATGGCCTTCTTGAGCTTGCCGTACACGAGCCGGTCGAACAGTGCGAAGCGGAGCTTGAGGCCCAGGGGCACGGTGCCCTCGTCTAGTGCCTTGCTGTGGGCGATGGCGACGGCGACGGCCTGCCGGAAGATGCCGCCTCTGCCCCCGGCCTCGGCTTTCTGCTCGGCCGAGTTGTAGACCTTCTCGAAGACGCGGGGGACCGCGAGCAGGAAGCTCGGCTTGAACGAGGCCAGCGACGGCAGCAACTGCTTCGTGTCGGCCTGGTGGCCGACCTTGACCCCGGCGTGGACCGACATCACCGCGATGAAGCGCGCGAAGACGTGCGCGGTCGTCACGAACAAGAGGGTGGACGAGCCGGGCGCCACGACGTCGCTCATGGCGACGGCGGCGTTGCGGCTCGTCTCGACGAAGTTGGCGTGGGTCAGCACGCATCCCTTGGGGCGGCCGGTGGTGCCCGAGGTGTAGATGATGGTGGCGACGTCGTCGGCGACGGCGGCGCTGCGACGGGCTTCGAGTTCGTCGTCGGACACGTCGACACCCGATGCGGCGAGCTTGTCGAGATCGCCCAGGTCGACCTGCCAGACGCGCGTCACGGACGGCAACTCGGGGTGCACCTCGTCGAACCGCGAGAAGTGGTCCGCGGTCTCGACGATGACGGCCACGGCCTCCGAGTCGCTGAGGTTCCAGTGGACCTGTGCGGGCGAGGACGTCTCGTAGACGGGGACGAGCAGGGCACCCGCGAACCAGGTCGCGAAATCGATGAGGGTCCACTCGTAGCGCGTGCGGCACATGAGGCCGATCTTGTCGCCTGGTCCGACGCCTGCTGCGATGAGTCCCTTCGCGAGCGCTCGCACCTGCTCGAGGAACCGGGCGGCCGTGACGTCGCGCCACCCGCCCGTTCCGTCCGGCACGGAGAAGAGGGGCTCGTCGGGCGTGGCGGCGACCCGGGCGAGCAACAGGTCGGTCGCGTTGGCGGACGGGTCGGCGGGTACGGCGGATGGGACGATGTGTTCGTTCACGGCAGCTCCTTCGGTACCGAACGATGGTTCCACAACCCTAACGCGACCTCGCCGGGGGACGGTGCTGAAGGTGAACGGGCGTCGAGGATAGACTCGATCCTCGTGCAGGCAATCGGAATCGACATCGGTGGGACGAAGATCGCGGGCGGCGTGGTCACCGAATTCGGCGAGATCGTCGACGAAGAGCGCGTCGCGACGCCCGCGGGCGACGCGGGGGCGATCGTCGAGGCGGTCGTCGACATGGTCACGTCGTTGCAGGCACGTCACCCCGACGTCACCGCCGCAGGAGTGGCCGCCCCCGGCTTCATCGACGCCGCCCAGTCGACCGTCTACTACACGCCCAACATCGCGTGGCGGAACGAACCCCTCCGGGCGCGGCTGTCCGAGCGACTCGACCTGCACATCACGATCGACAACGACGCGAACGCCGCCGGCTGGGCCGAGTTCCGGTTCGGGGCGGGCCGTCTCGCCAGCGACATGACGATGCTCACCATCGGCACGGGGGTGGGCGGTGCCATCGTGGCGCAGGACCGCCTCCTGCGCGGGGGCTTCGGCACGGGTGGCGAACTCGGCCACATGCGCATCGTGCCCGACGGTCTTCCGTGCGGCTGCGGGGCCCGTGGGTGCATCGAACAGTACGGCTCGGGTCGCGCCCTGCTGCGGATCGCGGGTGAGGTCGCCGACGAGGGTGGCGCCGGCCGCGTCCTCGCCGATCTGCGCGCCGAGAGCGGCGAGCTCTCGGGCCACGACGTCAGCCTGTTGCTCCAGTCCGGCGACGCGGGCGCCGTCGAGGCCCTGCGTCGCCTCGGCACCTGGCTCGGTCAGGCGGCCGCGTCGCTGAGCGCGATCCTCGACCCGCAGGTCTTCGTCTTCGGCGGCGGCGTGGCGCAGTCCGGCGAGCTGCTGCTCGCACCTGTCCGGGCGGCGTACCTCGAGCACCTGCCGGCTCGCGGCTACCACCCCGAGCCCGAGTTCGTGATCGCCGAGCTGGTGAACGACGCGGGGGTCGTGGGCGCCGCCGACCTCGCACGCCTCCACGCCGGCGACCGCTAGACTCCCGACGCCCCGACGAGAGGAGCACCGATGCTCTACTGGTTCCTGAAGACGATGGTCGCGAGTCCGCTCGTCCTGTCGATCTTCCGACCGTGGGTCAGCGGTCGCGAGCACGTCCCCGCGTCGGGTGCCGTCATCTTCGCGAGCAACCACCTCTCGTTCGTCGACTCGATCTTCCTGCCACTCGTCCTCGACCGGCGCATCTCCTTCCTCGCCAAGAGCGACTACTTCACCGGCAAGGGCATCAAGGGCTGGGCCAGCCGGCTGTTCTTCACGGCCACGGGGCAGCTGTCCATCGACCGGTCCGGGGGCAAGGCGTCCGAGGCATCGTTGGCGACGGGCCTGTCCGTCCTGGGCCGCGGTGAGCAACTCGGCATCTACCCCGAGGGCACCCGGAGCCCCGACGGCAAGCTCTACCGCGGCCGGACAGGGGTGGCGCGGATGATCCTCGAGGGTCACGTGCCCGTGATCCCCGTCGCCATGATCGGAACCGAGAAGGTCATGAAGACCGGGACGAAGATCCCGCGCCTGCACCGTGTCGGCATCGTCTTCGGCGAGCCGCTCGACTTCAGCCGCTTCGAGGGCATGGAGGGCGACCGGTTCATCCTGCGGTCCATCACGGACGAGATCATGTACGAGCTCAACGCCCTCAGCGGTCAGCAGTACAGCGACGTCTACGCGACCAGCGTCAAGGAGAAGCGCTCGACCCTTTCACGGTAGGCTCGCCTGTCGAGGTCGTTCGGCCTCGAGACCGTCAAGTGGCAAGGAAGACCGTGGCCCAGCTCACCGAACCGTTCGTCGTCACCGATCCCGACGTGATCGACGGTCTCGACCATTGGCGCACGCTCCCCATCAAGCAGCAGCCCACCTGGCACGACGG
>Ga0265780_10004159_pt1 | contig 18761 bp, 17 predicted proteins | sample P1T30metagenome_FD_192432 | JGI IMG/M metagenome (GOLD analysis project Ga0265780, IMG submission 192432) | Plant litter microbial communities from East Loma Ridge, Irvine, California - P1 T30 | ecosystem: Environmental > Terrestrial > Plant litter > Unclassified | place: USA: California...
GGCTACCTGCCCCGCCTGAATCTGTATTCCAGGAAGAGTATCCAAAACGGCGGTCATTGCCTGAATCTTCAGCCGCCCATAGGGTGTCTGAACCGATTGATTCAATGGGTAAGTAACTCCGTTAATCTGTACGGTTTCGTTTGAAGGGAAAGTTAACTGAATTGGCTTTTTATACAAAGCGTCGTTCCCCTGCTCAACAACTAGCTGAACAGGCGAGTCTTTATAAATCGCCCGGTTGCCGTAGCGCGTTTTTTTGAAGTAGCTGTGCTCAAGGTTTAGTTTCTCAACAACAGTAGTCATCAATGACCCGGAGCGAAGTATCTCCAGCTCATTTTCGATCACTTTCTTGGGAGCTACCGGCTTGTTCTCCTGTAAAACAGATTTTACGTCGTTGTCCTTCTTATCATCAAAAAGGACTTTAGCTTCCACTTTGTATATTGGCTGCTGAAACAAAAGCATGACATAAGCCGCAATCAGCATAACACCAACAGAAGCTACAAACCAAGGCCATTTTCGCAAGTACTTTAAGATAATTGCTCGTTGTTCAGAGTTGTTGTTACCAACAACCTGATAAGGCACGTATGAATTAACAGGCGAATTGCCACTACTCATGATTAAGAATAATTTGTGGAAGGATGTTATTTGAGTGCTTCAGGTAACATGCGCCCGGGCGGGCCGCTAAATCAATCAGTGCAAAATCCACATAGGAGCCGAAGCTGCACTGATTTAATCCTTTTACACGGATATTGTTTTGTTCGTTCATAAGTCTTTGTTACGTTGAGCAGTGGATATAGCATAAGTACAATCTCTTACTATATATTCTATCAGTCTGATTTCTCGAATTGATGATTGAAATTTACGCAATCAGTAAACCTTAACAAAATGAGATTACAGAACGGTACACTACGTTACTAGACAATACATCTCTTAAATGTGATAAATAACACTACAAATAATCATAATTGAAGGTACATATGCTATCACCTTGTTTATTTATATAATATTTCTTATTGATATTATAACTATAACAATAAAATCTATTTTTCATATCTAATTATTTTATATGATCATATTTTATGACCGTTAAATAGATTATGTGTATAGTCAATTTTTATAATTGAAAAAGACAAGATCGATTTTCAGGGTATAATCCAATACTGGCAAGTCACTAGTTAGTATGCTTATATATAGTCTTTGTATAAGTACATACCATCATGTCTCTTCCAAACCATGGCTTGGCTTGGAAGTTCTTCTAAGCAAAAACAAAGAAATTACCCAACACATATACTAACAAAATAGAAAGATTTGTCCTGTACAGAATAATGATGAGTAACTATCTCCTACGTGATTGAACTAGGCTAGTGACGATAAAAAGCGGTCAATGTGTTCTATGTTGATATCCACATTATCGTTTACAAAAGCATGATCAACTAAGCCATGCTTTAGAATAGGATGAAAGCAGTAAGCAGAATAATTTAAGTCAAGAATATGGGCCAGATACCTGAAGTACTCAGGCATATAATTAACTGGAAATAATTCTATAAGATGTGTACCGGGCTGGCACCAGATTATATTGGCAAAAGAGGCCCCGTGAGGACCAATAATTACAGACGCACTATAATATAGTTCCGCCTGCTCAGCAATAGACCTCGGTTTGTCTTCAATAATAGTGAAATTGTATTTCTTTAAAACCTCAATTAATGCAGATTCATCATTGATTTTTCGTCTACCGGCACGACTGATGTAAATTCTTTTATTTGATGTTTCATTGGGCTTTAGTTTGCTCTGAAACGCTTCTTTAAGAGAGAGTATATCTGTGCTGTTTGGGTAAAACCAACTACTGCTGTTCCCCAATATACATGCCTCGAACTGAACATCAGTAGTCCTGCTATCCACGACTTGGTCGGGCTTAAGGCCAATCAATGTCAATAATTCTTTCTCAAAACTACTATGCATCATAGGATACGCCACTAAAGCATTATTCCAGTCAGTATCAGACATCGCCTGCTTCATACGTACCAGCTTGGCCACAACGAAATATACATAATCGTAATAACCAGACCAGTAGTGGCTCCATGGCGCAATTAGTAATTTTGTGTGCTTTATATTTCGTCTGTTTTGTTTTAAGCTATCTTTGAGAACAATTAAGTTACCAAAATCAGTATCTAGAACTGATTTATCAATTGACACATTCCCATTACATAAAAGACTGACTTTTCTATTATCTACATTATATTTCCAGATATATGTCTCCGGAGCGGTAATATTTTTTTCTGGAAAAATCACCTTGCTTTTAGTAGCTATATCAAGAACAGCTGGAAGAATAAAGTCTTTTTCTGTTTCATACTTGACAACACTTTTAGTCAATACAGCTTTAGTACCGTTCCAATCTAATAACTTAAATCCTAGTAATTTAGCAATTAGTCCAGACTGATTTTTTAGACTTTCTTTCACAAAACTCAAAGGGCTTTTCATAAGTATCTTACTGAACACTGATCAAATTTTAACATTAATAAAAATTTGAATATAATACGTGACTAACAATACAAATTTATATCGGCAATATTTACAGGTATTGTCTTAATATGCCATTTACATAAATCGCTTGTAGCAATTAAAACTATAGATTTACTCTATGTGATTCTGTAATTTTATGATAAATTTATTTAACGTCTTAAAATTACACGTAGAACTCATTGTTAATTCAATAAATTTTAGCATGATTCGAATAGCTAAAACTCTATATTTGTAATCTTTGTAAAATCCTTACCAGCACTAACGCCCATTTATAACAGCATTTTATCGTTTTAGCTATCCTCCGCGTCATTATGTATAAATCTTTAGTTACCAATACTTTATTGGTCCTTTTTTTCTTAACAGTTTCACAAGCACTAGGCCAGACCAGATATTACGTGTCAGCGTCTGGGAACGATCAAAACGACGGCAGATCGATAGCCAACGCCTTTAAAAGTATTGATCGAGTCAACAACTTGTCCTTGCAGGCGGGCGACTCTGTTTTGTTTCATCGTGGGGATACGTTTCGGGGGACACTTTTTGTTCGCCAATCAGGCTCCACAGAACGTCCTATCGTCATAGCAACCTTTGGTACAGGCGCCAAGCCGATTTTATCAGGTTCTCAACCACTAACAGGCTGGGTTAGTATTGGTGGAAACATATGGCAGTCCTCCTGCCAATCGTGCGGTAGCCAAGTAACCGGCGTTTATCGGGGTGAAGTTAGTTTACCACTGGGTCGTTACCCCAATGCTGATACGCCTAACAAAGGCTATCTGACGATTCGTGCACACACACAAAAATACCAGATATTTAGCCAGGAGCCATTACCCGCTAACATTGACTGGAAGGGCGGTGAGGTCGTTATGCGCCCCACACAGTGGATCATCGATCGGGCTATTGTTGATCAGCAGTACGGAGATGCACTAAATCTGTTCAACTATTCTAATTACGAACCAGGAGATGGCTGGGGATTCTTTTTTCAGAGCCACCCCGCCACACTTGATCAGAACGGCGAGTGGTATTACAACTCTAACGACAAAACGATTCGACTATACACTACTCAGGGTGATCCGAACGCTTTATCTATCAGTGCAACAGTCAACAGCCGGGGTATTGAATTGAACTCCGTCTCCAATATTAAATTCTTAAATCTTCATTTAACTCAATCACTGAACACCAGTTTTTACGCAAACAATGTCTCAAATATTACGCTGACAAGTTTGGACATTATTGATTCGGGAGAAGATGGTATTGTTTTTTTGGGAGGAGGTAGCAATGTACTTATCGAAAACTGCCAGATTATTGATGTCAACAACAATGGTGTATCGATTGCTCCCTATCAAAGCGTAACATTTCGTGGTAATACGCTACGGCATGTTGGCATTATACCGGGGCGGGGCAAGAGCGGTGACGGACAGTACAATGGATTACAATCTGCCGCAAATCAGAGTGTGCTCATCGAAAACAACGTAATTGACAGCGTTGGTTATAATGGACTAACATTTTGGAACAATACGACTATCCAACGAAATGTTATTTCGAACTACTGCATGACAAAGAGTGACGGTGGTGCTATTTATGCCTGGAACGGCCCAAAAAATTCGATGACAAACATCAAAATGTTATCGAATATTATATTCAACGGCATAGGTGCGCCAGAGGGATCTTTTCGAAATGGATATTCGGGAGCAAATGGTATTTTCCTGGATGATTGCATCGAAAACGTTGAAATCCGGGATAACACTGTTTTTAGGAATCACCAGTGGGGTATTTATTTACATGCTACCAGTAAAATTACTGCAATAGGTAACACAACATTCGATAACGGTAGTGCTCAGTTTGTTATGTATCATAATGCTGGTCAGTGTCTTTTTCGCGACAACATTATTAAGAAGAACATTATCTTCAGCAGAACAACAGATCAGCTGACTGGTCAATATGAATCCCATGTCGACGATCTTCCCCAATACGGAACTATTGATAGTAATTATTATGCCCGCCCATTCGATCAGCTATCAATGATCAGGGGCATTAAAAACTATGGCATAGGCAACAACTTTTCACTGCCCGACTGGACGGCGTTTTCGGGCCATGATGCACATTCTACTGCTAGCGCCACTACCTACAATCAATACCAGAGTAATGCTTTTGGTGGCGTTACTCGTATTAACGACGCCTTCAATACTGATAATGCAGGCTGGACTACATTCAGCGCATTCAACAATGCCGAGGCTGCTTGGGATAATACGAATAAACTAGACGGTGGAAGCCTGCGGGTTGGTTTTACAACCCCAACAGGTCAGGGGCACTCATCCTTTATGCTTGCTTACAAAAACTTTGGGGTAGTAACACAGGGAAAAACCTATCTGTTACGGTTTGATGCCGTAGCGTCGGCTCCTCAACTAGTGTATGTATATATCCGGAAAGGTGATTTCGGAAAGGAATTCGACAGAAGGTATGCGTTGACTTTTGATCCGGTACGCAAGAGCTACGAACTTCCTTATACATCGTCTGATACAGAGGGCAGTACCATTGTGATTTTTGAAATGTTTGAGGACGGTCCACGCTTCTGGATTGATAACGTTCGTCTTCAGGAAGGTGCAGTTGCACGCAACAATCCGGACGATTACATAAAGTTTGTTTACAACCCAACAGCCAGGGATAGTACAGTTGCGATCAATGGTTTTTACCGCGATGTCAAGAATCAGGCTTATAACAATCAGTTTGTCTTGAAACCGTTCTCGTCGGTAGTCTTAATGAAAAGCGAACCCGTTCGTTCGGCGATCGATCTAAGCTTAGCCCTGGAAGTCGACAAACGAACCGTAAAAATTGATGAAGCGGCCACGTTCCAGATTCAGATTCGCAATAATAGTGATACAACGGCCGGGCTCACTCGTTGGAACTGTCGCCTGCCTGCTAATCTCCAGTTCATAAATAGTAATGGCCAGGCACTGAACGATAATGTTTTAAGCGGTGATATTCAACAAATAGGTCCCCGATCTCAGGCCACGGCCGTTGTTAGAGTCAAGGCCACAGCCGGAGGTTCTTATCAGACAGCTGTTCAGATAATATCAACGACGTCACCCGATCCCGACAGTACGCCTAATTCAGGAACGGGTGATGGGGAAGACGATGCAGCAACAATAGATTTACGAGTTTTTGGTAACGACCAGCTCGTTTATGCATCACCCAATCCGAATCAGCGGACGCTGCCAGCGGTTGCCAGCAACCAGCCCGCAGCCGATCCAAGCAAAGCCGATCTTAGTCTGCGAATGTCATTAAGTAAGCGAACGACTGCACCGGGCGAAACAATTACCTGTACACTTTACGTAAACAACGCCGGAGGAGCAGCGGCTGGCTCGGCTACAGTACAATATGAGCTTCCAGATGGTCTTGAAGTGGCCGATGCAGCGGGCTGGTCTGTTAGCGGACGTTCACTGACAACAACATTGAATACCATTGCGGCCGGTGCTACCAGCAGCGTATCCTTCCAGGCACGAGCTGTTACGTCGGGCGACTGGACGACGAAAGCGCAGATTAGTACTGCGAGTATTGCCGATCCAGATTCAACACCGGGGAACGGCTATACTAACGGGGAAGACGACCAGACACAGGCCCCTGTTCGAGTGAAGTAAAACAAAAAGCGGCTCCTGATAAAGGAGCCGCTTTTTGTTTCTTAGAATGCCAGTAACGTTTTCTCGACAATGTCGCAGGCTTCGTGCATCTGCTCTTCGGTAATGGTAAGCGGAGGGGCAAAGCGAATTTTATCGCCGTGGGTAGGTTTCGTCAACAAACCGTTTTCCATCAACTTAATACAGATCTCCCAGGCGGTCTGTTCGCCTAGGTCGGGGCGTTCAGTAATGACAATGGCGTTGAGAAGGCCCCGGCCACGTACCTGTTTGACCAGATCGGTTTTCTGAATGATTGCCTCCATACGTGCCCGGAATAACGCTCCCATCGCCATTGCGTTATCAGCCAGTTTTTCGTCCTGTACCACCTGCAATGCTTCCATTGTTACGGCGCAGGCTAACGGATTACCACCATACGTACTCCCATGCTCACCAGGTTTAATCGTCAGCATAACCTCGTTCGAAGTAAGTACCGCCGATACGGGCAACGTGCCACCCGAAAGCGCTTTGCCCAGTACTAATAGATCAGGTTTGACGCCTTCGTAATCACAGGCCAGTCGCTTCCCTGTGCGGCCAATGCCAGTCTGTACCTCATCGGCAATAAAAAGTACGTTGTACTGAGTGCATAGCTCACGAACACTCTTCAGGTAACCTTCGTCTGGTATAACAACGCCCGCTTCCCCCTGAATAGGTTCGACCATGAAACCAGCAATGTTCGGATCATTGGCGAAGGTTTTTTCCAGCGCAGCCAGGTCGTTGTATGGAATTATGATATAGCCCGGCAGCAGCGGGCCAAAATCATTCGTGCTGCTTGGGTCCGTCGACGACGAGATGGCCGCGAGTGTACGCCCCCAGAAGTTTCCGGCAGCAAACACTACTTTGGCTTCGTTCTGCGGGACGCCTTTGATCAGATAAGCCCACTTACGGGTCAGCTTCAGGGCAGTTTCACCGCCTTCGGCTCCCGAGTTCATGAGCAACGCTTTGTCATACCCAAAATATTCGCACAGGTACTGCTCACAAAGACCAGTTTTATCATTGTAAAAGGCGCGTGATGTCAACGTCAGCCGCTGAGCCTGCTCGATCATCGCATTGATAATGCGTGGATGGCAGTGCCCCTGACTTACAGCGCTGTAGGCCGACAGGAAATCGAAATACCGTTTGCCGTTAACATCCCAGAGAAACACCCCTTCGCCCCGCGTTAGTACGGCCGGAATGGGATGGTAGTTATGGGCGCCGTATTCCCACTCCAGATCCATCGCCTGGGTGGGTGTCGAGATTGATGTAAGTGTTTCCATGAGCTTATCCAGAATTGAGAACAGATAAATCGACAGCAAAACCTGTACCTTTGGCAACCAGTACATTGCGGTCACAAACGCTGCTTTCCAAAAGTACGGTTTCTCTGACACATGCACAAAAGACCACCTTTTGCACTTGGTAACGCCGAATCAGCATCGTCGCTGACAGATGACGACTATTATATGACTCCCGATGGTTTTTTGGTGTTCACGGCAGTTTACCACCAGAAACGGGGCTATTGCTGTAAAAATGGATGCCGACATTGCCCCTTTAGCTATAAAAAAACGCGAGAGTAGTTGCAGATTATGAATTAATTAGCCAATTTTGCGCCCTCATACGGAAAACGAGTACGGTAATGGCCAGAGTTTGTCAAATCACAGGAAAACGCACGCGGGTTGGTAACAACGTATCGCACGCCAATAATAAAACGAAACGTAAGTTCTACCCCAACCTGCAGAAAAAGCGGTTCTTCGTCGAATCGACCGGCGAATGGGTTACGTTAAAAGTAGCTACCTCAGCGATCAAGACCATCAACAAGAACGGTCTGGAAGCAACGCTGCGCAAAGCATACGAGCGCGGTACGCTGTCGCTGTAATCAACAACACATGCATCGTTGAGCCTCTTCCAACCAGAAGAGGCTTTTTGTGTTCTTTTTCTCTGCGTCATGAAGTTAAATTTCGAAGACCTCATCGTTGCCGAAAACGATGATTATATACTCATCAATAAACCGCCTTACGTAGCGTCACTGGACGAACGGACAACCGACCGGACGCAGAGTATCCTGCGACTGGCAAAAGGCTACTGCCCGGACGCCCAGCTTGGTCACCGGCTGGATAAAGAAACGTCGGGTATGCTGGCTATCGCCAAGCATCCGGAAGCGTACCGGCACCTGGCTATGCAGTTCGAGCACCGCGAGGTAACCAAGCGGTACCATGCCGTAACAAATGGCGTGCACGATTTTAACGGCATTTCGGTCTACCTGCCGATCTCACCCATTAAAGATGGCACGGCCGTACGTATTGATCGGGAAAAGGGTAAAGTTGCCGAGACGATTTTCAACACGTTGCAGGCGTATCGTACGACGACGTTAGTGGAATGTATGCCCGTTACGGGTCGTATGCACCAGATTCGTGTACACCTGATGTGCCTGAAAGCACCCATCGTATTTGACGCTACGTATGGTGGAGAACCGGTTTATTTGTCGGAGGTGAAGCGAAAATTCAATCTGAAACAGGACACCGAAGAGTTGCCGCTGATTCAGCGGGTGGCGCTGCACGCTCATTCGCTGACATTTGCCCAGATGAACGGCGAGGAGCAAACCTTCGTAGCCCCCTACCCCAAGGATTTCGCCGTTCTGGTAAAGCAACTGGAGAAGTTTTCGTAAAAGGAACAGAAAAAGTGGGAGTGGAGACCGTAACTTGCCGACTCTAACTTACTGACGAAATCATGTTTGTCCACTCTGTTTATTTCTGGCTGAAACACCCCGAGAATCCGGAAGACCACGATGCGTTGAAAGCAGGACTAAGTTCCCTGAAAGGCGTTCAGGAAATAGCAACGGCTTATATTGGTAACCCCGCCGAAACCCGTCGTCCTGTCATCGACCATACGTACGACTTCTCGCTGATTCTTGTCTTTTCGGATAAAGCGGCTCACGATGCGTATCAGGTTCACCCAGTTCATCTGGAGTTTGTGGCCGAGTGTTCTCACCTCTGGGAGCGAGTCCAGATTTATGACGTAGCTGCCTAAGGGAGAAATTGGACCGCCGAAGTGGATAGAAAGAGTGAAAGAGCAATTTGGCTGTTCGTTCTTTCACTCTTTCTCTTTACACCAGCACCTGAACTTTCATGTCCATATTCCCTTTAACGGCTTTTGAATAAGGGCAGGCAGCATGAGCAGTGTCAGCCAGTTGCTGCAGTTGGTCGTGGTTCATGCCGGGGGCTTTGACGGTAATCTTTCCCGATAAAAACATATTGTTGCCATCCTGATTCAGCGAGATGCTTACCTCTACGGCATGCTCCGGCAAAACAATCTCCCGACGTTTGGCTACGGCCATCAGCGCGCCATTGTAACAGGAGCTATACGCAGCCGCAAACAGCATTTCCGGATTGGGAGCTCCGCCTTCGCCGTGCATTTCCAAAGGACGTTTTATGTCCATTTCCAGAATACCATCAATCGACTTAACATCGCCATCGCGACCACCGACGTTACTGACAGTGGCAGTGTACAGGGTTTCCATTGTTGAGTATATTTAGTTGCATAGGCCGTTCGGTACTTGTGTTAGCAGCAGAACGCCTGCTTACACAACCAATAGAATCCCGAAACTGTTAGAGTCATCAGTGAGCTGGCAGGCGTTTTGCGGACTCACCGTTACGTGCCGGAATTTAAACTAACTTTGTATAAGGGCCTACTCCCGTCAAAGCGGCAATAGAACGGTTTCCTGCGCGTTTTTCTTCCATACGCACTTGATACGCTGACCAGTATGAATACGATATACCAGTTTTTTCCCGGCCGTCAGCTGACTACGTGGATTGGCGGATTAGGCTTACTGCTGTGGCTCAGCCATAATCCGGTTCAGGCGCAACGCAAACGCGATCGGGGCCTGTCGGCCGATACGTCACTGGCCAGCATTGCCTCAACCACGGCTGATCGGCTCGCCGTTGAGACCCAATTTGCGGATGGAATGCGCTTTCTGATGACGGAGGAGCCCGCCCGAGCCATTACGCAGTTTCAGAACGTACTGAAAAAGAACCCGAACAATGCAGCCGCTCATTATTCGCTCGCTAATGCGTACATCAAAAGCAGCAAGCCGACCGAAGCGCTTCAGCACGCGACCAAGGCGTATTCATTAGATTCCGACAATAAGTTCTATGCGCTGCTCCTTGGCGAACTGTACGTTAAACAGAAACGCTACGGTGAGGCCGAAGAGTTATACGAGAAACTGCTCAAACAAGGTCCCGAAAACGCGGAGTATGGCGTAGAACTGGCCGCTATCTACCTCTTTGATGACAAACCAGAGAAAGCGCTGAACGCCTACAATCTGGTTGAACGTGAATTGGGGCTGAACGAAGAAATTATCCGGCAGAAGCAACGTATTTACCTGAAATTAAACAAGGTAGACAAGGCGGTTGAAGAAGCCGAACGGCTGGTAGCTTCAGAACCGGGCGAACCGGATTACTTGCTGGAAGGTGCCGAATTGCTCATTGCCAACGATCGGTCCGACCAGGCGCTGACCTGGATCGACCGGGCGCTGAAACTGAACGCCGACTCGCCCCAGGCCCATGTACTGCTGGCCGATATTTACCGCAAAAAGGGAGATATGGCCCGCGTCAGTAAAGAGTTGAATCAGGTGCTGGCCAACCCAAACCTGGAAGCTGGTCTGAAAGCGCGGATTCTGTCCAGCTACGTTGGTATGACGGAGCAGAACCCAACGGCACAGAAAGATGCGCTGAATATGGCGCAGACGCTGGCTCAAACTAATCCAAACGATCCAAAATCGCAGGTAATGATGGCGGATCTGCTGGCACAGCAGGGTAAAAAGGCCGAAGCGCGTGATGCCTACGCCCGGGCGGCCCGGTTGGATGGATCGACCTATGAAGTATGGGGGGCGCTACTGCAACTGGACAACGAACTCAATCAGGCCGATAGCCTGCTGACTCACTCGCAGCAGGCGTTGGAGATGTTTCCCTCGCAGGGCGTTTTCTGGTACTCTAACGGGTCGGCGAATCTGTACAAACGGAATTATCAGGCAGCCGTCGACGCGCTGGAAGAAAGCAGGAAACTCTTGGCGGCTAGCAACGACGAAGCGCTGAAACGCGGGATCGACGCGCAACTGGGCGACGCCTACAATGGAATGGGCGATTTTGCCAAGTCCGACGAATCATACGAAGCGGTACTCAAGCTTGATCCCATCAACGATTACGTCCTGAACAATTACAGCTATTTTCTGTCGCTGCGGAAGGCTAACCTGCCCCGGGCGCAACAACTAGCGCAAAAGCTGGCCGAGCGGCACCCAACTAATCCAACCTATCTAGATACCTACGCCTGGGTGCTCTACGTATCGAAAGATTACGCCAAAGCCCGGCAATACCTGGAAAAAGCCATGGTCGACCCGGCCGCAGTTAGTGGTACCATCATCGAGCACTACGGTGACGTTCTGTACCAACTCGGCCAGACCGACAAGGCGCTGGAACAATGGAAGCTAGCCAAAACCAAAGGCAATGCTACGCCCGCACTCGACAAGAAAATCTCAACGGGAAAAATCAATGAATAAGTTTATTGGCATCGCTGGCCTGCTCAGTCTGCTGTTGCTAGGAAACGCCTGCCGCCGACAACCAGCGACAGATTCCAGAAACTTTGGTGTTACGCCCAAAGTTGATTCAGCCGCCCAGATTGCCCAGGTTCAACCCGCCAAAAGAGATACGACGGTAAGCCAGGTAGGTGTTAGCCAACGGGCTACTGTTGCCGAGGTTGACTTTCAGTACCTGACAACTCGGTCTAAGCTTTCATTCAAAGGCCCAAAACAGGAACTCGACAACGCGAACCTCACCATTCGTGCCCGGAAAGACAGCCTGATCTGGTTGTCGGTGAGTAAGCTGGGGATCGAAGCTGTTCGGACGCTGATCACACCCGACTCCATCGTCGTTATGGATAAGCTGCATAAGGAGACCGTAACGTTTGATTTTCCTACGCTAAGTCGGCAGTTTAATATCAAGATCAGCTTTGCCCTGTTGCAGTCAATCTTAGTGGGAAATCTGCCTTATCCGCAGCAGCCGGCTACGGTTGCTTCATCCTCTGAAACGGCTATCCTGAGCCGCCAGGAGGTCGGGCCGGTGCTAGTTGAGAATTACATCAGCAAGCCAAATCAGAAACTGACCCGACTGCTGCTCACCGATCAGCCTACCCAGAATACACTACAAGTCACTTACAACGATTTTACGTCGCTGGCGACTAGTCTCTTTCCGTATACTAACCTGATTACTTTGATCTATAAACCCAGGACCACGGATCAGGCCAGCCAGACCGATGTGCAGATCAGGCATAGTCGGGTTGAGTTGAGCGATAAAAATCCAGGATTCCCCTTTTCAGTGCCGGCCAGTTACCAGCATCGACTTAACTAACTCGTTGGCTTCCCGTGTGTATGCGTCCTTATTTATCCGTTTCTCATTCCTCTCTCCAACGATCTGGGTTCCTGCTGCTCGGTGCTTTATTGCTATCGGGCGTCGTCCTGGCGCAGCAAACGCAACGGAGCCGCCAAATGCTGGAAAAAGAGAAGCGGCAGAATATGGAGCGCATGGGCCAGATCAACACAGTTCTGAAACAAACCTCGTCCGAAAAGCAGGTGAGCCTGGGCCAGTTGAAGGCCCTGAACCAACAGATTCAGGCGCAGTCGCAGCAAATTGGTTTACTGAATAAGGACCTGCACCTGACAGAATCCGAGATTGCAGAGTTAAAACAGGCCAGTGTTCGGCTGACGCAGGATTTGGGTAAGCTCAAAAAGGAATACGGCTCGATGGTGTATGCCGCTGACCGACGCCGTCAACAGGTTAATCCGATGGGTTTCCTGTTTGCCTCCGACAATTTCAATCAACTCGTTGCCCGCTATCGTTACCTGCGCCAATATTCCGATGCCCGGCAGAGTCAGGTACGTCAGATCAACAACGTGCAGTCATCGTTGCAGAACAAACAGCAGGCCACACAGCGCAAACGTCAGGAACAACAGGGTACGCTGGTCTCGAAAGTTAAGGAATCAGAAAAGCTGGAAAACCTGAAAGAAGAAAAGAACGTCGTTGTTCAGGAGCTGAGTAAGAAAGAAACCGATTTACGTACCGAACTGGCCGAAAGCCGACGTGCCGTCAGTCAGCTGGAAACGATGATCACACGTATCATTGCGCGGGAAGCACGGGAACGGGCTGCCCGCGAAGCCCGTGAGCGAGCCGAACGTGACCGTGTAGCCCGTATCGCGCGTCTTGAAGCCGCCCGAAAAGCCGAGGCCAAACGGAAAGCCGAAGAGGCCGTAGCAGCCGCCGAAAAAGCGGGCGAGAAACCCGATCCGGAAATCGTAGCCAAAGCGACGCGCCCAGTCGAACCAGAACCGGAACCTGCCGTCAAGAAACCCGACGAACGACGTAATAATAACCTCAACGACAAAGAAACGGCCTTGGCATCGTCCTTTACCTCATCCCGGGCGCACCTTCCCTGGCCGGTTTCCAAAGGCTTTATTGCCGATCGGTTTGGCCGGAAGCCGCACCCCGTGCTGAAAGGCATCTACGTAGAAAATCAGGGCGTCGATATCCAGACGAACGCCGGTGAAAATGTTCGGGCGGTTTATGATGGTATTGTGCAGGACGTAACCAGTATGCCCGGCATGAACAACGTAATTGCCATTCAGCATGGCGATTATTTCACCGTCTACGCCAAGCTACGTAGTGTTTCGGTGCAGACCGGCCAGCGCGTCAAGGCCCGCGAATCGATTGGTACGGTGGCAACGGATAAGAACGGCGTCTCCGAAATTCAGTTTCAGATCTGGAAAGAATTCACCAAACTCAACCCCGAGTCATGGCTCCAGCCGCATTGATTCTTACCCATAAGCCGTCCAAAAAGCCCTACCTTTGCGGCCTTACGTTGCTTACGGAATCATGTCAGTTCACAATCCAGACATTAAGCGTGTTACGACGCATACCCTTCAGGAGCTAAAAAATAAAGGCGAGAAAATTTCGGCGCTGACGGCCTATGATTACTCCATGGCGCGGGTGGTCGATAAGGCGGGTGTTGAAGTCATTCTCGTGGGCGATTCGGCCTCTAATGTGATGGCCGGGCACGAAACAACGCTCCCCATTACCCTCGACCAGATGATTTACCACGCCAGCTCGGTTGTTCGTGGTGTTAAGCGGGCGCTGGTGGTGGTCGATTTGCCGTTCGGCTCCTACCAGGGCAACTCGACCGAAGCGCTCCGGTCGGCCATTCGGATTATGAAGGAATCCGGTGCGCATGCCATTAAGCTGGAAGGCGGACTGGAAATTAAAGAATCCATTGTCCGGATTTTAAGTGCAGGTGTTCCCGTTATGGGCCACCTCGGCCTGACCCCCCAGTCGATCTATAAATTTGGTACGTATGCCGTCCGGGCGAAGGAAGAAGCTGAAGCACAGAAGCTGCTCGAAGACGCTAAAATGCTCGAAGAGAACGGCTGTTTTGCCACGGTGCTCGAAAAAATTCCGGCGACCTTGACGAAAAAAGTCTCCCAGAGCCTGACCATTCCAACCATCGGGATTGGTGCCGGTCCGGATGCCGACGGGCAAATTCTGGTCATTCACGACCTGCTGGGCATCACCAACGAATTCAAGCCACGGTTCCTGCGCCAGTATGCCGACCTGCATACGACCATGACCCAGGCCATTGCCCATTACGTCGATGATGTAAAAGCACGCGACTTTCCGAACGAGAAAGAAGCGTATTGAGTTAATGAGAACAAGCAAATACACAGATGCAGAGCTAGTTACTGTAGTCGTATTGGCTTCCTGGTTTACAAAAGCATGAAAAATCAACCATTTCAGGTTATTTACGAAGATAATCACCTGCTGATTGTCAATAAAGCTCCGGGCATTCTGGTACAGGGCGACCGTACCGGCGACGTAACGCTACTGACGTTATTGAAGGAGTACGTCAAAGAAAAGTACGATAAACCCGGCGAGGTCTTTCTGGGTCTTGTTCACCGGCTGGATCGTCCGGTTAGCGGCCTGGTCGTTTTTGCGCGGACATCGAAAGCGCTGGAGCGGATGAACGAGATTTTCCGCAAGCGCCAGGTACAGAAAACCTACTGGGCCATTGTTCGGCGGAAACCAGCCAAGGACGCCGACAAACTGGTAAACTGGCTCGTCAAAGACGAACAGAAAAATCAGGTAACTGTCTACGATTATGAGGTTGCTAGCTCGCAGAAAGCGGAGCTATCGTACCGGTTGATGGGTAAGATCAACGAGCATTACCTGCTCGAAGTATCGCCCATTACAGGCCGTCCGCACCAGATTCGTGCGCAGCTGGCGCACATGGGCTGCCCGATTCGGGGTGACGTGAAGTACGGTTACGATCGTGCTGTGCCCGACAAGAAAATTTACCTGCATGCCCGGCGGCTTTATTTTACCCATCCGGTTAAGAAAGAGCCGTTGGTCTGTAAGGCCGCTCTGCCCGTTGATCCGTTCTGGGAAGAATTCCTGGCGCTAGACGATGAGAAATTCAAAGACAAGAATATGGACTTTATCTTCGAATAGAGCCCGGTTTATACCAAAAGAGAAGCGCCTTAACGTTGTCAGAAGACTTGGTTAAGGCGCTTCTCTTTTGGTATAAACCGGGCTGTCTGGGATTTATTGCTCCAGTAAGGAAGGCGAAGGTTCGGTTTCTTTTACCTGCGTAATATCGGTCATCATTTGTTCCAAAACACGCTCGGCCATTTGCATAGCGCCACGTATTGCCCCGTACAACAGGCATAATGGCAAAATAATGGGTAGAAAGAACACCCACTGAAAGATCATATGGATTCTTACGTTTTTCATCAGTTTACGGGGGAAAATGTATATAAGTTTACAAAAATTTCAGATACTGATATACTGTGTTACACGTTTTCTTTCTCTTTTTTCTCTGATAACCAAATTTACTAAATTTATATAACTTAATGAATATTTCCTTTAACGATACTTACATTAAATTTTCTATAAATGTATAAAATCACAACCTTATCGTTACTTATCTCTTGATTATCATTGCCTTCCTTCCAAGTTACTGTTGGCAACAGACAATTAACATAAAGATAACGGAGCCAGCTTTCACCGCTACTTTTCTATGAACCGAATCGACCGTATTTCGGCCATTTTAATTCAGTTGCAGTCTCGTCGCGTAGTCAAAGCACAGGACATTGCCAGCCGCTTCGCCATTAGCCTGCGCACGGTTTACCGCGACATCCGAACCCTGGAAGAGGCCGGGGTACCTATTCTGGGTGAAGCAGGCGTGGGCTATACCCTGATGGATGGGTACCGATTACCTCCCGTTATGTTTACGCGCGAAGAAGCCATTGCGTTGCTCACCGCCGAAAAACTGGTTGCCAAGATGACGGACACGGCTACCACGGCCGATCATCAATCAGCGATGTTCAAAATCAAGTCAGTGCTTCGGACAACCGAAAAGGACCTGCTCGATCATATCGACAACCGGATCGAGATTGTGCAGGGACGCCGGCCTCGCCCTGAATTAATGGCTATTAATCCCCTGCAAACTGTCTTACAGGCCATTGCCGAGCGAAAGATTATTCACTTGGAGTACATTGCTTACCAGCAGCCGGCAACCAGCCGCTGCGTGGAGCCGATCGGCGTTTTTTACCTGGATCATTACTGGCATCTGATTGCGTACTGTCGGCTCCGGCAGGATTACCGCGATTTCCGTATGGACCGCATGAGTGCCATCCGAATCGGTACGGAACGATTTCAGCCTGTACACCCCCCTCTGCAGGAATATGTTCGAACGGTGTGCCCCGATCGAGATCTGCAACGGATTGTTCTCCGAATCAATAAAACAATTATCCGGCATCTGAGCGAACAAAAATATTACAACGGCTTTGTTTCTGAGGAAGAACACGAGCACCATACCGATATGACGTTTCTTACTTACAGTCCCGAAGGCCTTGTTCGCTGGTATCTCTCGTTTGCGGATCAGGCGCGGATTCTGGAGCCCGTCACGCTGCGGAAACGCGCTCAGGAGATTGTTTGCAGCATGACCCAAAACGTCTGAAAAGCTGCTGACATAGGGCTGTCACCGGGCGGTTGTTACTTTGTATCGAACAAAAACAACACCTCATGTCGATCATCATCCCCTTACTTCAGAAAGAATTTGACCAGGAAGCCATCACCACGCGGACGATGCTGAAACGTATTCCTGACGATAAATACGACTGGCAGCCGCACCCCAAAAGCATGACGATCCGGCAACTGGCTACTCACATCGCGGATTTACCTTCCTGGGTGCAGCTGGCGCTAACAACTGATGGACTCGATTTTGCGGTGACTCCATATAAGCCAACAATCATTAATGATACAGCAGCCCTACTGGCTTACCTCGACGAATCGCAGGCTAAAGGACGAAGCGCCTTAGCCAACGCCACCGACGACGACCTGCTGCCTACCTGGACGCTACGTCACGGCGACCAGATTCTAAGTCTTTCCTCCACCGGCGAGATGATTCGTATGTCGTTTAGCCAGGTTGTTCACCACCGGGCGCAGTTGGGCGTATATCTTCGTTTGCTCAACATTCCAATTCCGGGCAGTTACGGCCCAAGTGCCGATGAGCCGGGTTTCTAGTCCTGTCAACTTGATGTAGCTTACGAGATCGGTACCTGCTTAGTCGGGTACCGATTTTTTTTACAGTTTAGGTTTCGCCTAATTCTTGCTTTACAGCATCACCTACTTTTGCTTCTTTGTCCAGTGACGTAACAACCCGTAATACAGGAGCTAATCAAAAGCCAGGGTAGCTGATGGGTGTGTATGTGCGCGCATTTCACAACGACAACCGACCTGGCCCATGACATCTATTTTTTTCTGAAAACTGTCATGAATTACGGACATGTTGGAAAATAGTACGTGGTTTTAGATACTTTTACAAAAACTTATTCTGTCAATCAGCACGTTGTTCCGATTTAGCGCATATCGGTCTGGGACTGCCCGTCTTTTATTTGGTTTGTATCTCGCGATACTTACCAATGGGATTGTCTTTCGCCACGCGCACCGGTTATCCGACGGAACGATCCTGTGCCACGCGCACCCGTACAAAAATTCCTCTGGCACTGGCTTTCCCGACCACACGCACAGCCGGGATGAACTGATTCGACTCGACGCGTTTACCAATGCGTTCTATGAAAGTCCGGGCACGTTTGCCTGGTCGGTCATCATTGCCGTTGTTCTGCTTCTGAACCGATTTTTACCCGTTCGGACGCTGGCCGGTTTTTCGCTCGCCCATCTTGCCTTTCAGCATCGCGGTCCCCCGGTGCAGTTGATTTAAATCTGGTTCTCCCACAAGTATCTGTCAGCTAGCCAATGCGAATTGGTCTAGCCACAGGTGTTTATGTGCGACTGTATCACGTGTTTTTATCAACTGTTATCCAGCTTAATATGACCCGATTACTATTTACGTTCTTACTTCTTCCTTTTTTTGCTTCTGCCCAGACGCTTTTCACCGGGCAGGTATTGGACAAAACGAACCGCGATCCGCTGATTGGGGCTACCATTTATATTTCGGACACAAAACAGGGCGGCCTTACCGACACGCTGGGCCGTTTCCGCATTGCAG
>Ga0265780_10004160_pt1 | contig 18760 bp, 13 predicted proteins | sample P1T30metagenome_FD_192432 | JGI IMG/M metagenome (GOLD analysis project Ga0265780, IMG submission 192432) | Plant litter microbial communities from East Loma Ridge, Irvine, California - P1 T30 | ecosystem: Environmental > Terrestrial > Plant litter > Unclassified | place: USA: California...
CCCGAGACGATGATCATGTCCTTCTTGCGGTCGACGATGCGGGTATAGCCCTTCTCGTCCATGATGCCGATGTCGCCGGTCTTCAGGAAGCCATCGGGCGTCATCACCTTCGCCGTTTCGTCGTCGCGCTTCCAGTAGCCCGCCATCACCTGCGGGCCGCGCACGGCGATCTCGCCGGACTGGCCGAAGGGCACCGGGTTGTTCGCTTCGTCGAGGATCAGCACCTCGGTCGATGGCAGCGGCAGGCCGATGGTGCCGGTGAACGACTTGATGTCGCAGCGGTTGGCGGTGACCACCGGCGAGGTCTCGGACAGGCCATAGCCCTCGACGATCGGGGTGCCGGTAATCGCCAGCCATTTATCGGCCACGGCCTGCTGCACCGCCATGCCGCCGCCCGGGCAGACCAGATAGGTCGAGTGGTCGAGATTGGCGAATGCCGGCTGGTTGACCAGGCCGTTGTACAGCGTGTTCACGGCCGGGAAGACGTTGATCTTGTACTTGCCGAGTTCCTTGATGAAGCCGTCCATGTCGCGCGGATTCGGGATCAGCACGTTCATGCCGCCCAGGCGCATGCCCAGCAGCGCGCAGACGGTCAGCGCATAGATGTGGTACAGCGGCAGTGCGCACATGAATTCGAGCTGCTTGCCGGCCGGGGCCTTGCCCAGCGAAGGGCCGAACCAGGCTTCGTTCTGCAGCACGTTGGCCAGCACGTTCTTGTGCAGCAGCACGGCGCCTTTCGACACGCCGGTGGTGCCGCCGGTGTACTGCAGGAAGGCGATGTCCTCGTGGCCCAGTTTCACGGGCTTGAAGCTACGGCGCGCGCCGTCGGCCAGGGCCTTCTTGAACGGCACGTGGCCAGGCAGCGACCAGGCCGGCACCATCTTCTTGACCTTGCGGACGACGAAGTTGACGATCGTACCCTTGATACCGCCGAGCATGTCGCCCATGGTGCCGACCACCACGTGCTTCACTTGCGTGTTGGCGATCACCTGCTCCACGGTATGGGCAAAGTTTTCCAGCACGATCAGCGCTTCGGCGCCGGAGTCGTTCAGCTGGTGCTGCAGTTCGCGCGGGGTGTACAGCGGGTTCACGTTGACGATGGTATAGCCGCCGCGCAGGGCGGCCGCCATGGCGACCGGGTATTGCAGCACGTTCGGCAGCATGATCGCCACGCGCGCACCCTGCTGCAGGCCGCGGCTTTGCAAAAAGGCCGCCATCTGCTGCGACAGCTGGTCCAGCTCGCCGTAGGTGATGGCCTTGTCCATGCAGGCAAAGGCCTTCTGGCCGGCGTACTTGCGGAAGGATTCTTCCAGCAAATGGGTCAGGGAGCGGTACTGCGTCGGGTCGATGTCCGACGCCACTCCTGCCTGGTACGACTTGAGCCAAAACTTGTCCATCTCTGCCTCGCCTTCTTAAACTCTGTATCCAATAAAATGCAAAACCGCCCGGACTATCCCGGGCGGTCTTGGCCGGCCAGCCTGCGCCGTACTGCTCGCGTCAGGCCGCTTCTTTCTGTTTCTGCTGCTGTTCGTCGCGCAGCGCGCGCCGCAGGATCTTGCCGACGTTGGTCTTCGGCAGTTCGTCGCGGAATTCAATGTACTTCGGTTTCTTGTAGCCGGTGAATTGCGCCTTGCAGTATTCCTGCAGCACGCTTTCCGTCAGATTCGGGTCCTTGCGCACCACAAACACCTTCACCGCCTCGCCGGAGTGTTCATCCGGCACGCCCACGACCGCGCATTCGAGCACGCCCGGGTGGCCGGCGATCACGCCTTCGAGTTCGTTCGGATACACGTTGAAGCCCGACACCAGGATCATGTCCTTCTTGCGGTCGACGATCTTCACGTAGCCGCGCTCGTCCATGATGCCGACGTCGCCCGACTTGAAGTAGCCCTCCGGCGTCATGACTTTCGCGGTCTCGTCCGGACGGTTCCAGTAGCCGGCCATCACCTGCGGGCCGCGGATGCCGATCTCGCCGGTCTGGCCGAGCGGCAGGATATTCCCGTCGTCGTCGAGGATGGCGATGTCGGTCGACGGCACCGGCAAGCCGATGGTGCCCGTGAAACCCTGCTCATCGGCACGGTTGCAGGTGGCCACTGGCGAGGTCTCCGACAAGCCATAGCCCTCAATGATACTCTTGCCGGTTATTTGTTTCCACTTGTCATTAACCGCTTGCTGGACGGCCATGCCGCCGCCATTCGCGGTCTTTAGCGTAGAAAAGTCGAGGCTGGCAAAGTCCGGGTGATTCACCAGCGCGTTGTACAGCGTGTTCACGGCCGGCAGCGTGGTGATCTTGTACTTGCCCAGTTCCTTGATGAAGCCCGGGATGTCGCGCGGGTTCGGGATCAGGATGTTCATGCCGCCGACACGCATGCCCCACATGGCGCAGGCCGTCAGCGCGAAGATGTGGTACAGCGGCAGCGCGCACACGATGTTCGGGAACTCGACCGCAGGCGGCTGCGACAGCGCGGGCTGGGCCCAGGCCTCGGTCTGCAGCACGTTGGCGATGATGTTGCGGTGGGTCAGCGTGGCGCCTTTCGAGACACCAGTGGTGCCGCCGGTGTATTGCAGGAAGGCGATGTCGGACGCGCTCAGCGTCGGCGCGGTGTAGGGCATCTTCGCGCCCTGGGCCAACGCATCCTTGAAACGCACCATGTTCGGCAGGCTGAACTCGGGCACCATCTTCTTGATGCTGCGGACCACGAAATTGACCAGCATGCCCTTGGCGCCGCCCAGCATTTCGCCCATGCTGGCCACGACGACGTGGCGCACCGGGGTGTTCTTCAGCACCTGCTCCACGGTGTGGGCAAAGTTTTCCAGCACGATGATGGCTTCGCTACCCGAGTCCTTCAATTGATGCTCGAGTTCGCGTGCGGTGTACAGGGGATTGACGTTGACGACGGTATAGCCGGCACGCAGGATCGCGGCAATTGCGATCGGGTTTTGCAGGATGTTCGGCATCATCACCGCCACCCGCGCGCCCTTGGCCATGCCGCGGCTTTGCAGCCAGGCCGCCAGGCGCTTCGAGCAGGCATCAAGCTCGGCGTAAGTGAGGAACTTGTCCATGCAGACGTACGCATTGTTCTGCGCGTACTTCTGGAAAGACTCTTCCAGCAGGTGGACGAGGGACCGGTACTGGTCCGGGTTGATTTCAGCTGGTACGCCAGCTGGATACGACTTCAGCCAAATCTTGTCCATCAGATGCCCCTGTCTCCAATAGTATCGTTGTCGTTCAGCCTACGTTATCAAATTATATTTGAAAACCGAACGTGCGTGCTTATGCCTTTGCTATTGCCGCATATGATGCTATCGGGCAGCGCGCTTGCATGCAAGCGCTTTTGCCTTAATTGGAACAGGGACTCTACGGCATCGCTGCATTGGTGCGTTGCACCATCACCGGCCCACTTGGCGAGGTGTCGTCGAACACCTTCAAGACTGCCGTCCGTTCCGACTTGTCGCGCTTCGACAGCTGCGTGACTTCCCGATAAAACTTCCGGAAATCCTTGTCACGACGCAGCATTGCACGGAAGGCCGGCACGTAGTCGTTGTAGGTGGCAATCGACGCCAGGTGGGCATTCGAGAGCGGCTCGGCGAAGAAACGGTCGTAGCCGGCATAGCCGCCCCACTGCGCTTTCAGCACCTGGTACTCGTCCTTTAGCCCCATGAACAATTTCGCCTTGGCGATGCGCTTGTCCTCGTCGCCCACCGGGGACGCATAGGTGCGCTCGAGCTCGCGCCGGTACTTCAGCAGCAGTTCGAGGAAGCCCTTGCGCCGCACCGAGTAACGCTCGTAGGCATCGCGCATGGCCGGATTCCCGAACTTCTCCAGCCACATTTCCACGCCGGCTTCCTCGACGGCGCTGGCAAAGGACTCGTTGAAGCGCGAGTCGCCTGGCACATAGACCACCTGGTGCGCCAGCTCGTGGAAGATCAGGCGCGCCAGTTCGGCGTCAGGGTAATTGATGAAGGTGGAAATCAAGGGGTCGCTGAACCAGCCGAGGGTGGAATAGGCGCTGACGCCGCCGACCTCGACATCGCGGCCTTCCTCGCGCAGTTGCCTGGCGTAGGCCTGGGCATCGTCTTTGTTGTAGTAGCCGCGGTAGTTCACGCAGCCGGCCACCGGGAAGCACCATTGCAGGGGTTTCAGCGAGAGCTCGGGCGTGGCCACCACGTTCCACAGTACGTACTGGCGTTTCAGGGCAGCGTAGTTTTTATAACTGCCGTTGTCCGGCAAGCCCATCTTCTGGACTGCGAACAGGCGGATCTGGCGCGCGGTTTCCAGACGGTGGCGCAGGGAGGTCTTGGTGCTGGGATCGGCCAACCAGTCGTCGATTGGCCTTGCATCGGAGAGGAGTTCAAGCTGGCCTTGCGCCGCCTGGGTGTAGTAATTCAGAGTAGAACAACTGGCAAGCATTCCGGCGGCAGCGCCCGCAATGAGCGCAGGCCGGAAGAGTCGGGGTAGTCTAAGGAGTAGTTTCTTCATGTCCGGGTCGGGGCGCGGCCTTTTCGACCTGCACCAGGGTGTCGTAGAAAGTGGGCGCCCGTCCCATGTCGGTCAGGCGCTGGCTGGTGACTTCATTGGCGTTCTTGCCGTCGCTGGCGAGTTTCTTCCACCAGATCGACAAGCCCACCACGAGGCCCGGTCGCGCTTTCTCGGTCACGCGCGCCTTGGCAACAAACGAGCCGCGGTCGTTGAAAATACGTGCCATGTCACCGTGAACGATGCCGCGCGGGGCGGCGTCGTTCGGGTGGATGTCGAGGTGCGGCTCGCCCTCGGTTGCACGCAGGCTCTGTACATTGACAAACGTTGAGTTGAGGAAGTTCCGTGCCGGTGGAGAAATCATCGCCAGCGGGTACTCTTTTGCCAATTGTGGATTCGAGGCCACCGACTCATACGGCGCGATGTAGGCCGGCAATGGGTCGAGGCCATCGCGCTCCATCGCACTCGAATAGAACTCGCACTTGCCGGATGGGGTCGGGAAACCGCCCTCGGCAAATGGCGCGTCCGGCATGTTCAGTTTTTGCCAGCCCTTCTGCTTCAGCGATTCCCAGTCGAAGTGGATCGCGCGTTCATGACGCTTGTCGAAGGCCTGGGCGGCCAGTTCCTCGTCGCTCTCCTGGAAGCAGGGGTCGTCGTAACCCATGCGCGCGGCCAGCAGGCGGAAAATCTCGGTGTTCGGCTTGGCTTCGCCCAGCGGCGCAATCGCCGCGTTGTTCGCCAGCATGTATAAATGACCGTAAGCCAGGTGCGCATCGACGTGCTCGAGCTGGGTCGTGGCCGGCAGCAGGATGTCGGCGTAGTCGGCACTGTCGGTGCGGAATTGTTCCATCACCACGGTGAACAGGTCTTCGCGCTCGAAACCGGCCTGCACCTTGGCCGAATCCGGGGCAATCGCCAGCGGATTGGCGTTGTAGACGATCACGGCTTCGATCTTCGGGCCGAATTCCGGCGAGGCATCTTTCAGCAAATCGTCACCGATGGTGGTCATGTTGATGGTGCGTACCTGGCGCCCTGCCAGCAAGTCCGGGCGCTGCAGGACGGCACGGTCCGCCGGGAAGGAGCCCGAGGTCGACAGCTGGATGCCGCCGGCCGCATGGCGCCAGGCGCCAACCAGGGCCGGCAGGCAGCTCATGTTGCGCACGGCCATGCCGCCGCCTTTTGCGCGCTGTACGCCATAGTTGCAGCGGATCGCCACCGGATCGCCGCGCTGGGCGGTTTCGCCGTACAGGCGTGCCAGCTCGACCACTTCCTGAGCGCTGATGCCGCAGGTTTCGGCGGTACGCTCGGGCGTCCATTCGGCGGCGCGCTCCTTCAGCTGCTCGAAGCCAAGGGTGTGATCGGCGATGTAGTCGTGGTCGAGCAGGTCTTCCTCGATCAGCACGTGCATCAGGCCCAGCGCCAGCGCCGAGTCCGTACCCGGCAGCAGGGCAATGTGCTGGTGGCACTTCTCGGCCGTCAGCGAGCGGTAGGGGTCGATGGCGACCAGCTTGGCGCCGCGGCGCTTGGCTTCCTGGGCGCGCATCCAGAAGTGCAGGTTCGAGGCGATCGGATTGCCACCCCAGATGATGATCAGTTTCGCATCCTGGAACTGCTCCATGTCGGTGCCGATCGAGGCGCCAATTGTGTACTTGTAGCCGGTAAAGCCGGCGGTGGCGCAGATGGTGCGGTCGAGCAGCGAGGCGCCGAGCTGGTTGAAGAAGCGCAGCGACATCGACTCGCCCTGCACCAGGCCCATGGTGCCGCAATAGCTGTACGGGAGGATGGCTTGCGGGTCGCGTTCAGCAATCGGCTTCAGGCGCGCGGCGATTTCATCCAGCGCTTCGTCCCACGATATCTGTTCGAATTTTCCTTCGCCCTTCTTGCCGACGCGGCGCATCGGATGCAGCACGCGGTCCGGCGAATAGGTGCGCTCGACGTAGCGCGAGACCTTGGTGCACAGGACGCCGGCGGTGGTCGGATGGTCCGGGTCGCCACGCACCGCGGTGGCCACGCCGTCCTCGACGGTAACGAGGATGGCGCAGGTATCGGGGCAATCATGGGGGCAGGCGGCGCGGACTTGGGTGATGCTCATTTTGAATCAGTTCCAGGGAAAAAACGTCGAGAAACCAATACTTTATCCGATTCCGGCTGGCTTCGTTGCGGATCGTCCCGGGGCTGCTGCCGGGCTGGATTTCATATGGTGACAAGGGCTACAATAGTTCGCACATGCGTACCGCTGACATGCTGCTAGGGAGAAGACAAATGAGACTCGTGGAACCTATCCTCGCTTTCCAGACCGAACTGGAACAGATCCGGCGCGACATCCACGCCCATCCGGAGCTGTGCTACGAAGAACAACGCACCGCCGACGTGGTGGCCGCGCGCCTGACCGAATGGGGCATTCCCGTCGTGCGCGGGCTGGGCATCACCGGCGTGGTCGGCATCATCAAGAACGGCAACTCGCCGCGTGCAATCGGCCTGCGCGCCGACATGGACGCGCTGCCCATGCAGGAACTCAACACATTTGACCATGCGTCGCGCCACCCCGGCAAGATGCATGCATGCGGTCACGACGGTCATACCGCGATGTTGCTGGGCGCAGCCCACTATTTGTCGCGTCACCGCAACTTCGACGGCACGGTGTACCTGATTTTCCAACCCGCCGAAGAAGGCGGCGCCGGCGCGCGCAAGATGATCGAGGATGGTCTCTTCGACCAGTTCCCGATGGATGCCGTGTACGGCATGCACAACTGGCCCGGCCTGCCGGCGGGCAGCTTCGGCGTGATTCCGGGGCCGATGATGGCATCGAGTAACGAGTTCCGCGTGACCGTGAAGGGCAAGGGCGCGCACGCCGCACAGCCGCACCGCGGCATTGACCCGGTGATGGTGGCGGTGCAGATTGCGCAAGCCTGGCAAACCATTATCTCGCGCGAAAAGAATCCGCTGGAAACGGCGGTGTTGTCGATTACGCAGATCCACGCGGGCAGCGCCACCAATGTCATTCCCGATGAAGCGGTGCTGATCGGGACCGTGCGCACTTTCTCGACCGCCGTGCTGGACTTGATCCAGCGCCGCATGGAAGAGATGGCTTCCGGTGTTGCGGCCGGGTTCAATGCGTCCGTGGATTTCGGCTTCAAGCGCAATTACCCGCCGCTGATCAACGATCCCGAAAAGACCGCGTTTGCGGTCGAGGCGATGCGTGCGGTGGTGGGGCCGGCGGCCGTGAACACGGCGGTCGAACCGACCATGGGCGCGGAGGATTTCGCCTTCATGCTGCAGGCCAAGCCGGGCTGCTATGTGTTCATCGGCAACGGCGACGGCGAGCACCGCACGGGTGGGCACGGACTCGGGCCTTGCCAGCTGCACAACGGGAGTTATGACTTCAACGATGGGCTGCTGCCGATCGGGGCAAGTTATTGGGCGCGGCTGGTTGAGATGAGTTTGCCGGTGGGGTGATGTTGGTGGTTTTCAAGCGATGAGGGCGGTGGGTACGAGTACCCACCCTACCGATGCCGTAGGGTGGGTTCTCGAACCCACCGGGTTTCAACCGATGAGACCGCGTGGGCTCAAGAGCCCACCCTACAACGTCGTTCTTCGTAGGGTGGGCTCTCGAGCCCACGCGGTCGTACCCATGCACACCCTCACTCCGGCAACCGATCCTCGCCACTCCCCAACCTCACCCCCGGATTGATCCGCTCCAGCGCCAGCAACGCCGCCGCGTGATCCGCCCCACCCAACTCCGCCTCGATCGACTCATAACTGCGCGTCGCCGCCGCCGTCATCGGCAAGCTCACCCCCGCCGCCCCCGCTGCCGCCAGCACATTGCGCAAATCCTTCAACTGGCTCTTCACCTGCCCACCCGGCACGAAATTCCGCTCCAGCATGCGCTGCCCATGCAATTCCAGAATCCGGCTCCCCGCAAACCCGCCCCGGATCGCCTCGCGCACCGCCGCCGGATCGGCCCCGGCCGCCTGCGCCAGCAGCAGCGCCTCAGCCACCACATTCAAGGTCGCACCAACGATCAATTGATTGCACAGCTTGGCGACCTGCCCGCTGCCCGCCGATCCCACCAGCCGCGCACTGCCCAGCACCTCGAACAGCGGCAGCGCCTCCTCGAAGTCGCGCAGACTGCCGCCCGCCATGATCGCCAGTGTGCCCTCCTGCGCCCCCGGCACGCCGCCCGACACCGGTGCATCGAGAAAGCGCATGCCCTGCCCCGCAAGGCGCGCATGGAAGGCCAGCGCCTCGTCGTGCCGGGTCGAACTCATGTCGATCCACAAGCTTCCCGGCGCCATGGCCGGCAGCGCCGCATCCATCGTCATGCCCACGGCCGGCCCGGCTTCCAGCATCGAAACCACGATTGCGACGCCTCGCACCGCCTCGTCAACCGATTCGCATACCTGCGCCCCATGCGTGGCAAGCGTGCGCGCCTTGGCTGTGCTACGGTTCCAGGCGTGCAGGGGAACACCGGCGTCGGCCAGGCGCGCCGCCATCGGCCGGCCCATCAGGCCGATGCCCAGGAATGCCACCGTAGGGTAACTCGCAGGGTAGCTCATACCGCTCCTTTTTCCGTTTTGGGTGGTGCGCTACGCGTTTTCATTTACACCAGTAAAATATTCGGCGATCGCCAGCATGGACTGGCGACTATCCATGAAAGCAATTATGTTCTCTAATAAAAAAATTAGCAGTCTCCTTGCCGCCGCAGTCCTGATGACGACCGGCCAGGCTTTTGCCGCCGACAATGGCTGGGTCGACTCGGCCACCTTCGAATTCGGTACCGGATCGAAAGTGCGCATGGGCCGCGTGGCCGTCCAGTCGAACTGGGACAAGCAGTGGTTCTCCTCGAACGGCCGCCACCTGGGCGGCTACTGGGACTTGTCGGCCGCCTACTGGCGCGGCTCGGCCTACCGGAATGTGGACGGCCAGCACCAGAACATCGGCGTGATCGGCATCACCCCGGTGTTCCGCTACCAGCGCGACGACAAACTCGGCCTGTACGTCGAAGGCGGTATCGGCGCCAATTTGATGTCGGAACTGTATAACAACAGCGACAACCGCCTGTCGACCGCCTTCCAGTTCGGCGACCACCTGGGCGTGGGCTACGTCACTGCGAACAAGTGGGACCTGGGCCTGAAGTTCCAGCACTACTCGAACGGCAGCATCAAGAAGCCGAACAGCGGCGTCAACTTCGTGATTGCCCAGGCGCGCTACCAGTTCTAAGCGGCGCCCATCAGGGAACGCGCGCTTGAAAACGGCGTTCCCTGAATCATTTGACAATTTATGTGACAATTTGGTCAGGCGCCGCAGCCCGTGTGTGCCAAGCGTGCGAGGACCGATTGGATAGTTCTGCTGTCAAGACTTACCTGCCCTGGCTGGTCGCCACTGCCCTGTTCATGGAGCAGCTCGACGCCACGGTTGTCAACACCGCCATTCCCAGCATCGCGGCCAGCCTCGGGGTCACTCCGCTGAGCCTGAAGTCGATCGTCACCAGCTACATCCTCGGCCTGGCCGTCGGCATCCCCGTCAGCGGCTGGATGGCCGATCGCTTCGGCACGCGCCGCGTGTTCCTCACCGCCATCGGCATCTTTACCACGGCCTCGGTGCTGTGCGGCCTGTCGGTAAACGCCGAGATGATGACCGGCGCGCGCCTGCTGCAAGGCCTGGGCGGCGCCATGATGATGCCGGTCGGGCGCCTCGCCATCGTGCGCACCTTCCCGAAATCCGAACTGCTGGGGGCGATGAACTTCGTCATCATTCCCGCCCTGATCGGCCCGCTGCTGGGCCCGACCGTCGGCGGCCTGATGGTGCACTGGACGTCCTGGCGCGCGATCTTCTTCATCAACGTGCCGTTCGGATTGATCGCCATGTACCTGGTCTGGCGCCACATGCCCGACTATCACGGCGACGAGCGCCGCCCGCTCGACGTGCTCGGCCTGATCCTGTTCAGCACCGGCACCGCGATTTTGTCCTGGCTGCTGGAAATCTTCGGCGAACACACGCTCAGCGGCCCGACGATGGCCCTGCTGCTGGCGGTGTCGATCGGCTTGTTGGCTACTTATGCGCTGCACGCCAGCCGCATCAAGTTCCCGCTGCTGCGCCTGACCCTGCTCAAGGTGCGCACCTTCCGCATTTCCGTGGTCGGCGGTTTCGTCACCCGCCTGGGCGTGGGCGGCCTGCCCTTCCTGCTGCCGCTGCTCTACCAGCTGGGCCTGGGCTTGCCGGCCTGGCAGTCGGGCCTGCTGATGATGCCGTCGGCGGCGGCGGCGATGGGCATGAAGCTGATCGCACCCAAGGTGCTGGCGCGCTTCGGCTACCGCCAGGTGCTGGTGGCGAATACCTTGTGCATCGGGATCACGATTGCGCTGTTCGGGCAGGTGGGGCCGAGCACGCCGCTGGCGGCCATCGTCTGCATCAGCCTGATGCAGGGCTTCTTCAATTCGCTGCAGTTTTCCAGCATGAACACGCTGGCCTATGCCGACATCGAGACCAGGGATTCGAGCATGGCGAGCACGATCGCCAGCTCGTTCCAGCAATTGTCGATGAGCTTTGGCCTGGCGGCAGGCTCGCTGGTGACGGCCTGGTTCCTGGGACGCGTGCCGCAAACCAACCAGGTGCTGGTGACCGGCGCCCTGCACCATGCCTTCGATTTCCTGGCGGCGCTGACCGTGATCTCCGCGATCATCTTCTGGCGCCTGCGCCGCGAAGACGGCGACAGCATCAGCCGTGGGCGGGAAAAGGCGACCCAGGCCGAGCCGGTGGCCCAGCAGGCCTGAGCGCCATGATGTTCAGGCCGCTTTGCTGACCAGCGTGGCCAGCACGCGCTCGCGGTTGTTCAGCACAAAGTTCACGAACATGGGTTCCTTGACCGCCAGCCGCACCAGGCCCGGCAGCAAGGGGTAGCAAAAGGTGGCGACCTTGCGTACGGTGTCGTCGTTCGACAAGGCCGCGTGGGCCGCAGTGCCGCCACCGCCCAGCAAGGGCATCAGGCTGCTCTTGTGCTTGTCGAGGATATCGTTCATTGGCGCAATCAATTTGCCGCCCAGGCCGGACGGGTCGCTCGCATTCTGCATGATGTTCTCCACACGATAGAAGGTGGCCATCATCGCCTTGGCATCGATCATCGTTAATGATTTTGAGCAATTAATAATCTCCTGCTAAGCTTGCTTAGAGAGGCGCTTGTTGATGATTCTGCAATACCTACGGTGAGAGCGCCTCTAGAATACGGACGGTTTTTCGCCCATGTCCCAAGGAGACTGTCGCATGATGAGTACCCGCCTTGCCATCCTCGAACTCACCCACAGGCATCGCCTGGATGCAGCCACGCTGTCCTCGCTGTGGCGCATTGCCCGTCTCGGTGAACCGCCGCCGCAGCTGCCCGCCTTGATGCGGCGCGGCGTCGGCTTGCTGGCCGCGCTGCTCGTCGGCCTCGGCCTGATCTTCCTGGTCGCTGCCAACCTGGATGCACTGTCCAGGCTGCAAAAATTCATCCTGCTGCAGGCCTGTACCGCGGCGGTCTGCCTGGGCGCCGCCTTCCTGCCACGCATGCGCACGCCGCTGGCGCTGCTCGGACTGCTCGCCATCGGCGGCCTGTTCGCGTATTTCGGACAGACCTACCAGACCGGCGCCGACCCGTGGCAACTGTTTGCCCTCTGGGCCGCGCTGGCCTTGCCACTGGCGCTGGGCGCCCGTTCCGATACCGTCTGGAGCGCATGGGTGATCGTCGCCATGACCGGGCTTACCACCTGGGACGCCGCGCAGTCCGGCGGATGGCGCTTTGTCGCCGAGGACCTGGGCGTCCACCTGCTGGCCGCGCTGCTGGCGACCGCGATTGCCGTGCTCATGAGCCAGGCGCTGGTCCGCTACAGCGGCGCCGGCAAGGTGGCGTTCAACCTCGCGGTGTTGCTGGCAACGATGTCGGTTACGGGCGCCGGCATGCTGGCCCTGTTCGAACGGGGCGGCGGCGCGCTGCTCTATTACTTGCTGAGCCTGGTCATTCTTGGTGCCGGCGCAGCCTTCCTCGCCCAGCGGGCACTGTTCGACGTAACCGCGCTCAGCGTGATTGCGCTCGGCCTCATCGTCCTGCTGGACGCCGGCTTGTTGCGCTTACTCGACAGCGGCGGTAGCGGCGAAGGCATCTTGCTGGTGGCCGGCCTGGCCGCAGTCGGATTAATGGCGGCGGCCATGCGCTGCATTCTTGCGCTGTCGCGCGAATATGGCAGCGGAGGCAAGGCATGAGCAAGCATCTCGACACCGTCCTGCGCAAAGCCGTCGACGAGGGCCTGCTGGCTGCCGCCCATACCGAGTTCGCAGACCAGCACCGGCCCTGGCCGGTGATCGTCATGACGGGCATCGCCGCCTGGTTTGCCGCGATTCCGCTGGGCGTGCTGGTCGGGCTGATGTTCTTGTCCGGCGCCAACGTGTACGGCACGGCCCTCGTGCTCGGCCTCGTCTTCCTGGGCGTGGCCGCAGCCATCCTGCACAAGGGGACGATCCCCCTGTTTCTCGAACAGCTGGCCATTCCCGGCCTGATCATCGGCACCGTACTCTTCGTTGTCGGTCTGGGCAACATGGGCTTTGCCAGCCATGACCTGGCCTTTGCCATGGCCGTCGCGGCACTGCTGCTGTTCGGCCTGGCCTTCCTGCTGTCGCAAGCCTGGCTGCGTGTGCTGCTCGGCGCGGCGGGCAGCAGCCTGGGAGTGATGGCGCTGGCGGGCATTCCCCACGTCGAACATGGCCTGTTCAACTTGTCCTATCCACTGGCCTGGAAATGCCTGGCGGCGGTGTGGCTGCTCGGCCAGGTCATCCTGTCGCGCCTGGAGCGCACGCCGCAGGGCGCCGGCAAGGCGGTGGCCCTGGAGACGGTGCTTACCGGGATGGGCGGCATGATCCTGCTGGCACTGGCCTATTGCTCAGGCCCGACTTTCCTGCTCAGCGCCAGCCTGACCAGCGGTTTCGACGGCAGCGATGCGGTGTATCTGCCGGGCAGGTTGAATGCCCTGTTGTCCGTGGCGTGCGCACTCGGCGCGGCTGGCTGGATGATGCACCGCTGGCCAGCCCTGCGCAGCGCCGCGTTTGCCGCACTGGGCGGGACCGCCGTGATCCTGTGCTGGCTGACTCCATCGCTGGGCGTGGTGCTGCTGATGCTGGCAGTTTGCGTGAGCACTGGCCGCCGCAACCTGGCCATGCTCGCCGCCGCAGCCGGGCTATGGATGGTGGGTGCGCTGTATTACTACCTGTACTGGCCGCTCGCCTACAAGGCGCTGTTCCTGCTCGGCTGCGGCCTGGCCTTGGGCGTCATTGCACGCTTTGCGATGCCTGGCGCCCTGGTGCCGGCTGTTGAGCCGACTGTCGAGCCGCTGCCCCGACTCCAGCCTGTCCCGGCCACTGACCGACGCGCCGACCCACGCTGGAAGCGCGGCCTGCTCGCCGGTGCCGGCGTGCTGGCGCTGGTCATCGCGAACGCCGCCATCTGGCAAAAGGAAGCGCTGATCCGCACCGGCCAGCCGGTCTTCGTCGAGCTGGCGCCGGTGGACCCGCGCTCGCTGATGCAGGGCGATTACATGACGCTGAACTACGCCTTCCCTCCCGGCCTGGATGTACGCGACAAGGCCAGGACCAGGCTGGTGGCGCAGCGTGCGCCGAATGGCGTGGTCAAGCTGCTGGGCATACACGACGGCCGCCGCCTGGGCCCGCAGGAAATGCTGATCGAAATGATCATCAAGCGCGGCCGGCCCCTGATCGTCACCGACGCCTGGTATTTCAAGGAAGGCGAAGCCAAACGTTGGGAAACGGCGCGCTACGGCGAGTTCCGCGTCGATTCAAACGGCAAGGCCTTGCTGGTGGGTTTACGCGGGCCGAACCTGGAAAGACTGTGAAGCAGGCGCGGCCGATGCCGCGCCTGCAGCCACTGCAAGCCCAGCACCAGCATGAACACCACCGTGCAGGCAATCCAGAGCGACCACAGCGTATGCGTGAGGAAATGTGCGCCGCGCAATTGCTGCAGCCAACCTACCGCCCCGCCGAACGCAAGCGCCGCCAGCGCAACACGCAGCGCAGTACGCGGCCGGGCGGGCAGCCACAGCACGCACAGCGACACCAGCCACAAGGCGCTCGATGCATGCCCGGCTGGAAGGCAATGGCCCGGCTGCACGCCAAACGGCAAGGCATCGAACAGGCGCAAATAGGGTTCGTTGCCGCCATAGCGCGCCAGGTCCCATGGACAATGGGCGACGCTAGCCTGTTTGAGCGAACTGATCACCAGCGGCACGAGCAAGGCCGACAGGCCGATCACGCGCAAGCGCAACCGTGCCCCCAGGCTGCGGCCGGCCGGCGGCCAGCGCGTGTCGTGCAGCGCGGCCAGCATGCAGCCGATGGCGGCCAGCGTCAGCGCCGTTTTCAGGATGCCGTGGCTAAAGGTTTCGGTGAGCCAGGCGTGGCGCCAGGGGAAATCATGGATGCCGGCATCGTAGACGGCATCGGCCAGCATCAGGTCGATGTCGGTACAGCTGCCCAGCCAATAGATAAAAGCGGCGCAGAGCGCGAGTGCGGCGCCGATGCGCCATGCGCCGCGCATGCCGATCAAAGCCGGCGCGGTGTGCTGGTACCGGGTGCGCATTCACACTCCCCGGGTGCAGGCATGGAACAGGTCGAGCTTCGGGTTCAGCACGGCCGTGTTCACGTCGAGCAGGCCCAGCACGGAGTGGAACACATTGTCGTGCGACAGCGCCTCGCTGCGGCGCGCCATCAGGCAGTTGCGGTCGATGCCGAAGCGTTCGCTGAAATGATCCGACATCCACAGCATCATCGGTACCCGGGTCTGCTCGTCGGGCGCGAACATATAGGGTGCGCCGTGCAGGTAGAGATTGTTTTCGCCCAGCGATTCGCCGTGGTCGGAGAAATACAGCATGGCCGTGTCCACGCCGTCCTGCTCGGCGGCGGCGCGCAGGGTGTCGATGGTCTTGCTCAGGAAATAATCCGTATAGAGAATGGTGTTGTCGTAGGCATTCGCAATCGACGCGGCCGTGCACTTGTCGAAGTCGTTGCTGTCGCAGACCGGATTGAAACGGCCGAAGTCGTGCGGATAGCGCTGTGCGTAAGCCGGTCCATGGCTGCCCTTCTGGTGCAGGACGATGACCAGGTCGTGTTCGCTGCGGCGTATCAATTCCGGCAAGCCGCCGAGCAGTCCTTCGTCATAGCATTCCTCGCCTGCGCAGAAGCCGTTCGGGCCGTCCGGGCGCGACAGGTCTTCGAAGTCCACGCGTGCGCACACGCCCTTGCAGCCCGAATTGTTATCGCGCCACAGCACCTTGAAGCCGGCGTGGTCCAGCACGTCGAGCAAGCCTTCCTGGCTGGCCGCTTTCGATGCCGAATATTCTTCGCGGCCAAAGGCGGAAAAGACGCAGGGCACCGACACCGCCGTCGCCGTGCCGCAAGAACGCACGTTGGAGAAATTGATCAGGCCCGGCTGGCGTGCCAGCAAGGGATTGGTCTGGCGCCGGTAGCCGTTCAGCGAAAAGTTCATCGCACGCGCCGTTTCGCCGACCACGATCACGGTCACCGTCCTGCGCGTCTGTCCGGCCCAGGCCTTACCCTTCATCGCATCGCGTCCGAGCGGCGCCACCACGACCGGCGTGGCCCACTTGCCGCGTAGGTAGCCGTTCATGGCCTGGATGGTATTCGTGGGCGTAAGCAGGAAACGCAGCTCGCGGTGCTCGCGCACGGCCGGCGCCAGGCTCTTGAAGAGCAGCACCAGCAGCAGGAGCGCGAGCAGCAGCGATCCGCCCGCGATCCCGGCCCGTTGCACCAGGCCGCGCCGGCCCTGGGGGTAGGCAATCCGGGCCCGCGCGATCCAGCTTGCCGGCAGCAGCCCGAGCAGGCCGACCGTCAGCAGCATGTTCCAGCTGACCAGCTCGCCTGCTTCGCGCATGTCGGTCTCGAACACGTTCTGGACCATGGCGCGATCGATCACGATGCCGTAAGCGGCAATGAAATAGCTGGCCGTCGAGGCCGTGACCAGCAGCAGGATGAACACCGGCTTGGCAACGAAACGAAAGCTGGCCAGCGTCAGGCAGGCATTGAAGAACAGCACGATGATGAGCATGGCGCCGCCCAGTAGCGGCAGGCGCTCAGGCGTCAGCCCGCCCGCCGCCGCGGTAAAGGTAGTCCAGAACTTGATGTTCCCCGCGGTGGCAAGGAAAACGGCCACCGCCAGCGTGAGAAATGGCGCGCTGATGCGTCTTGCGAGAAGCTTGTCCAAACTGACATCCATGCATACGTGGCGGCCGGGATCGGCCACGCTTGCATCAAGGATAAAAAACACGGCGTCAGGCGCCGGTCAGCAGAACGTTAAGTTGGTGTGAAATCGATGATGAACCGGCTGCCGCCGCCCGCCCTGTCTTCGTAGGACAGCGTGGCGCCCAGGTACTCGCAGATGCGGCGCACCAGCGACAGGCCAAGGCCGGTGCCAGCCGAGCCGCGCGACGGCACGCTGGCCGGCGTGCTGCCCGGCTGCAGCAGCGTGTCGCGCACGGCTGCCGGCAAGCCGGGGCCGGTGTCCTCGACGACCACCTGCCCTGCCTTGACCTGCACCAGCACTTCTCCGCGCTCGGTGTACTGGCAGGCGTTGCGCACCAGGTTGCCGATGGCGGCGGCGCAGAGTTCCGCCGGCGCCCGGATGGCAAACGCCGGGCCGTCCTGGTAGCGCAGCGCTACCTGGCGGCCGGCCACCAGCGGCCGGTAGCGTTCTGCCTCGCGCGCCGCGATGGCCTCGACCTGCACCGGCGCCAGACGCCCCAGCTCGGGGGCGCGCGCCAGCAGGAGCAGCACGGTCACGCACTCGGCCGCTTCGTGGGCGGCGCGGTAGATGCGTTCGGCCGGCGCGCGGATCGCCTCGCTGCCGGCCTGGGTCAGGAGGATCTCGGCGGCTCCCATGATCACGGTGAGCGGGCTGCGCAGCTCGTGGCTGACGTCGCCGGTAAAAAAGCGTTCGCGGTCGAGGAAGGCGCGCAGCTCCGCGGTGTGGGCTTCGAGGGCGCGCGCCAGGATGCCGAGTTCATCGCCGCGATGGGTCAGCGGCAGGCTGCTGCTGCCGCGCCCGACAGCATCGGCCAGCTCGGTGATCGGATTGACGATGCGGCGCGCCAGGAAGCGGCCCAGCACGGCGGCGAACACCATGATGCCGAGCAGGACCGCGGCAAACATCGAATACACGACCAGCTCCACCTTTTCGTAGTCGCTTTCGTGGTCGACCACGATGTACGGACCGTTGGCGTCGGCGCCGGTCAGTACGTGCAGGCCAACGCCGTCGACGTCGACTTCCGACACGCCCTCGGGCAAGCCGCGCAGCGATTGCGGGATGTCGGCGCCGCGATGAAAACGCAGCCCGGCCGGCATCTCGGTCGAGAGGCCAGCCGCCTGGCGCGGCGAGGCCCAGCGCGCCGCTTCGCCCAGGCGGTTATCAACCAGGTGCACCTCGATGCCCTCGATGGCCAACGCTGCGATCACGGCGATGAACAGCGACAGCACGATGCTGAAGGAGACAAAGGCGACGACGATGCGCCGCCGCAGCGACTCAGCCGCGCGCATCGGGCAGCACCAGGCGGAAACCGACGCCGGCGACCGTGCGCAGCATCGCGTGTTCGTAGGGTTTGTCGAGCGCCTGGCGCAGCGCGTGGATGTGGGTGCGCAGGGCGTCGCTGTCGGGCCGGTCCTCACCCCACACGGCCTGCTCCAGCGTTTCACGCGGCACGATGCGCGGTGCCGCCTGCATCAGGGTGCGCAGCAGGATGTAGCCGGTCCGGGTCAACACCACGGGCCGGCCTTCGCGGCACGCTTCCTGGGTATCCGGGTCGAACTCCAGGTCGCCGAAGCGCAGCTTGTGGCTGACCGCATGCTGACCCTCGGCGCGCCGCACCAGGGCCTTCAGGCGCACGTCGAGTTCGACCAGCGAGAAGGGTTTGATCAGGTAATCGTCGGCGCCGCTGTCGAAGCCGGCCACCTTGTCGCTCAGGCTGTCGCGCGCCGTGAGCATCAGCACCGGCGTTGCGATCGACAGGTCTTCGCGCAGCTTCTGGCACAGTTCGATGCCATTCAGGCCGGGCAGGCCGATGTCGAGCACGATCACGTCGTATGCGTTTTCCGATGCCAGCGCGAGCCCCGCATAGCCGTTGCGCGCCGAGTCGAGCACATGGCCTTTCGGCTCCAGGAAGCCATACAAATTAGCCAGGATATCCGGGTGGTCTTCAACGATGAGGATGCGCATGCGCTTATTGTACGATGCGCGCT
>Ga0265780_10004161_pt1 | contig 18759 bp, 23 predicted proteins | sample P1T30metagenome_FD_192432 | JGI IMG/M metagenome (GOLD analysis project Ga0265780, IMG submission 192432) | Plant litter microbial communities from East Loma Ridge, Irvine, California - P1 T30 | ecosystem: Environmental > Terrestrial > Plant litter > Unclassified | place: USA: California...
ACAGGAACTTAGAAACAATCAAGACTCTGAGGGCCGACAACACGACTCTACGGGCCGAGAAGGCTGTGATGGAACAGGAACGCGAGGCCCTCCCCGCCATATTCGGTGTCACGGCGGGTTCCATGATAAATGATGGCCTAGCGGATATGGCGGTCTCGACCGCCAACAACGGTTGCGACGAAGGAGGGGCTGGCGACGACATGCCCCAGAACGTACGCCGAGTCACGATCAAGAATGTGCTGAGGCACTTCTTCCGGAAGGTCTGGGAGAGCTGGGGCACCAACCCCCACCAGGCCCCCGCCGCCATTTTCGGCTTGGGCGTCTTTATTCTCGTACTCTGGATTTTCGGTGGTTTTGCGATAGCCTATTGGGAGTCCCTTTCTGCGGGAGAAGTCTGGCTGCTCGCCCTCTCCAAGGGCATGGTGGGTACGCTCCCGGCCCTGCATCAATTTATGATGCTCCATTTCCCTCCTGTACGTGCCCGCTTCTGAGCGGAGATGGAGGGGTCGAGGATACTTCAGAACATATATAATAGATCTTAGGGGTCTGTCGGTAGCAAAGAATATTACACTGTTATATTGTACACCTATGCATTTCCCCTGTATTCTTCACACTCTATAATTCTACATCTTCTATCCAGAAGTTTCACTTGTATTCTTCACATTATACTATCATATCATACTCTGTTTTAAGAATGTCCTCTTGTATTCTTTACACTATTATAATACTACACCTTATTTTGAGAAAATCCTTTTATATTCGTCACACTATATTATATGTGCTAGCCATCTTCATCCTGTTAGAAGCGTTGTAGGAGGAATGTGTGAGCGTCAGGCTTCGTCATTCGGGTGATGGACGTTGCCGTGGCATTACTTACTTACGTCATTTGGACGCGGAAACTCTGGAACGTCCAACGCGCTACCTATGTATGCAGAGCGACAAAACCCCAACCATGTTTTTGTAGCTTGCTCTGAATACCTACACAATCCACTACCCTCGCTCAGACCCATTATTAGCCATGTCGCTGAACCCCGAGCCATCAATGCCTGAGGAGCGCGCAGAACAGGACCTGCCGCCCAAGTCGTACGCCGACGCCGCCGAAGAAGCCCTCCAGCCTGACTTGGGTCCACCGTCACATGTCAACGACTCGGACGGTACGACTGAGGACAGTGCAAGAAAAGTCAAGGGGCAGATTGGCGAGGTAAATGTCAGAGGCCTCGGGCTAGGCTCGAATGAGGACGATTTCTCGCACGAAGGCATTGGTCAGGACGGCTCGCCCAAGAGCCCGACAGCGAAGGGCCATCGCCGCGTGTCATCGCGCAGCTCTCGTGCATCTTCCAGCCACAAACACGGCGAAAAGATGGAGAACGGCGTCTATGAAAGGCATCCCAATGCAAATGACAGTGGCGATGTGCTGACCAGTGTGAAGCCGCAGCAGGAGCAAGAAATGGCAGAGGCCGACAGAAGAACCGACCTCAAGCGCAGAAACTCCGAGTTGACGACAGGACGGCAGGCTGGCGCGGGATGGGCTCAGAGCAAGTGAGTAACACGCTGCGCATTTGCATCCTCCTCTGCATTATCGTCATCGATACTAACAACTCCAGAATCCGATTTGCTCCCATGAACGTGCCCCTCCAGCGCCGCCTCCAGACCCTCGCCGTTCTCATGCACACGCTGAGCATCGTTGGCAGTCTTGCCATCTTCTTCTTTCTCTGCAGCATTCCCCTGCTCTGGCCCATTCTTCTTCCTTACACCATCTACGTCCTCTTCTCCAACGCTGGCACGTCGGGAGAGCTCTCTTTCCGTAGCGACCGCATCCGACGACTGCCCGTCTGGTCGCTCTTTGCATCATACTTCCCCGCCCGTCTCCACCGCTCACAGGAGCTGGAACCAACCAGGAAGTACATTTTTGGCTACCATCCACACGGCATCATATCCCATGGCGCCTTTGCTGCCTTTGCGACGGAAGCCCTAGGATTCGCCCAACTCTTTCCAGGCATCACCAATGCTCTGCTCACGCTAGACTCCAACTTCCGCTACCCCATCTACCGCGAATATGCTCTCCGTCTAGGCATGGCCTCTGTATCCCGCGAATCTTGCGAGAACATACTTTACAAGGGCGGCCCTAACAACGAAGGTATGGGACGCGCCATTACAATCGTTGTAGGCGGAGCCGCCGAGTCCTTGGATGCGCGTCCTGGCTCCATCAAGCTTGTCCTCCGCCGCCGCAAAGGCTTCGTCAAGATGGCTATCCGTACAGGCGCCGATCTTGTCCCTGTTCTTTCGTTTGGCGAAAACGACATCTACGACCAGCTTGACACCGAGTCGCACCCTTATATTCACAAGTTTCAGATGCTTGTGAAGAAGTTTATGGGCTTCACCGTCCCCATATTTCATGCACGAGGCATCTTCAACTATGACGTCGGCATGATGCCCTATCGCCGGCCCATCAACATTGTGGTCGGTCGCCCAATCAGGGTAGTGCAGGACAAGTACCCAGGGAACGAGTATATCAACGAGGTGCACCAGCAGTATGTGGATGAACTCATGCGCATATGGAACGAGCACAAGGACAGATTTGCCAAACACCGGACTGGTGAACTGGAGATTGTCGAGTAAACTGCTGAAGAGTTCACTTGGTCTTTTACTGTTTGATTGGAACAAGGCTCCCTTTAATTGTATTAGGGGTTCCTTTTTTTTTTGCTGGCTACCATTACTAGTTTGATACTACCAATAGAGTGGGTGTTTGGATAATACAGGGGCTGGTTGAACAATGGGTGGCAAGGCAAAGTTCCACAGCTGGCAAGCAGGTTTGATAATTACGCAAAAACAAACATTGCACAAATATACCTAACTACTTTCTTGATTCATATGTCAATGCGATGTGTGGTAGCAGTCGCCTCAGTGTACTGCTCCTTGGAATATCCCATTGGATGATATCTGCGATGATACAATACACTATGTTACAGGGTCCCAAACAGCACCTTACTCCTCATCATCGAGATCAGCCCAGCGACCAGCTAAGGGCTTGGTAGTGAGTGAAATGTCATCCACCGCTGTCGAACCATGTCCCGTATCAACGCCTGAAGCCTCGGCCGAGATTGAGGCTACCGTGCCAGAGCCCTCAGCCACACCTCTAGTCGCGCCTTCGTCTTCACTTGTAACGCCACTGTTTGCGCCACTAACCCTCTCCTTCTGCTCCTCTTGCTCCTCGGCGGCTTCCCAGTCTTCAGCCACCTCAACAGGCACTTCCTTCTCTTTCTTTTTCTTCCTGCTGCTGCTCAAACTGAGGACGGCGAAACCGCCCTTACTTCCAAAGGTTGTACTCTTCTGGACTTGGCGTAGGGGAACGCCTTTGGAGGCCGCGACTTGGCTCCAACCGGAACCGGGACCAACGTCTGATTCCTTGTGGACAAGATTGAGCGAGGAGTCGAGGCGTGCGAGTTGGATTTTGCCAATGGATTGTGCGGTGAAGGCTTGGGATAGTGGGGTCTGGATTGATTCGAGCATGGTTTGCATGTCGCGCTCTGGGATGCTGAGACGTGCTGCCAGGGGTGGCTTTAGGGCTACGGCATCGCCAGGGAGGAAGGTGATTTCCAGTTCGCATCGAAACGAAGTCTTCGCAAGCACGCTCTTGACAACTGGGCTAAGCTCTTCTACGGTAAGTGCAAAGCGTGGATTTAGCATGAGGAATGCGTTGTAGGGATCTGCATTCACATTGCTAGGCTTGGAACGCAACATGGAGGTTGAGGAAGAGGCTACCGGTGCAGGCGCAGGAGCAAGGCGCTGTTGCACTTGACGAGTTCTGGCACACTCTGCGAGTGTCCGCATCGGCGCCATAACAAACTTTGGTGTCTTGAATATGGCCACGTGTCGATGTGGTTCTGGGTCCATGCTCTCCGAGTCCATACCAAAATCTTCAGCCAGTGAGTGAACAAAGGCGCGCTGGTTGCTAGGCATAGGCTTGAAGCGAAGCCGCTTCTCGTTCGGGTCGGCAGCAAACAGGCGAAGTTGCTTCTCCTGCGTAGCTGCCCATGTCGAGTTTTGTTGATACATGTTCAGTGTAGCGTCCGAGTACGGGATATGGTCGTTCTGATGCTCCGGATCTACATTGAGCGCGAGTGCTAGGATACGGTTGCGCTCTAGGCGAGCACACTCCTCATCACACTTGAGTACCTTTTTCAAATTTCCATCTCCGTTGCGCGAAGCATTGCATTTGGCTTCCTGTTTGATCCGCTGGCATTCGCAAGTGACGAAGATCTTGTGTGGGCACGACTTTTCCTCCTTGCATGGCTGAGGAAAGTGGCAGGGATCCAAGCATGCATGACCACAGATACTGAGCTCCTTTCCGCAGGGCTGCCTACAAGGTTCTGCACACTCCCCAGGCCGGTGACATTGTTTTTGGCATTTGTGAGTACCGCACCTGAGAACACGTCCGCAGACCTGACCACAACGAACCTCATTTAGCCAACATGGCTGGTTCTTGAGAACGCTCTTGCCGCATAGACACGGCTTAGTTGTTAGAAAGGCACACTTCGGACATGGCTGATCGTCTTCGTGACAACTGTGGTCCAATTGAGGGTGACCGCAACCCTTGGGTCGCTCACATTTGAATCGACATGGTGGCGGTTTGGTACCACATGGAAGCGGAGGTTGCAAAACAGTTCTTCCACAGTGACAACTAAGCTCATCAAAGATGGCGTCACGACATGTACCACAGGGGCCTTTATGGCACAGCTCCTGGCAGCGATGCTCGGGATTGCCGCATTTTAGTTGGCGACCGCAGCTACGAGTACATATGTGCTCGGCTTCAAAGTTCTCACGGGGCTGGCGGGCAACGGAGTCCAGCGATCTGGGTTTGCGACGGTTGGATGCCCGCTCGGCAGCCTTCTTCTCTCCAGCACAGCAGCGCTCGCCACATTCATGTCGCCCACAGTTGAGTGAGACACGACAAATGCGCATGCATTGTGGAGGTTCTTCCCTACCCTGGTGGCAGATAGTCTTGGATGATACACGACCGCACCTGCACAAAATGTCAACTTGCTTCAGACAAGGTAGACAATCGCCTTGATGGCAAGGCTGATTGCATTGATGACGGCACGCAAGCATCTGTCCACAAGGCTTGTCGCAGTTCGGGACCGGGTCTTGGCAAGAAGCTCGAGGGTTGATGGACATGTCAGCCAGAGCAGTCTTGCCACATGGGCAGCGGGTGACTACATCTGGAGATCGCGGACAGTGTGGCGTTTCGGCATCCTGTGTGTGGCAGTCTAGTTTGCAGGTGTGTTTTCCGCAGTCGAAGGGACGGCCACATTCGTTCGGACATTGGAACGAGCCGACCCAATTCTCGACGGTAGCAGTGCCATCGGCCGCTACATGAGACTGACTGCTATGCCTTTCTTCTGCTCGATCGTGGCATAGAATGTCCTTCTGAACCTGGCCACAATAACAGCGTGCAGGTACCCGAACCTCACACGGCCCGCAAGGACCATCGTGACATGGTCGCTCACATGTGTGTTCTCCACAAGACATGAGTCCTCCGCATACTTCACCACAGCTCCACCCGTTTTTGTAATCGGTATCGACACAGCGCCGAGTCACGGATTTCTGACGGCAAAAGCAGTACTGTGTAGGCCCCATCAAGCCACAGGGCGGACAAGGACCAGCATGGCAGGTGGAGCCGCAAGGGTGTGGGCAGGGTTTGGGAAGCAGTCGTGGGCGAGAACAAGTCTGACCACAAGAGAAGGGTGGTAAACCGGGCGTTGATCGTGGTTCCAACTCCTTCTCACACCAGCAGTGGAAATTCTTGGGCAGAATATCCTTTGGTAGATTGCATCCCGGACAACGCCATTGCCTAGGAGGGGGCATGTCTCCATCCTGAGCCTGCTGTCGCGCCGCTGCTGAGCCCTCGTTCGTTGACCACTTCTTAATGCATCCGAGATGGAAGACAGTCCAGCATGTTCTGCACGACCAGACACCCCGCGAACGTCTTGTAACTTCCTCGGTACAGATGGCGCACTCGTAGTGGCCATTGTCGATATCCTCGTGTGTCCTGGTGGCGATGTCGGGCGCCGTCGATTTGGGGGCCTGGGGTTGCTTCTGGCGTGGCGGTCGTGATTTGCGAGGGGCGATGGGTTGGCCAGGCTGAAATGACGGTGCGTCTGCGTGTAGTCCTTGGGGCACTTCTGAGGTTTGTGACGCAGTGTCGTCGCCTTCAGCCGTCAGCTGTCCGCCAAACTGACGGCCACCGGCTGCCATGCGCTGTGGGAAACGGTCTGCGCCAGCCCTTCCTCTTCCACCCCGTCCGCCCCCGCGTCCCCCTCTCCCGCCTCGATGCGCAGCTTGCTGTACAGATGCAGGCACCAGCTCCAACGTGGCTGCATTCGGTTGTGGCGGCCTTGCAGCATCATTGTGAAGTCCTCGGCCTCGTCCTCTGCTACCTCGTGCGCCCCCTCCTCTTTGCGCTTGACTTGCTGTCTGTGGTTGTGGTTGGAGTTGTTGTCCCGCTTGAGTCTGCTCTTGCTGTTCCGACTGGGCGTTTGTATTACGATTCCGCGGATTTCGCCGCCTTCGCGATGCTCTCGAAGCATTTGCTGGCCCTGGGGCTGGGGCTGTTGTTGCTGCTGCCACTGTCGCAGTCGACATTGCGTGTGATTGCAAGGCGTAGTTGGATATAAAAAAATAGTATCTACAGGCTCGGGTATTTGTAGGCCTGGTGAAACGGGAAAGAAAGAGATTGGCGTTTTGTTGTGGTAGGAAAGTTGTGTGTGTGTGTTCTTTTGTAACTTTGCAGTGGCAAGCAGTTATTATACTCGAATGGATGCCTGAAGAATCAGGCTAGCGCTAGGGTTCCAGAAGGCACGGTAGGTACATGTGCAGTGATGAGTCAAAGGGGACTCATACCGCGTCCTCGAGTTGCAGTGGCGCAGCCGGCGAAAAGACGTGCTATTCGACTTTGGGGGACAGTGAACAGTGAAGGACTGCGGAATTTACATGGGGAAGCGCGTCATAGGGTCCGGCCAGTCATCCAGAGTCGCCGCCCCGGCCGGTCGTTCCTACCTGCGGCTTAGTTCCGGTTTTAGCTATGGGCGCGTCGCCGGGTTTGAGCTTCACATATCGATCGCGAACCAACCACACCCGTCCACCGTTCCCCCCTCCCCCAGTTACGCAACCAACATCATGATGAAGACCGTCGTCGGCGCTCTCGCTCTGACCGCGCTGCCCTCGGCGCTCGCCTTCCGCAACACATCGCCCTTCTTCCTCTTCTCCACGGCAGAGTAGGCATCGCAGCAGTCATCGCACGCCAACATGTCCAAGCTAACAGCTGCAGCCTGTTAATGCCGAACAACGATGCCGCCATTGCCGAGTCATCAGAAGTCACGGCTGACGTCCTCAAGGCTCTCCAGCACTGCCCTACTAGGTCGTACGCTATCGTTGAGCAGAAGGGTGTCTCCTCTGCCGACTACGTCAATGACCGCGCCGCGCCACAGCTCAGTCGGTACATGGCCGGCAAGCATGCCGAAATCAAATCAATCGTAGCGATACCAGACACAGTCGGACAGGTCGACGGGGCCGCCATCGCTGAGTATCTCATCTCAAACTGCGCCAAGGGCTACACCGACGACGACACCTGGCTTACCCGACAAGTGCATGCCGCGCCTCCCACGTCCAAGGCGCTTCGCATCGAGCATCTCCAGTTGAATGGTAAGCACAGAATATGCAGAACATGCAAGTCCCGCTGACCCTGGCAGATGCGGCGCTCGACGACTTCATCATCAACGATGCAAAGTCGCACGACTACACCGTCATCTACCTCACCACCCCCCAGACCGAGTCGCAAGCCCACGAGGCAATCAAGCAGTACGCATATGAGATGGACGACTCATTCCCAGAGGCCATGCAGATGGAGCTGAAACGCGACCTTTCTTCCCATGCAAACCGGACAAACCGGACAAACTCGTCCCAGGTCGGCCTTTTCGAAAAGTACCAGTACTTCACACCAGGCATCTTCATGGGCTTTGCTGCAATCATTCCGCTTTTCCTCATCCTGCTGGTCGGTATCCGAGCCCTCACTAGCCTTGAAGTATCCTACTTTGCCTTCAGCAAGGAGATGGGTCCCAATGCGCAGAAGAAGCAATAAAGGCAACTAATTCTATACGAGTGGTCGGATTTATCCCTGAAGTGACTTGTACGAACATGGGCAGCTGGCGTTTACCTGGGTTTTTAGGCTTGAAGAGAAATACAAACCATTTCAGTATCAAAGCTCACTTCCTAGTTCCCATGCATACCCAAGTTCGAGTCACCAACCCTAATACAATACAATCTTCAGCCTATCCCCTCCACCTACTCCCACACTCCAAACCAAATCAACACACTTGCTCAAACCCTTTAAATTCCTCCATTGGTACTCCCTCCATATCATCTTACTCTTCCCCCAACACACTGCCCATCTGATCCATATCCGATGCCTTAGCCATGTCCTGGATCTTCTGCACCATTGCAAAATTCTTATCAAACAGCGCACGGTACTGCGTCATCAAGCCACTCAAACGCTTCTCCAACGAAACCTTTGCGTGGACAGCATTGTTCTTGTCATTCTCCAGAGCAACCTTGGTCTTTGCCCCAGAGCTACGGTGGAGCCGGAAAATCGCATCGTTGCGGCGGCGAACAACTTGTTCGAGGCGGACAATCTGCGACCGGAGCGATTCGATGTGCTTATCTTTTGCGGCTGTGATGGCTTCGAGGTCCTGGCGTGCTTGTTGCTCGCCCGCCGCACCACCACTCTCGCGTAATGTCTTATCCAGCTCCTCAATCTTCTTCTTCAGTGCTACATTCTCCTCTCTCAACCTCACTTCCACCTTCTTCCTTTTTGCCATTTTCGACCGTAGTTTCTTTTGCAGCTTTTCTCTGGCTTTGGCTTCCGCCTCTTGTTCCACTGATGTATTCATTTTCCGTACGTCCCTCGCCTTTGCCTTTTCATTTCTCTCCCTTTCTAACACAGCTCTCAACGTATCAACCTCCCCACAAAGAACCTGCACCTTACTTTGCCAATCCTCCACCTCTCCCTCCATCCTCTGCTTCTCCTCCTGCAACAACTGCCTCTCCGTCCTCGCACTCTCGTCCCCGCCCCGAGCCCGCACTTGCAGCATCTTCATCTTCTCCTCTAAAAGCTCGTCCGGTGCGCCAAAATCATGGTACCGCTCCTTGACTGCGTTTTCCAACTTGGTCACGTACTCGTTTGTAGCCTTGCTGTCTTGAATGAGGCACTGCTCCAGCCGCTCCAGAGTATCCTTTCCAAGTACCTTTTCGAGCGCCGCTCGTGTGGCGGCTAGGAAACTGGCTTCTTCTTCTTCTTCTTCTTCTTCTTCTTCTTCTTCTTCTTCTTCTTCTTCTTCTTCTTCTTCTTCTTCTTCTTCTTCTTCTTCTTCTTCTTCTTCTTCGGCGGTAGTATTGTCGTCTGCGAGGCATGCGCTGGGTGGCGCAGGAGGCTGAGCCCTTTGTAGCGCCTCGCTATTGCTGTGCGGTGCGAGCGTGGTTGTCAAATCATCTCCCATCCGGTCTACTTCTCCAACAGGTCCGGCAGTAGTATTATTTGGCATCGCATCTTTCTTGACACCTGCCTTAACGACGACCTGTGGATCAAACCACGTCGTGTATGGCGGGAGATCAGTAGACATTGCTTGCTCTGTCGGTGTCGCTTTTTTGCCATTCGAGGCTTTCGGCTTTAATCTCTTCACCGCTCGTACAAAAATAAGGTCGTCCATGATATCTCCATGGGTTTCGCGAGATTCTTGGAGAATACCGGTAGCTTTGCGTTTTCTTGTCGTCGTTAGGTAGGTAGGTAGGTGTTGCGCAGACGGAGATGTCTTTGCCTGTAAAGGCTGGTAGAGTTACATTCTGGTGATGGAGCAAACGGAGCTCAAGGCAACAGTGGGCACCTATAGTATGTGCTTGGTCGCGGTGAAAGTGAAGGTGAAGGTGAAGATGTCAAGTGCAACATCATTGTTCATCACAAAGCAAAAGAGAGACAGATAGGGCAATCAATGACAAGGTGATAAACAAACGGCCTCGAAACCGCACATCTACTCGTCCCACCTCGGAGCAGCAATACAATACCAGACGAAAGGTACATTTTCCAAATCTTTGCAACAATGCCTCCGTTTGCACGGTGAATACCTTGTTTACTATGCCCCATTCCCATGCTAATCCACGCAAGCCATGAATCCACGCTCCACAGCCTAAATAGTAGGAACATAAACTCCCCAAAGATGCCGCCGAAAAAAAAAACGACCATGCTTATGATCGTGAACCAAAGAAAACACTACTTCTTTTTGAACAAGCCCTTACCCAGCAGGTTTTTAAGCTTGCTCTCCTTCTCCTCGTTGCTCATGTTTGCTTTCCGCTTACCCTCGGCAACAGTCTGTCCTTGTCCCTGTCCTGCCGCTGCCGACGTCTTCTCCTCGCGAACCGTATCCTCGACCTTCAGCTCTTTTGCCTTGGCCTGCCACTCCTTTGCTAGCGTGTGTCGCGACGCCCGCGCTTCAGCACTCGCATTATCCGCCCATTGGAATGTAACGAGCTCATTGTTGAAGAAGCGCAGGTCGTGAACCAGCCGCTTATCGTCTTGTGGAATAAGGACGAGACGGCCTGTTGGACCAGTGTTCTTGAGCTGAAAGGGCTCGTTCTTTTTCTCTAGAAAGCCACGCACGAATTCGTATAGACCGGCTGCGGTGTCAGACTTGTTGAAAGACATTTGGATGAGTGCACCATCCGGCATGCGTATACGAAGAGAACCACCTCTTGCAGCAGCAGCGTCAATCTTGGCTTGCCGCTCCTTCTCTTGTTCCTCGAGCTCCTTGTCAGAAAGGAGGCGCGTATTGCGTGTCTTATTGAGCAACGCATTCTGGTGTGCCTTTGCGTGCTCAATGGTAGGGAGGTAGTCGTTCTCGTTGAACGCATTGCGCGCTGCCTGTGGAGTCGAAGATTTTGGCGCCGAGAAGATCTGAACGTTGCGAGTCTGCTCCGAAGGTTGCGATGAGTTGTCTGTCGGTACAGATGAAGCTTGAGAAGCCGCTTCTGGCATCGACGAAGTGACCGATGTTGCTGCGGCCAATGCTGCTGCAGGAGAGGAATTTTCAATGTTTTCAGACGCACAATGCTCAGTAGAGACGGCTGGTTCCACTGCAGGTTGAGCAGCTGGTTTGTGATCAACTTCCATCGGTTCTGGATCCGGCTCATCGTTGCGCACAGTCTCGCCTGCTACAACCTGTGTTGCCTCTGGTGCAGCCTTGTCGGGATCTGGTAACGAAGCAAGCTGATCTGACGTTGAGGCATGTGCGCCTTGGGCGCCAGCGGAAGCAGATTCGTTAGACTTGAAATACTGCGTTATTTGCGCCATAGCCTCCTCCAACGGTGTTCCACTGTTCCTGTAGGACAGCTTCAACAGAGCCGATCCGCTGTCAAACCCCAGTTGGCTGAGCGTTTGCTGTAGCTCAACAAAACTTGACTGCTCCTTGTGGCCCGGCATGACAGTGATGACGGGCTGTTCATAATTCAACCGGCCAGCCCCAGATGTACCACTCATCTCCGGCACTCCGCGTTGTGTGAAGTTGTAATTGGCCTTGTCCCCGCTTTCAAAGTGGCGTAGAATCTCCCATAATGATGTGTTGCTCGCGAATTTCTGTGTCAGACGTACATTCTTCTCACTCGCTGGAAGCTGGAGGGCTACGGAGATGACGGTGGGGGATCGCGATGCCTGGACGAGCTCTAGTCGGGCGCCTTGGGGCAGGTTCGCGAGCCGTATTTGTTGTGAGAGAGAGATGGGTTTGTTGTTGTACTTGAGCGTGAATTGGTCCTTGTTTACACCAAACTTCTGGCACGCCTCATCCCGAACGTCAGTTAAATACTTAGTAGGCGTAGTCGGGATCTTGAAGGTCCTCGCGTACGAGTTGAAGACGACGACGTGCGACATTATGAGGCGCGGAACAATCGATAGAGGCCGTGGGCGAGGACGAAGGCAGCCGGGGCGTTTGCGAGAAATATGGCACGCGAGTACCAGCAGTTCCACCGGTGCGCTCTGCGAGTTGCGTCGCTGCGTTGAAGGAGGAGGATGAGACTGGCGATGTGGAGGAGCTTTGCTTCGGCGAAACTAAAGAAAAGGTTGTTGGAGCCTGCCATGAATGGGCAGTTAGGGGCTATGGTCACACAGGGACGCCGACGGTGAAGAACAGGAGGGGCGCTTACCAATCCCCCGAGCGTGTAGGGATGCGGGAGCCAAAATCAGCGGGTGAAGGTGACGATATCGGATATCTTGGTGTTGCGATGATGTATACGGTAAGAGAAACACTGGTACATTAGTGGCCAACAGCTAGGTAAATCCCCGTTGGTGCCGGTATCCGGAACAGCGTTTTGTTCTGGAAGCTTCGTTTTGGCGCGCGTTCGTTGCTGGTGCCTGAATACGCTACTTACAGCACACGGTCACGGTCGGTGACGGAAGAGCGAGCGAACAACCCCGCCCCCACTAAATGCTGGGGAGCTCCAAGTCGCGCCTCGTTTCATAGCAACAACAACAACAACAACATCGATAAGCCATCTACACGTCCACCAAAAATGTCTGGAACAGTGGAGATCAAATCGCCCGCTCAGCTGAGCTCGCTGCTGTCCTCGTCACGCATTGTCGTGGTCAATTGTACGGTAGCCCCAACCATGTGCAAAAAGACCAAGTCGCCCTTGCTGACGTTTGCTGCGTCCAGTCTACAACGAGGAAAACACGTCAAGCAAAGCGATTGCCCCCGTATATGACCAGTTAGCCGGCCAGCTCTCCAGGCCCGGCAAAGTCACATTCACCAAAGTCAGCACAGTGCAGCAAGCACAGATTGCCCAGAGCTATAACGTCACAAAGTATGTGTCGTGAATTTTCTGCTCGACATATTAGCCAACCATATATACAGCACGCCCACCTTCATCATCTACAAGAACAACCAGCAAATACGCAAATACGCCGGCTCCAACCCCCAGCAACTGTCCGAGGCGATCAAGACGCTCGCAGCAGAAGCAGAAAACGACGGCAAAGGCGGTAGCGGCTTCCCCAGCGCAAGCGGCAGCAGTGGAAGTGGAAGTGGCGCATGGGTAGGCGCCAGCTTACCACGCGGCTACACTGATGTCACCGACTCGGTAGACCCTCGGGGCCTGGATCTGCTCAATGCAGACAGCGACTTTGGCGCCGTAAAGACGCTGTTCGAGACGTCACCACCCAGCTCGTTGAACAAGGGCAAGAGCGCCGCTACAGCCGCAGACGCAAACAAGGACTGGGTCGAGAGCGATGTGGACAACCAGCTCATGCTCTACGTGCCCTTCATGGCAAACCTCAAGGTACATACGATTCAAATCACATCGTGCGTGTCGGCCGACGCTTCAGACGACGATGAAGCGCCTGTACGACCCAAGACCATCCACGTGTGGACCAATCGCCAGCATAACCTGGGTTTCGAAGAGGCCGAGGATATTCCTGCCACACAGACAATCGAGCTGAAGCCCGAAGACTGGGACGAGCAGACACAGACTGCTAAACTCGAGCTGCGGTTCGTCAAGTTTCAGAACGTCTACTCGCTAGTCCTATTCGTTGCGGATGCCGAGGGTGACAGCGAGAAGACGCGCATCGACCGAATCCGCTTCATCGGCGAGACGGGAGAGAAGCGTGAGATTGGCAAGCTAGAGAAGATTGGTCATGACGACTGAGCGTCTTTTTAGCCGTCGTTGATAGAAATTGATTGTGAAAGCACATGTTCGCCCAAGACCCCGTCAAAACAAAAATATTTACTACGTAATGCCAAATGTTCAACTCTGGCCCGGTTTTTACATGATACTGTTGAGTGCTGTTATTGTTTACTGACGTCTTGGAAGCCCATGCATAATTTGGCCATGGTTCAACACCTCCCAACACTACAGACCGAGGTCTTAGCACTTTATAAATGCTGCAGTAATCACAACAGCAAACGACTCCGTCATGAAACATGTCCACATCTCTGCTCGAGGCCTCACACACATACAAAGCAAGTGTGAAGCCTGAGCAGTCTCGTCGCCGAGCAAGACGCGTTTCAATATAAGCATTTCTCGGCCCTTACTCTGCCATGGGTATAGGCAAAGAGTAGGAATTTGACATCCATGCTAAACGAACAGTCACCAACAATCACTCACACCTCACGTGCGCAAGCATCATGCACTTGCACTTGCACATGGTTTGGCGTGAACCAATCGTCACATTTCATGATTTTGAGTGACACTGCTTAGGTACGTTCAGGAACAATCATTGTCCATTGCCATACTCCGATAATCGTGCCATCCTTTTTGTGGTATGACGTGACGTTCCGAGATCGTGTCGAGCCGCCCGTTGTGAAAAGAGACCAAATACCCAGGACAGAATCGGAAAGTAAGTCGGTCGTTCGTTCGCCGTGTTGCTTCATCCACCGTATTGCATGAAACCGTTTAGTGACCCGCGCGCCTCGACTCGGCAATGACCTTGGTCATCTCGTCGACCTTTCTCTTTGAGCGGCCAAAGGTACCGAGCTGTGAAATGTTAGCAAGTGCTCGTTCAGACAGGAGCCATCCATGGAGTGGGTCTAGATTCGGTCGTATGGGCTGGTGGGAGACGTACCCTCTTCTTCGCTAGACGACGGGCACGCTTGTCCTTGGAGTTTCGGAGCAGTTCGATGATGCGCTTCTCGTATGGGGCAAGACTGCACACGTCGTTAGTAGGCTGTTGACGAGCGATTGCGCAGCTTGCGTTTTAAGCAGCTGTAAAGGTAAACGTACCCAGCAACCTCCTTGGTGATCTCACGGACGAAGGCAGTACGCTTCGACAGGAAACCCTTCCTCCTCGAGATCCTAGGAGCGGGGGTCCTGGGAGTGACCTCTGTTTGCCATGTTAGCTTCTATTTGATATTTTCGCACTCGTAGCGATTCGTGCCCGTCGAAAGCGTGGAAATGACAAGACGTACTGTGGCCGGCGTTAAGGCCGAGGATGAGGCCAGACTTCTGCTTGACTTCTTTCGGCATCGTGACGGTCGTGATGTTGTCGATTGTCGATGGGTTCAATGTCGCGGTTTTCGCGAGGGTAATTTTGGCTCGGCTGTGCGGTGGTGCCAAGCCGCTAGCTGTCAGCAGCACGTGCCCTCTCAGTGCAACCAGTGAGTACAAGAACACAAACTCTATCCAGATCAACTCCAAACCCTCTGTCCAAGGAGTCCTACTATTATGGATTGCGGGTGTGCTTTAGAAATACTAGAGAAACTGGTCTTGCTCAGATACGGTCAGGAAATCCTTGGAAGCAACCGTAGACAGAGAAGAGAACCTCTAATCATTCATCCATTGCTTTTCAGTTACGAAATCAAGTAACCGATATAGCCCAAGCATTGTACCTTCCAGTTATTTTAAGTTAGCGTGTTCATCAGGGTTGGCTGCAGGTCTGCCTCTGGGTCAACCAACCTACCCACCATGCGATAGCTTCATGGGAAAACAAAGATAATCCTGCAAGAACCCAGAACCCAGAAGCTTCCCTGCTCCATCTCATCCAACCCCCTCGACCAATCCGTCTTGGACACGTTCAATTCTTATCCTCAATTTTGACCACGCCACTCTTGACATATCCGACCCTCTCTCTAAGTTTCTTGCCAGAAGCCCAGGCCTCATAGAGGGATAGGCACGATAGGCACCCATCGGCATCCCCTTTCTAACACTATACAGCTCAAGGATCTCTGGGTTAGTGATGCCTTCTACTGTCTCCGACGCCACAAACGTTTTCTTTGATAAGCCCACGTTCGTTTTCTCGAGGAAGTACTGCAGTAGTGTTGCGTTTGCCATGCTGAGCTTGAGTATGTTTGCGATGGCGACGGTGGTCTCAAATGCAGTTGAATTTGAGCGTACGCGTGTGCCGGTGAAAATGCAATATATTTGATGATGTTCTGGCATGGTGCCGGCCTCGAGGGCGGGCATGTGTTTGTGGAAGGCTGACCGGCAAGCTTTTTGAAGCCACTCACACAGTGCGACGGGGAAATTGTTGAGGCTGAGGTGGACGGTGATTAAGGTTTGAAATGGAGATTCTTTCTCTTTTTGTTCCTGGGTTCTACCGACTGGTCTGCATGGCTTGCTAACCTTTCTCTCGACCAGAATCTCGAGGTCGATGACTTCTGCTTCGCACCTCTGTGCAGGGCTGTGGGTTTCAGGCATCTTTTTTACCATTTCGGCGGTGGAAAGGAGCTTCTTGCAGATTTGTTTGGACAAGGTAATGGTTAGTGTATCAAAGATACTAAAAGGGAGGTATATGTGCTCAAGAAACAATCAAATATCTTATTGATAGAGAGACGGTGGATCTGATAAGCTTTTGCCGACCAGGTAAAGGCAACTTACAACTTGGCCTTTTTCTTGCCATCTTCCTCCTCCTGTGCCTTCACCTTGAGTAGTCGTCTGAGAATCTTTCCACTGATAGACTTTGGGATCTCATCCACCCACCTCACACCACCTCGCAGCCTCTTGTGATGCGCGACCTTGGTACTCAACCAGTCCATGATCTCCTTCGCGTCCTCATCCGTCTTGCCAAGCCCATCAGTTGGTACAATGTAGGCTCTAGGAAGCTCTGATGCTTCTTCTGCGCTATACACACCAATTACTGCTACATCGCTGCGAGAATAATAATTAGCAAGCGATCGATGTTTAATCACCGTACTACTTACTTGATCTTTGGGTGCGCGACCAGGATGCCCTCAAGTTCTGCTGGGGCGACCTGGAAACCTTTGTACTTGATAAGTTCCTTGATACGGTCTGTAATGAAGAAGTTTCCATCCTTGTCTTGGTATCCTACGTCGCCAGTCTTGAAGTACCCATCTGCTGTCTTTGCATGTGCAGTGCCATCTGGATTGTTGAGATATCCCTTGAAGACGTTCGGACCTTTGATCCAGAGCTCGCCTACTTGGCCAACTTCCAGCTCCTTATCTTCTGGAGACATGTACTTGGCAGTCTGGTATGGCAGAAGCTTGCCAACGGAACCAATGGTCTTGTTCCAGTCTTCCCAGGGCTGAGTGTGTGTGCTTGGGCTTGTTTCGGAGAGACCGTATCCTTGCTTGACAGGAATCTTCAGTCGGCTGTAGACCGCATCCACGAGCTCGCGAGTAAGCGGGGCAGCGCCAGAGTTCATCATTCGAACAGTGCTGAGATCATATTTTGAGACCAGAGGATGCTTGCTTAGGAGAAGAATAATCGGTGGTACGACATAGGCGAACGTGACCTTGAGCTCCTGAATGAACCTGCAAAAGTCTTCAAGATTAAACTTTGGCATCACCACAAGTTGCATTCCGGAGTATAAGCTTTGGTGAATAAGACAAGTAAGACCTGGCAACTATTAGCAAATATTTCCCACGCCGTTCATTCTATCTCTCGCATACCGTAGATATGGAAGAAAGGTAGAAAAGCGATGAGCTTGTCTCCTTCTCCGGCCGGTCCTCCAGTCGATTTCAGGTTGCCACCCTCACCAGCCTTCAGCATCAATATGTTGGATACAATGTTACGGTGGGTAAGCATAACGCCCTTTGGGTATCCGGTGGTACCTGAGCTATATACCAGGAAAGCTAGGTCCTCGGCTGGGTTGGCTGCCTTTGTTCTTCGATATCTCGAAGTTCCAGCATTGTTGATAATGCTTGTAAAGTGCTTCACTTTGTAAGATGGATCCTTTTCGTCTCCCATCACGATTACCCGATCAAGCGGGATCCCAACCTTCTGGGCCGCCTCTTGAGCTTTCTTGATGAACGGTAATTGCGTGACCAGAGCTTTTGCGCCTGAATCTTTGAGCTGAAACGCGAGCTCATCGACGGTGTAATTTGGGTTAGCAGGCGACAATACACCACCTGCCCAGTGGCATCCCCACGTTATGGCTGGGGTGTCGATGCAATTCGGCGTGTATACGGCAAGAACATCACCCTTCTGCCATTCCCATTGCGATTTCAGCCCTTTACCGAAACTGATCGCGGCATCTCGGACCTGAGCGTAGGTATAGGAGCGCTTAGTATAAGGGTCAAAGTAGATGACTGCGCATCGTCATTAGTTCGGGCTGTAGGTAAGGCTAATTACATGCAAACATACCTTTCTCCTCGGGAAATCCCCTGTCCTCCGGCTTCCGCTCGAACAGAAACGCCCACTAGTATTTACATCAACCGTCAACAATGACAACAACACGCGAGTTGATTATGGATTAGTACTCACAAGGTCAACATCTGGAATCGGTAAGCTAGGGTATTGGCTTTCGGTGGGCATCTTGGTGGCTGAAGATCGATGAAAGCAATCTGTCTCACTGGGGATGCAGAGTGAAGGAAGAGGAAGAACACCCCAAACGCGATAGAGCTTGTAATTGACCTCGGGAAACGTCTAGACACCCTGTCAAACATGGCGGCCTTCCGCGATTACATACCGTACACACAAGGTCGGGGTAAAGTGCCCGAGTGACCGAGGCTGTTGCCCTTTGTGGAGTTAGCGCGCTCACCGACTCGACAGCTTCCGAGGTCAACGGTTGCGTAGCGTCTGGAGGACCACCCATGATCTTCTAATACTCACGTAACATATCCTGCACATCTTTACGAGAGTGTATAACTAAAGCTACAATGCCGGGCTGGGAAGAAGCGACGGCAGTGCAAAAACTGTCCTCCAACGCGTACTCGTGCACGTTACATGATGATTGGACAATCGGTACCGGTATGTCATATCAGGGGGGGGGGGGAC
>Ga0265780_10004162_pt1 | contig 18759 bp, 19 predicted proteins | sample P1T30metagenome_FD_192432 | JGI IMG/M metagenome (GOLD analysis project Ga0265780, IMG submission 192432) | Plant litter microbial communities from East Loma Ridge, Irvine, California - P1 T30 | ecosystem: Environmental > Terrestrial > Plant litter > Unclassified | place: USA: California...
GTCGCTCCAGTCTGCTGCAACCACTTTCTGACCAAAGCGAAAGTACTTTTCGAGGTCGAACTCCTGCACCGTCGATCTTAAGTAAGCCATGATGCTCTGACCCTCAGCAATGGTGTTACTGCTTTTCCATGGGTTGAAGGAGAAGCCGAATGTATGGAGGTCGGAGTCGGATCGTACGCCCGGATAGTTGAATTGACTCCATGTTCCGCCAATCTCGTGACGCGCCTCGAGAATCGCGAACGATGAGTTAGGGAGGAGTGTGGATATGCGGTATGCGGAGTTTATGCCAGAGATACCGCCCCCAACAACGAGGACGTCGAAGGTATTGTTAGAGGCAGTGAGCCCATTAGTCAAACCACTCATCATGTAGAGCGAGCAGGCGATGAGTGCCTTATGAGCGGATGATCATGTAAGTTTGTGCGAATTCACGATTTTGTTTGGAGGTGGACCTGCGCTACACAAGCGTTTGAAATTTCGGGGTGGCGACTTAGAATCTGGAGTTCTAGAAACCACCCAGTATGCTAGACCGTTTCTGATCAGCTAAAAAGGCGATTTACGAGATCTTTGCGGAGGTGTGTTTGGGATGCAAGACTAGGAGAAGGAAGAACAATTAGACGCGATCTTTGAAGGGGCGAATATACCCCTCTTCGAGTACGCCCTGCAGCTAGGCGCACCGCCTACATCATGACACAACGTTAGCGAAATGACGCGTTTCGAGGCCAAATGTGTCCAAGCGCCTTTCATCGGATGTCGAAATGGGCGGCGCGGTCAGTTGTCAAAGACTAGCGTTGACGAATCTGTGAAGTGTGAACTTCAAAACTTCGAATGGCTTGTAGAGAATAGCGAAGAGGTCTGTTTTTGTAATCATACACGCTGGGTCTCTCGCTCGCTTGTCGGCCTTCATCGAACCCTATCTCTCTTGCCATCCTATCATTTGTATTTGTCAGAACTGTAGATCACGAGACTTATCTCAGAAGGTCATGAAACGGATGCGTTCATCTCGTAGTAGAAGGACTTCGAGGTACCTTTCATTTGTCATGTAAGCATATCGGAAACGGACAGACATTACCCATCAGTCTGACCCATGGACCTCTGCATTCACGCACAGGTCTGAACCATCCAATAATTAGGGTGAACAGCTCGCAGCCTGTCCAAAAATGAAGTGTAGGGTAGCTGTAGTACCATTGATTAATGACGTTAAATCCGTCACCAGGACGTGCAAAGCTAAAGACCCACTACGTGCCATCAAGTAAACTTGCAGCACGTTTCCTCATGCGAAGGAAATATTAGAAAGCTCTCCAACTCCAGCTCTATTTGCAAGTTACTCCCGACCCAGAACGATCAATTCGCCCTCTGCACCACTGTCGCTAGTGATGTACATCCTCTCGTACTTATCTTTGGCAATTGAAACAGGTCGGAAGCATTGAGTAGTTGAGCAATGTTCCACGTCCGGATTCCAAAAGACATCGGTCCAGCCCACGGTGCCGTTCAGTGGCGCGACGGGACGATATCCTGTTGCGTCTTTGATGAAAGGAACTTCGACGACTTTGTATCCAGTCGGTTCAACGCGATTCCACGACCCATGGAAGGTGATATACATGCTTGTAAAGTTCTTATTGAAAGCAGCATCAAGCGGCGCTACATGCGCCGGAAGTGCGAGTTTCGCTGGCACACTCTTCGTTTTGCACGTGTCGTCCGTGAAGGTTACATTTGGCTCGAGCACGAATTGGTCACCTGCGGCAAACGCGCGGTCGGTAATAGCCTCTGGCTTTGCGACAGTATAACATGTGGGATATCCGTACCAGTCCGTATTTATCGCAGATGGGTCGCCCAAGTAGTTGAGTTCGTCGGCTGGATTGTCAGCATGTATATCGACAGCTATGCCTCCAATTGTGCGATGCAGCTCATCAGCGGAGTTCTCCACGCCCCAAAGCCTATCGAAGTGTTAGCTTGTTGTGGAATCGAAGTTTCAGTATACTTACATCCCGTTGCCGTCGAAAGCTAGACCAACTTCGTTACGCAGACCGTATCCCATCTGGTATCCTTCTCTGACGTAATTGAAGCCGTCATCTGGCGGGGTTGTCATATCGAAGACCTTGACACACGATCGGGCAGTCTTGATATCCGCCGAGCCATAGTCGAAGTTATCATCAGAGCCATGTGAAACGATAAGCAAATTGGGATGCTTTGGCGGAATCGCAAGCGTCCTTGTAACATGACCTCTGCTGCCCATACCAGATATTACGGTTCTTGATGTCTCGGATGCTACCATGTTTTCCGAATCATAGCTCCAAGCAAATACCGAAGTTGCTGAGCTTGCGAACAGGGTTTTACCGTCCTCGCTGAGTGCAATTCCATGATTTAGATTCCGTTGAGTGATCAATGTCTTCGATGTTGCGAAGCATCCCTCTGGGCCAATCTTGTGCACTGATATCCCGAGGCCATTCTGGATCACGAGTAGATTGCCGGCGGTGTCAAAGAGTAGACCCCGTGGCTGTGTCAAGCCACCTGCTATTTTGGTAGCTCTCCATCCTTTCGTAGTGTTGACTGCAAAAGCTAGTGCTGTGACCCCAGCACATGTCCTCGGTACGCCAGTCTCTATGGGCTGTGGTGAAGCTGATGCTGTGAAGCTGGTGCTGATGGTAGTTGGTCGAACGCCAATAGTCGAGCTTGGAACTGAAGCGCTGCTTGAAGATGGAGGAGCGCCGCCGATAAGGTTTGCAGCTACAAGTTTATCGAAGTCTACATTCTGGCCCTGGCTGAGGTCGATCTTGTAATTGCCAAATGAGCTGTGGACGTTGAACGTCGATCTGTTATTCGCAGGTTGCGCCGGTGCTTTGCTGGACAATCCATACGCAAACTTCTGGGCTGGAGCTAATGGATCAATTGACACGAGATCTCCGTCTACATTGTGCCATTGCGAGCAGCCTCTACACCGTACGTTGAGTGTCCAGTGTGTGTCGTTGTAGCCTGTTCCCTTGACATAAGAATATTCTGCTCCATCAAACGCTTGCGGTAAACTCAGGCCACTTTACAAATTTCAGCGATAGTCACAAATAGTAGTCACGCTACTTACAAGGCCATTCTTGACGAGTAAATGGTCGTGTTGGACTTATTGTTGACCCATCCGAGTGTTAAGGGAACGTATGGCATAGTACCGCCCCATGAGAAGCCAACCCATCCATTTTTTCTGGGAGAAACGATCTGCAGCACTGTGTCGAAAGGAGCGGTCTTGTTCTGTGGCAGCGCAATTCCAAAGGTTACGCCGTTGCTCCCCATCCATCCTGAGTAACAAATTGAAGTGACGGCATCGCAATAACGTTGTGTCGTCTGAGCATAGGCTTATCTAGAAGTCAGCAAGAGATCCTGAATTGGCTTTGCGCCACTCACATCTAATGGCAACAAATGCTGCGCCTAGCAGCAGCCCGTAACATTTCATGGTGATTGAACTGCGACGCCAGCTTGGTTGGGTACATGGAGTTTTGTAGCCTACATTTTGCTGAGTTTTAAATGTGCGCTACCAAGTAAAACCTGTCGTATGGTTTCTGGAAATATATTGAGGATCTTAGGACGCCTCATCGTACCAGGCTACGAGCAACAAGGGCATATGGACCATGGTACCCAATCCCGACGTGGGCGTTGCAGATCAGGAGATCATCGTACAACACAGACATGGCACATAGAGCCTATCCACCCATTCACTCGCATTCAGAGACTGGAGATTGAGTAAGAGTGTTCGGTGCTATGGCTGTGTGGGGTGTGGGACTCGCTTCTGCGGTCGCGAACATACCTTGCACCCCCCACAACACCACCACTAACACTTGGAGTGACCGGATCCAACTATACACACATGAGGCTCCCATTTCTCCACGAATAGCCCTAGTGATCGGTAGCATCTTGTTGGCCCGGTTCTTGGTTCCATGAGCCTCGTGATCCACTCCTGGTTGCTGGCTGTGTCAGAATAATTGAGAAGTACGGTAAGAGCGGTATCGATTGCCGTATTAACCAAGCATGGATCGCTGTTGATGACCTTCGAACGTTCAGGATGATGATCATACGCGCGCTGATTCGGCTTTCGGGGAATCCACGGGCTAAGTTGTATGTTCAAGGCTAAATAGATGAATTATTCCTTATCCGTTATTAATAACGAACGCCAGCGCGGGACTATCAACCTTGAGACCGGCACGGAAACGTGTGGTTGTATATTTATATGAAGTGTGAATGTGGTACTTCGACAAACCGAATGGGCGAGCGGTGGACTGTTACCAGAACAGGAGATGTGCATGCCTCGAAGGGCTCGTCGCATCGTAACTGACGTTGCACCTTATCAAATCTTTGCCTTCGCCGGCGCAGTCACTCTCTTCCCATGCACGTAACAAATCCCCCTAATCTTCTCCGCTGCCTCGCCCCAAAGTTCGTTCCGCAGTAAACTATACACGCCCATCTTGCTCTTTCCTTGTATACTCCGCGCTTTCCTAAGCGCTACCTCAAGCATTTCCTTCGGGTCCGCGATCTCGTCGACGATACTGTCTTCCAATGCCTCCTTGCCCGTCCACCTGTGAGCTTCCAGCAACATCTTGCGCGCAATTTGTGGACGGAGCTTGAGACGCGGGAGAAAGCCGATGCCGGGGAAGTGTAGGCCCAGGTTCACGGGTGGCATAGAAAAGAAGCCGCGAGAGGCGTTCATGATGCGGTAGTCGTGGGAGAGGGCGAAGGGGCATGCGCCGCCGAAAGTGTGACCTGTGAGCAGGGCAATGGTGGGGAATGGGTAATCGAGAAGTGTTGCTAATAGCTTTGCCACCGTCAGTGCGCTGGTCCTCATAACGGCGATTAAACATCATAGCTTGGGGCGTCTTCAAAAGAGGCCCGCAAGGGAAATTTGTTGCATCTCTGTGCAAACGGGATTATCGTACCGGGAAGAATCCATCGCTGTTTGCGAACGGATTTGTGTCCGCTTCATCCAGCTCTAATCCCGTGCACCAGAACTTCTCGTCGTTGCCTCGTGTTATCACACATCCTTCTGAGTCTGGACCTAGCTCTGCCTCTATGTCTCGAAGTGCGCGTATTATCTCTTGTGCAAAGCGCACATTTATCCTGTTCTCGGGCGCTTTCTGGAGAGTAATTACGAAGACACGGTCATGCTGATCAACGCGTAGGTCTTTGTAAGGTCCAAGTGCCATTTTATTGATGATGACGTATGACGGATTGGGCAGTGAATTGTCACTTTGTTCGTTGTTTTGTGAGAGATTTGGTGTAAACGCTCCAATGCTCGGCAACGGCTTTTGCGTACACGTGTGATCCAAGTCCAAAGATAGAACAGCAAGCTCGAGATGCTGAAGCTGCCCCAAGATGCGCGCATGTATGAGAGCCTCGGCATGGCGGCTGTGGAGAATGTGGGGGCGGATCGGATCCTGGACCAAATCTCCGGCGAATTTCGGTATTTCGCACTTTCGCGTTGTTTCGCTTACTCGCAGCTGTTGACACTTCGACATATGTGTTGATGCATCGTAGATGTTCGTGGGAGTGCGCGGTCGAGCAATGCACTAGATTCATATGCTCACCATCCAAGTCCACCTTGGTCCCAGTCATTTGTGAGCCAGCTGCCTACACCGTACTGTCCAAACCACTCTTGCGGTTGGAGTAATGTCGGCTCAAGCGATGGTTCGGCGGCGATATTGCTGTTCATCATTTGTTGCTGTATCGCTGCATTTGTCGCCATGTCAAGTTCCATAGTCTGATTGTTCGGTGTCCGCAGACCGTGCAGAATGCCTGCTGTTTCCAAGTCTCTTGTTACGAATGGAGAGGCTTGCGGTAGTCTCTGGTATATAGGATGCCACATGCGACACAAATCGGGGCCGAAATCAGAGAACAATTGTGCTGTCGTGTTTGGGAAGTTGATATCTGGGAACGGTCCCAACTGCGTCCGTTGCGTGACCTTCTCACGAACATCGATGAGGTGCTTCAAGCTGCCAATCGCAGTCGGCCATCTCTTACTGAGCTCTTCAAGCGCTCGCGCCAGGATTTCCAGATTCTCTTCAGCTATATGCACCATGTCTGCGTAACGATAGCACGAGAGCTGAGCGAACCCGGCTGTTAGACAATAGAACGTGAATATGGGCCCAAGATAGCGGAGTTCATCCCGAGCCATGAAGTCTTCGAACATGCCCGCAACATACGACGAAGCGAGAAGCGAAGCTGTCGATGGCGCAAGATTTGTATCTGTTGGGCGATTCAGTATGACCAGCACCGTAAAATACTGAACGTGTATCTGTCGCGCTTCGAAGCTATATGGCTTTAGTGGCCTCCTCTCCGTCTGTCTACAAAGCTGCAGATGTTCAGGGAGTGTTTTCACCCAACGGAACAGTCGGTCCTCAAGTGCCTTTCGGTGCTCTTGTAGGCCATGTTTGCGAAGGTAACTTTGGGTCAGATCTCCTGATGAACCAATCAGCACTTTTCAGGCGGATTTCGTGGATCCTACACGATGTGCAGTCGTGAGTCTCGAAAAGCTTACCAAGAATGCAAGATATGCCCACATATGCAGAAAAGAGCTCGGCTGCGCCCGTTGCACCGTCAAAATCGAGGGCTGATATTGGCGAAACGTCTGCAAATTTGAGATCAATGGCTCGCGGCCTCCCATGTCCTGCATTGATGAGACAATCGCGGACATTTAGCGACCACCAGATTCTCTTTCGCAAGCCCGCGTCGAGTTTGCCTGTAGGCTCACGATGCAAGCCGACTTGATGTGCTAGTCCAACACATACTCGTAACCAGAAGCTGGACGTGTCTAGCGAAATTTGCTCCGGACCCTGCGGGTTCCACCAGTGAAGCAGACATGCCGCTGCGATAGTAACTATAGGATCCTCTTCGGCGCTCATCCAAAACAGTACTCTAGCTTTCTTGTAGAAGTCCTCGGACGGATAATCCGCAAGAGGGGCGCTGACTCTGCTACCAGCAAGCAACATGGCTTGCTGGAGCAGAAGAGAAACCTTACCGGGGCGGCGGTCGTAGATCCAGCTTCGCTCAACGACTGGCGTCCAAGGATAACATCGCTCCCAGAACGCATCCAGCAGACTGTCACGTATCGCACGTGGAGGCAGGTCGGCAACGCGCTGCACTTTCAGGATCGTGACGTCGCTCTCGGAAAGGCGATGGGGTACTTTGCTATGGACACCATCGTCGTTGACCGGGACTTCCCCGCGAAGATACTCCAGGCGACCAAGGTAGCTCACGCTGTTGGACTTGGGATACGACTGTTGCGTCATGTTTGATGCCATGCCGTGATGCGTTCTCGGATAGCTCGGAGGGTGTTCCAGTAACGGAGACTCATCGAAACTTGCTGTGCTCGACATCCGTCGCCCAAGTTCGCTTTCTGAATGCACGCTTGTTCCATATGCTTGGTTACTGCTTTCCGCTGTGCCGGTATTCACCATGTCTGTCGTGGAGAAGTTCGTGTCGCTTCCCTGGGGCATGGAGTCCTCATGCTGCGTCTTGACCCGCGTCTCGCCTGCTGCAGGTGGAGATGGGCTGAACGTGAATCGCTTTCGTTTTCTTTCCCGAGGCACACACTCATATCCGTCTTTCGTGCAAGGCGTACACACCTCTCCATACACATCATCGATATCGCATCTGACCTTTTTCTTGTGGCATATGACGCATGCTTTGATTGTGCGACGAGCTCGTCCGTCTTTGTCTGTCGGCATATTCTCTCACGATCCTCGATGACAAATTTGCGACATATTCCAGATCGTGGATGTGGATGAACGATTGCAGGGCATATGTCCGGTGGGTAAGAATGCGGGGATGGAGGATCGATGCATGAGATGATCGAAGGTGCAGGTGCGGGTTGTGGGGGCTTTCTTCCACTGACTAGCCCAGCCCAGCCACTCGGTGCTCCCTTACCGCAGTACACAACCTTGCGCATTGCAATGTTCACTCACTATGTAACTTCCCAAATTTCGTGGAAAATATTGACGCCGAGGCTGTGTCGCCTTCTGGAAGAGTGCCTGGTACCTATGAACGGGAAGTGTCTTTGTCCCTATGCACATTATCCGGGGCGTGTTGATTCAGGGTATCAACCAAGCGCAAGCTCGATTGTCCTACGTCTCATCGTGCCATGAGCTCTTGATATACTGTCTAGCTCAAACGAATATCGAAATGTCCAGAGAGTACTTTGTCTCGTGCTGATCCATAGGCACATAGTAGACTGTCCAAAAAAGCCCTGCCAACACCAGTCTCCCACTCGCCAAGGGGAACACATGTTTGTCGATTTGCAGACATATGCGCACGGCCGGATTATGGCATTAAAGTTCAGCGCGTTGGCGAATGACCAGAACATGGGAGAGCTGTCATCACAGAGTTTCGGGTATGCAAGCGAATCTCGGGACGGAAGAGCGAGGCGCCAATCGACTGCGCTGCAGGAGACAAAAACTTTGAGATGTGTCAACGTCACTCGCTTTCTTCTTTCGCAACATGCAACTTTAACTTCATTTTGAATTGCGTACTGGTACCGAGCTATGTAGGTTCGATCGGCACTGAACAACGGTCCTGCATCTATGGCTTAGTGCAAGAACTCGGTGAACCAGTTCACGACAATCCTCTTCGCCCTCTCCAGTCCGTCCTTCTGTTTCGGGTCGCTGGGGTCGCCTCGTGCCGCGAATCCGTGGGTAAGACCCGGGAAGTAGATGTACTCCCACTGCACACCCGTCTTGGGCAGCGTGTCCAGTGTGTATTTCTTCAATTCCTCTGTGTATATGAAATCGTTCTCGGGCGCAAGGACCTGTACGGGTACCTTGACGGCGTCGACTTCGGCCTTGTCGAGCATGGACGGATGTGCGGTGGAGACGGCGTCGATGAGAGAAGGGTCGGCGGCCAACTTGAAGCACGCCCAACCGCCGTAGCAGAAGCCCATAGCGCCGACTTTCTTGTATTGCTTCTTGAGCTCTTGCGCGTTGGCTTTGATCTCGGGCCAGCGCTTGTCCTTGTTGTTGCGGCCGATGAACTCCATAACGTCAAACTTCTTGGCCCTCTCGGGGTCACTCATAGCGTCTGGGTCCACGACCTCTCCATCGAAGCTTCGCGCTCGCGATCAGTATGGTGTTGACCCTCGAGCATCTGGCAAAACTCACTAGTCGGGGATGTAAACAGTGACATTGGCCTCCTTGGCATAGTGGTCCGCCAGAATGCGAACGTTGGGCAGTGTCCAGCCAAAGATGTCGGCGATGACAAGGACAGCAGCGTCCTTGTTGTCACCAGTCACGTACGCCTTATTCTGGCCGAGAGTGGTCTCCTTGCCTACAGACTTGCCGTCCCAGGCAAATCCGGTTTTGCAGTTGTCGCAGGACATTGTGAATTTTTTGTTAAATGGCAGGGATTGAGCAGACGTCTATATGAGGTTGATGTTTGAGAAGCAATGGGAGGGGCTTGGAAGCTTTTAGGCGGGGTCAAGGTCAAGCCCGCTGGTAATTGTCATCGTTGTCTCCGCTTTGCAGCGACGGCGATGACGAGGACCGACTTTGACCCGACCCCGTTGTAGACGGCCAATTACAATCGACGGTGTAGATAGCATGAGGTATGGTTGAAGTTTGGCTCGGTGGTTTGCATGACGACAAATCGCGGAGATAAACTAAGGCGAGCTCAAAACCCGGCGCACGCTGCCGACTTTTCTCCGAGCTGTCATTACAGCGATCAGTAACCCCGGTTGCAACATAAACGAACGACCGGGACATCGTAGAAACATCTCGCAATGACTCGAACTGTTAGGTCTCTGGTGCTCAAGCCAATAGTTTTCATATCGTTCCAGCTTTAGCTGTGGCACTTGGAAAACAGATGTTACTGTCGATCACATACCTATGGTACCTCTTTTGAGCAAGTCTTGAGGGCAGAATGTCTTTTAATTGTTGGTCACGTACGAAAGAAATTCTAGATGAATGGACTGATCGCTAGCGGCAGAAATGCTGATTGAAGTGGCTGTGCTATGAAATCGCAATGGTCACCTAGGCGGAACAGAATGGAGAAGGAACAACACTAAAATACATCGTATGAGTATTTCTTGCGTCCAGCAATGCTCGACAAATGCTCAATGATCTAGCACAAATGAAGCAAGGGGCTTTCAGAAATGGTTCGCAGATGGATGGCCTAACGACTCCTATCTCCTCGCGCACGACATGCGAGGATATCTCGGTCCACAGGTACAGCCGGGTACAGAGGACGAAGCGTGCTTGTGTGGCGGCCATTGCGTTCGTATAAAAGCAGAAAGGCGTTGCCCGATGTAGGACGTGAATAGTAACCCTGCTGGCGCCAGTAATTAGTCCAGTGTACCCATGAATCTTCACGAAACCAGTTGACGACCCATGTCATAGGAACTACCTGGGCGGCACAAATGAAGCTGCTTGCTCTGGAGACGCCTTCGAGGTAGTATGAGCTACGATAAATGTCGCTAGCGTTTAGCAATGGAGGAGCTGCAATCCTACCCCTGCTATCGGCACATGTGAAGGGCGCGTCATCGCGGTAGGAACCTGTGAATCGCTTCAGCACACGTTCACGTTCGGATGTAGAGTGATATTCTTTCACACCACATGTGTAAAGAAACGGCACCTCGAAACGTCCGGCGCCAGGGATTTTGAAATGCTGGAGGCCATATCCGATGACAAGATTTTCCAGGACCAACCCAGTTCTGCTTCGTGTTCAGACTTGAGCCAGCGTGGCTCATCGTCTTCCTGTGCTAGCCAAAATTCGTAAGCATGACAAAACTCATGTACTATCGTGATAGCGAACAAGAACAGAACGCGATATGCTTCATCTTGATTGGACCTAGAGAGATGACGGCGGAAGTACTCCTGGAAGTCATTGCTCATCACAACCAAAGGTTGACCATGGCCCGGAAGAACATGATGAGATATGCGAGGCCAGTCACCGCTTCTAATCTCCCGTAGAATGGCTGGTGCTTCTTGTATCTACACGTTTCACCAAAGTGGCCACCACCGCGGTGACCGGGAGGTTGGAACATGAACGTGGTTACCTCACCAACGTGGAGAATGTTTTGCCGTACCTTCGTTATTGCTTCAAAACTGGTTGAATAAGGCATAGGAACAATATGAGTACCCGAGCGGTCGCGACGGCGCTCACCGAATGTGAGATGGCAGAACCACATCAATGGGAAACGCTCCGTCAGAAGGCGGCTCGCAAGCTTGAAGGCATCCTTGGTGAATGGGTAGATGTCTCTAATGTGCTGGCCAGGTCCTGAAGCCCAGCGCTTTTCGAAGAAGGGTAGAATAGAATTGGCTAGGTTCGGATTCCGATAAGTGGCGCGTGGGTTGTGAGCACCTGAAGCTTGGATGTGCCGACCGTACTTGTCAAGAGCCCTGTGCAGAAAGCTATTCACGTCGTTTGGCATGCTACCGATGTGTAATGCCTCCAAAGTGCACCCTTGCTTTGATCCTAGCAGTGGTTGAGTTGAGACCTGTGCTCTTGAAGGAGAAAGTCTGCAGAATGGGTAAAAAAAGATACTTGTACGTCTCAGCACACAGCATTGGTGGCAGTGAATCATGTCGCACATCCCTGCGCCGGGTGGAAGCTACCGCACCGAAGAGAGGCGTGAACACAATATTGTGCACAGGACAGCGTCCCATGCCTAAGATTGAGCTGTGACTGAATACTGCGGGATGTCGTCTCTTGACGGGCATCAATTGTGACTGGTGCTTGCGTGCAATTGTCCGGGTGCAGGTGGCATCAAAAATGTGCTAAAGTTATTCTGACATCACAATGTGCAGAACCTTGTTGGCGGTAAACTGAGTATGATCTCCGTTGTAGCTTTATTGAGGACACGTTGGGCGTGTTGTTGACATGCGCGACAGGAAGGTGCGCCCACGACACGCTAGTGCCGAAGTAGGACATCACATGGTTGAGTGACCGTCTTTCGAACCACCAACATCTGACTGGCGTCGCCTTCCTCCCATACATCCATGTGATACACCGCGGCCCAATAGTCAACCCAAACGCCAAGCAGGCCGCAAGACAAGGTAAGAAAGATCACAACATAAGTGCAAGAGAAAAGGAAAAGAGAAAGCCGACGTTACGAGTCTAGATCTCACACGCGCTTCTGTCACCAAGAACAAAATGTCATCCAACATGGCGGGTGGCGATGGTGACGAAGCAGCTGGTCCATCCACGTTGACCAAGCGACCCCGTCAAACTGTACAGGATGCCGACTACAAAGACGACGGCTACGACGGCGACAGCGACAGAGACCGCAACAAAGGCAACGCAGAGACCAGTGACCAGATGATCTGCAGAGCAACGTCGCATACCGCCTTCGAGCCATCCCACATACTCCTTTCTGGATCATGAAGCATGAATATAGTGGATTATGGAGCTGGTCTCCGATAACAGCGGATCACTGGAAGAATCGTGTCAAAGCCACGCGTATCATTCGCGAGATGTCAAGTTGTTTGACGCTGTCCGTTCCATCCCGGCTGGTATGTAAGATGATAGCTACTCTACAACAGTGAGCTGAGTTAGACAGGACACCCGCGACCTATTCCAACACGTGGCTGCCGACTTTGGACCGCGTGACGGCAAATCTAGAGCTTCGCCAGTTGTCGAGGGGATGCAACCCACTGTTGCACCTCAGAATTAGACCGGTAGTCGACGGGGAAGAATTTTGGGCCTAGGATCTTCTTCTGGACCTTGCCAGTCGCCGTCTTAGGAAGCTCACTACTGACGACGCGAAGAAGGGTAGGCAGCTTGTAACCTGCCAGACGATCTCGCAAATCGCGACGAATGTCCGATATCGTCAGAACGTACTCATTGTTGCCATGGCTTTCAACAAAAGTGTCCGTCAGCTCTTCCTCTTGAAGGGAGATCAGCGCAGCCACGCGTTGTCCGAACTCCTCATCAGCGACTCCCACTACCATTGCCTCGGAAACGTAGGGCAGGCCGAGCAGCTCGCGTTCTATATCCAGCGCAGAGATCTTGTATCCTCCCGATTTGATTATGTCAAGCGATGCTCTCCCAACGATGTAGTAATATCGCCCTTCTCTTCGCGCGATGTCACCTGTCCGAAAGTACCCGTCCTCGTTGTGAGCGCGAGCAGTTGCCTCAGGGTCTTGCAGGTATTTAGAGAACATGTGTGGACTCTTGACGAGTACTTCTCCTTCGTCTCCATCTGAGAGCTTCACATCAATTCCGCTTGCGATCTCACCAACGGAGCCATCAGGGACCTTTTTATCGTCTAGGCGCACTTTGAAGATGGCGCCAAATTCGGTGGCCCCGTAACGCTGAACGATCCGTTTCTGCATAAGAGTGGTCCAAAACTCATTAAGCGGCTGAGGCAAAGCTGAAGTACCACACAGACATGCACGAAACTGTCTGGCCCCGGCGATATACTTGGCCAACTCTCCTGGTGGTAACTTGTGTAAAGTTCGTTGGTAGTGGCGCCTCATTCGCATGTAAATGGTCGGTACACCAGAGAAGAAAGTGAGCCGCTGACGAGAGTCGATAGCGCCCTGCCTCCATCTCTCCCACATCCACACTTCATCGAACCCACCACTGCGGAACTCGATGCGGCTTCCCGATATGAGAAATGGGAAGAAGTTTATGCCGACACCGGTTGCGTGGTGTACAGGCAGTACGTGGAGCATGACATCGTCTTCAGTTAGCCGGTAGTGGTCTGCAACCGAAAGAGCACAATCGAAAACAAAAGACCTTCGCATTACTGCACCTTTCGGAGGACCAGTGGTTCCACTCGTGAATATAACGACCCCGGGAGCTTTCTCTTCCAGGGGCCGATCGGAAGATATGATGATGTCGGACGGATCGAGGGTGGGAGTATATGTGCAAGGCCCTATAGGCACCCCACGAAAGTGCTCGTTGCTTGTTGACGCGATGCGCTTTTCCAGGTCGCAACACTTCTTCAAATCAAAGGAACTGAGCAGCACCAGGGCTGACTTTGACTTCTCGACGAAATAAGCTGCCTCTTCGACTGGTAGTGCTGGAGTTATGGGCACCGCCGCAGCCCCGAGCGCTAGGACTGCGAGCATGGCCACCGTGTACTCATAGCCGCCGGCTGCCACTATGGCAACGTACACTTCGTCTCTGCGCTCCAGTGCCTCGAGAGTCGCAGCATCGGCGGTGTTCAGAAGCGTCTCGCGAAGGGCTAGCACATCCGAGAGAAGCTCTATGTGGGTTCTCCGATGATTCGAGCGCACATCGTCGATGACGATGCGTGCAGGCGTGCGAGTCGCATATCGAAGAAGTCGACTGAAAAGAGGCTGGAAAGCGTTAATTGAGGGTCGAAGGTCAACGTTTGTCTGGAAGCCATGTACCGTATTGGGTAGAATATTAGGTCCCACGTGTGTTGGGACCATGAAAGAGCGGTCTTCCATCATCGCGGTGTCGCACCTGGATCGTGCATTTGCCTGTCACTTGTGCGTGCTCTCCCTGACAGGGGATGAACGCGAGACATGGCGTCTTGTTACTACCGGTATCTAGGCACACGACATGAGCGAGTCGGCTGAGGATGTCATGGCGTCTGGTAAATGTCGGTAACGCCATCTTCCTTGTCCATGGTCCGTCCCACAAGAGCGTGGGGAATACCCGTGGCATACCCCGCAGCATGGTCACACTCAGCCTCGCAAGGCTGCATCATCGGTCGCATCATCGCACACAGTACTCGAAACAACATATTCAAACAAATCTTCAATCATGCGCTCGTGCTATCAAAGCACCACGGAACTACAGGCTGTTCGAAGGTCATGACTGCCTACTTCAAGCGAGCATTTACCATTTCCCAGTCATCGTGTACGAGAACTGTGCGACCCAAGTTTCGCAGCACTTTGCTGTCGACATCTTTCCTACATCCAGTCAATGAACTGTTCGGGCGATGCGGACCGGTTGTGCATCCATGGCATTCCCTGCTCCTTCTCACATGTCTTCCGTCAGACTATAGGGTAGGCATTCCACGAATCAGCCCTGGATCGAGGTCGCACCAAGCCGAGATTTTACCTGCGGTGAGCCGCAACAACGACCAAGAGCTAGAATGATCAACTTCGCATTCGCATGGTGTTCACCGCCAGTTAAGCAGCAGTAGAAATCGTCGGCCTGCTTGCCGTCTGTAAGACATCCACTTACAGTACATGAGTAGCCCCGTGCTCACCCCGCCCGCCTACCTACTCCGCTATCATTAGTCGAGAGACAGTCGCACACGTGTGGCACCAAATATAAATGCATGCCTGCATGAAGTCCTTCAATGCGAAGCCTCAGCGGCTCATTTGAGATGTGTCGGTTCACCTACTCGCTTACACGGCTACCGGGCGGTAGAGTTGCAGCCCAGATTTGGAACCTGGGCCGTCGCATAAGTTTTGATGGTTAGAGCGTGATGCTCAATTCATCACATCAGCTATGCCGTCACCGTTCGGGCATCCATGCTCCACTTTCGACATTTCGATCGTAACTAAAAATCTGCCATGGCAGGGGTGACTGAGCTGGCAGATCCGGTGTGCTTGACCCCTCAGAAGCCGCTCCACCTCCTGCGACGTGTCTCCTCAAGAATGTCATTCCTACAGATGGTCGACTCCCGCTTACGCAGCCTTTGAGTGTCTTAATATGCGACGCTTCTCACCGCTACCTCGCAGAACAGTCATATGGCTTTCTATGGCATCCAATGATGAAAGCAGACTCATTGTCCTTGGCGTTACGCGCATACTGCTTGGGCACTGCCCACACGCCTGGTTGTAGGCATGAAGCGGCGAGCATATTCCTACGCATCATGTCGTCTCAGCCTGTCACTTCACACGCTCTAGTACTTCACAAAACGATCGGGCATACGCTCGTGGTATCGTGACTGTGGTTTGCCACGATCACTCGCATGTCGCAGCCATGTCCATTCCAGGGTGCATGTTGGCGCTATGCTGTGCCGCGAAACTGCTGTACGCGACATGATCGAGGCGAGCATCTTGTCAGCCAGGCCAAGGCTGCGAGAGCAATGGGGCAAACCAAAAATGCTCCTACCTGAATCCCTGCCTTACTAGGGTGCAGCCGTGCATAGGAGGCGAACTTCTTGGTCCTTTGCGACCTGCATCCTGTGCTGCCGCCTGAGGCTCGCCTTCCCTACGAGATCTGTCAAGCGGATGCGGCAAAGCCAGTGCTTGCCCTTCCAGTACCAAGTCAGTGGGGCTTCCTGAACGTTCCCGCAGTATCGGCTGCACCTCGCCTGCATCCGAGAGCTCTGGCACGGTGAACGAGGCGGCCGGGGCATCGGGAGAACGAAATGTTGGGCGCATGTCAATGGCAGGGCTCTCAAAATAAGCAAAGCTTACACGGGGATGCGGGACTGCAAGCGCGGCGTCTTGCCGTTTGCGCTCAAGGCTGTTAGCGCCCTCGGTCACCAAACAATTCGAGTGCACCCTGCCGTTACACGACGCTCTCGGAAGCACCTTGCGGTGAAGGGGTGAAATGACAGCTCTTGTGGTCCCTTCCTGCATGTTTGCTCACTCAAATTCACAGTATGTGTGACTGTACCTTTCCCGATATATATACTAACTAGCGCCAGGTCTGGCAATGTTCCTAGACCTCCCACTAACCTTGCCAAAGCCCGTGTTCCTAAGTACATTGCAAGCATCGCCTCACAATCCCATAGAATGATTGTCAAATCGAAAACCCCCCCTCCCATGGAGACCAAACCTTTTCACCTTTCTTTCTTGGACCAAAATGTAGTCCGCGTCTACACGCAGACACTTTCTATATTTCCTGTAAGAAAAAGCGTTGTTTACAGTTTGTTTGGAGATACTGACTGATCGGCCAGTTTCCCGACCAAATTGAAGCCGAGGCCGCCATCAAAGCTCTTAGCGATGGACTCCGTCTCACGCTGCAGCGGTTCCCGTTCCTTGCGGGCACTCTTAGTCTCGCCGATCATGAATCCGGAAGGCTTACTCTGGATTATCCCACCTGCATCACGTTTGAGGAGATGAACAAACTCCTACGTTCAAAACAGATTCACTACGATGAGAAGACCTTCCCTTACACATACGAACAACTTCGCCAAGATGGAATGCCTTCCAGTGCATTTCACGCTGCTATGTTCGTTCCAGATGACTTTGTCAACTTTCCGGGGATACCGGAGTTTGGGGAAGGGCAGGTCGACTTCACCAAAAGCGACGCGCCCGCAATGAGAGTACAAGCATGTTTCATTCCGGGCGGACTCGTACTGAGTATGTACATTCACCACAGCATCCTGGATTGCTCCGGAGTCAGCACCTTTTGGACCGTCTTCAGCGCAAATGTTTCCAAAGTCTCAGGAACACGTGAGCTCGAGGCAGATGAGATCTTTGGTAAGTTCGATATGCAGATTTGTGACATTGTCGCTGACCAAAACAGCTCCCCGTAGTGTCGCAGAGCATCAGTCATTTTTGCGAGAAGCACTCGAGGCTCGCATCCCCGTTCCCACTCGATCACTCAAGGATCCGACTGCCGATTGCTACTGCGATGGGCGGTATGAGTATGAGCAGACCTTACCCTCAGATACAGCATGTGCCCAAAGACTCCTCGTCATACCCGCTGCACGCATCCGCGACTACCGCGATCAATTGCGGCAATATTTCCCGAAAGGCAACCCACCGACCATGTGTAACGTGTTGGCTGCGCTGGTCTGGACCCACATAACGCGCGCAAGAGGAGAGCGCCTACTGAAAAACAACTGCAAAGAGACGAATATCGGCATTGCAACCGACTTGCGTCGGCGGCAACAACCGCCCGAGACCGCACAGTACATGGGCAACATGGCCATCTTTTCAAAGGGGACACTGAAGATTAAAGATCTCTTGGCTGAGGAGCGGTAAGTTTCTGCGATCTACAATTCCTTCAGCCTGTAACACTTTACGTTGCATTGGCCATGCGTCCACCTCACGTTACCCGGTTTTCCTTGCGAGACAAGCTGACAATTTCTGCAGTGTCACCAACAAGACGATCCTTCACGTCATCGAGAAAATCAAGAGTACCATCGGCAAAGTCAACAACGATTGGATCGCAACACAACTGGCCTTCTTCAAGTCCATCGAGCGCATCAGGGATACTGAATGTGCACTAGCGCTGCGATTCGGGGCCGACATCTACATCACATCGTGGTTGAATTTCGCCGCAGACCTGCGCTGGGGTATACCTGGCACAGACCTGGACACGAAATCGCTTGACGGAAGGCCTGAATTCATCAGGCGCTTATACAATCCGAGCGACGGTGGCATGATCTTTCTTCCGCGGAGGAGGAAGCCCATAAACGGTGTCGAGGCACCGTTTGAGATCCTGGTCCGACTTGCTGAAGAAGACATGGATCGAGTTCTAGGTGAAGAAGGTGGATTAAAGACTTGGGCCGATGCTGTGATCGATTGAAAGAACTGTGGTGTTCATCTATCGTGATATATTTCGTGGTGACCTGGGCATTGCAACGCTTCTGAGCGTGCTGATGCACCAGCATCTTGTGGATGAAAAGGTCATTTTGGTGAACGTACACTGGAGTACGAAGTTTTGGGCATTTTCTGGCGTTTCTGTTGAATTGTCTAGGTGTGGACATCTGATATCCTTGTACAAATAGTTTGCTTTGTGGGATGGTCTGGCGTTATTAATCGGATTTGTGTTCTCCTTTGGATGTTGTTCGTGATATGCTACCTCGCTTGTGCGCCAGTCGTGTTTTGCAAAGCATCACATCGCACAACAGAATTTACATTACAAATTCAGCATGCTCCAACGGCCCTTCAAATGTGCGGGTACTTT
>Ga0265780_10004163_pt1 | contig 18758 bp, 24 predicted proteins | sample P1T30metagenome_FD_192432 | JGI IMG/M metagenome (GOLD analysis project Ga0265780, IMG submission 192432) | Plant litter microbial communities from East Loma Ridge, Irvine, California - P1 T30 | ecosystem: Environmental > Terrestrial > Plant litter > Unclassified | place: USA: California...
CACAATAGGTGAGGATTGGCCAGATTAGGCACGCTAGCAAGGTGACGAGATCGCAGGTGAGTGTTTGGAGCTCATATCAACTTTCGCTCCCTTCGCTCTCTCTCTTTTCCCCTTCTTCAGCGACCGAGCTTCAATTCACCTCCTTCTCAACCGCATTCGACCGAGTCGATGAGATTCACTGCCAGCACCTGCAGACGTTGTGGCCGTGTGGGCGGTCCCCGGCCGGGCACTGCCACGGCAAAAGCTCGTCGTTGATTCGTGCCAGCTGTGGCGCTCATGGAGACTGATGCGATCTTGTCCACGCGCTCTTATCTGTGACAATCCGTTCAAGAACGACCCTGTTACAGCCGAGAGGCTCGCGCATCTTTGAAAGACATCTCGTCGCCAGGAAGCCGGGAGGTAAACTCAAGACCTTTGATCTGGCCATTGGAACACGACTGTCTGCTTGATCTTCATGCTTTCATTGCCTGCATCAATGAATCCCGAAGCGTGCGGTGCACATACGCCGCTATTGAGAGCGTCCAGGTCCTATGCGTGGCGGAGATAGACACCTCTCTTTCGACGCGAAGGCGTCTGAGTCAAGAATAAACGATACCCACATGACCGAGCTACGGCCGGCAACCTGTCTCTTCTCCCACTATATCTTCCCTCTTTCATCTTCCGTCTTCCTCGTTCTCTTTCTCTACGAGTACATCGTCCCGGCCGGACACTGCCACGGCAAAGCTCGTCGCTGGTTCGTGCCGACTTGTGGCGCTTTCGTTGGTATCCTCGGGGTCGGCCAGCTGGGGATCCACCAGACTGTGCAGTATTGGTGGGTGCGCTCGTGCTCTAGCTGCCTAGCTGCGCGCCGCCACCGACGCCGCCATCGCGACCACTACCCGGTACTTACTACAAGCCAAACTCGTGCTGCGGTCAGCGGCTTCCTGGTCTTGCGTGATCGTCGATCCATTGGGACTTTCAACAGCTCTCGTTCACGTTGACTCGGTGGGTTTGCGAAGACTAAGCAATTGGATCAGATCACTGTCCAAGGTCCCAGTGGAAGTCGGAGCGTAGTGACTTTGAAGATAGATGTCTTGCGCATCTTTTCGTGCCAACGTAGCGCGTATACCATCTTTTTGGCTTCGGACTCTGGCCACTGTGGGGATCTAGAGAAGCGGTAGCTTAGGTAGTAGGCAGCACATGGGGATTCTGATGATCTTTTCTTTGACGAATGAACTCGTGCTGGTGGTCAGAGTCGTCTGTCTTGTCTCGGAGATGCGATCATCCTGCTCAGTAGAATAGTTGGTTACCAGGGACGGAATCCCCGTCATCTTACTATGGCCTTGCATGCAAGAGACTAAAGGTTGTCCGTTCTACGCATGCAGCTGATTGAAGGCGTCAAAGATACTGACGCCTTGTGGACTCATTGTAGATCATATAGTGACTCAGTCACCCAGGCAATATCTCCTCGAATCTTGCTAAGGGCGTCCGGCGATGGACGGCTTGAAAATCCAATCTCCCAGGCGGAGATCCATCGAGTTGGTCAAAAGCTCATCCAGGAGATTCAGATAATCAATGCAGCTGTACACGTGAGTAAATAGCAAATGAATTTACAATTTGTCAGAAGAAATGCGGAAGACAAGAGCAAGGTGACGTTGAAGTTGGCGTTCAGCAGCCAGCGGCGCGCCAGCCAATTAAACGCCGACGATCGATCGGACATGGCCAAAATCAGCACCGTACAGTACATATACATAACTCGATAACTCAGATACAGGCCTAAGGCACGTGGACGTAACAAGCCTGTGATGAAAAGCTAAAGAGTCAGGTGCGATCCGTCATCAAGAAAAAGCCACATGCAAAACCTTAACCTGCCCAAAAAAAAGCTATTGAACTTGTAGACATGCAAAACCATTAGCAGACCGCATCATCCAAAGAAAAGTATACAAACATGATATACATGGAACAAGAGCATCAGACACGCAAACGGTATCCAAACTTCTACGCCGTCTTCTCTTTCTCCCCCCTATCCTCTCTCAAAACTCCCACCAACGCCCCAATAGCACTCGCGACCCCCAACGCCGCCAGCAAATACACCAGCACATTACAAACCCACCAGATATGCTGCACGCCAAAAGCGCAAGAAGCATACTCGAACTGCCACTCCCCTTGCTCGACATTGAACCACCCCGAGAGGAAACCAGCGTGCCCACCGAACGAGCCCATCATACTGCGGATGGTGATTTCGCGGACGGAAGCGGCTTTTTGTTCAGCCGATAGAGAGGGAAAGTCGCGGTAGTGGATAGTTCGGAGAATGCCGTCGGGAGTTTCAGAACCGTCGTTGCTGGTAATTGGAAAGGCAGGGTCGCGGTAGTGAAATGAGTCGCAGCCTTCGTGGTCATGCCCGTTCAGGACGATAGGCGATTGGGTGTTTTGCAGGCAGTCGACTAAGCGTTTGCTAAGATCTTCGCTGAGGTGGTTTTGCTCGCGGACGCCGCCATTGGAAAAGTACGAGAAGAAGGGCCCGTCGACACAGATTCCCGAAGGTTTGTGGAGAGGGATGTGCGTGAGCAAGACTGTAGCAGAGTGCTCGTTGTGGAAGCGATCAGGATTGCAGACAGTCTCCTGCATAAACTCCAGACTCTGCTCCCGCAGCGCCGAGCTCTGCGCCGGCTCGTCCAAGTTCATCGAATTCAAAATAACCAGTCTCAACTCCGGCTGAGGAGCAGGCCCGTCGTAGTAATCCAGCACCTTCTGCCCAGCAAGAGTATTCATCGGATCCAGCGTAACATTCGGCAGCCTGAAGCTCAACTCCCAATTGACGCGACCAAAAGCCCTCTCGAACCTCTCAACCCTCGCCTCGTTCAAATCGCCCGCATAGCCCACATCGTGATTGCCGACAACAGCAACAACCCTCCTTCTCCACTCCCTTGCATTCGCTCCGAGAACCTCCCCCTCATACTCCCTCCCCATAACAGCATCAGGAACCCTCTCCGCCGCCCCAAAAACTCTCCCCCAAAACCTCTCCGCCCTCGCCTCAAACTCCACATCCCCAATCCACTGGCTCCCCAGCAAATCCCCCAAAACAACCGTATGAGTCGGCGAAGCCCACCACCGCGCCTGCCTGTAGATGTGCGCCAGGTACCAATCCGTGCCCCAGAGATCCAACTTCTTCCTGTACCCTTGCAAAATCACGGGCACATCCCTGCGCAACCCTTCCAAATCCCCGGTCAAAGCATGTCCCCAGAGTTTCTCCAAACATTCCCAAGCGCCAGCATTCTGCCAGCCAGCGGGCAAGCTAGTGTCGCCCTCGAGCTGGGGGTCTGCGAGAGCGAGGAGGCGGAAGGGCGCTTTGCCGGCGTTGACGGTTGTGTTTTTACAGGTTGATCCGGAGCATTTTGTGCGGAGTTTTTGGGCCGGCGGGAAGGCGCAGTCGTTGAGGGCTGGGTAGAAGTTGAGGTAGAGGTAGGCGAGTAGGGCTGGGAGCAGGAGGATGCGGAAGAGGGTGAAGGGGTGCGTGTACGAAGGCATTACGCCATGGTAATCTGACCTGTAGGGGCCGGATGACGGGAAAGAAAAGAAGGACAAGGTGGATATGTACAGTATGTATGTGCAGATGTTGATGTATACCTTGGTGGACAGGATCGTGGAGGTGGGGTTGAAGCGTATAAGTTACAAGGTCTTGGAAGGAGGTACTCACCAATGATCGCAAAGCGGGCAACTTCGGACGATCGAATGCGTGATTTGTAAAGACTTGAATCTAATACATGTTGTCGCAAAGTGGTAGCTGATGCTGTAGGGTCATGTTGATGCGGAAGAAGTCATAGTCATCGTACATAGTTTGCTTTAGACTCTATCACTTAAACTCAATTGCATCACCCCTTACACTGGGAACATCAGAGTAGTCAAAACAAATCAGTCTGTACAGGATCCCATTGCAGGCAACTACACCAGTCTATTCTACATCACGCCGTAGCCATTCCGTCACCTCTCAAACACCGCATCACAATCTCAACACCTATCTGTACTCAGGCTTGATGAAGTCGGCCATGGTCACAGGCTCACCCTCGTAGTTGTGTGCGCCGTCAGAGCTGTGGTGGATGTCGTGCTCGCCGTGGCCGTGGTCGTGACCGTGGCCGTCGTCCTGAGGACCAACGTACTCCATCTTGTAGACGGAGCCGCACTCGGGGCAGCGCTCGATGGGGCGGTCGCGGGAGGTGGTGAGCCAGATGACAACATGAGAGTCGGCAGGGTAGCCGGTGCAACCCTGGTACTGCTCGTCACCGAAGGACTTGACAACGATGGGGTTGTCCATCGTGCCTGTGGGGCGAGGTTATTAGTATTGGTGCATTTCGCTCTGGCGGACCGTGGCTGCGAGGACCGAGCACGCGGCATTTTGAAGACAAGTTAAAAGTCTCTCAACACGCGCGTGCTTCAATTCCTGGCAAGTCCCACGTATCCTCTTTCATCCCATCACTGTGTACGTACCCTTCCTGCTGGCATCAAGCGGGCTTAGGTCGAAGATATCCACGCCCTGCATCTTTCCAAGAATTTCGAGACGCTCAAGACCAGTGGACTGCTCGAGGTCGGTAGGCATGGTACCAGGGGCGGCACCGGTAGGGGGGAGAAGGTCGTGCTCGTTGGTGATCTCTGCGGTGGGAGTAGGGTTAGCGGGTGGTACATTGTCGCGTGGCTCGTCGCTGCGTCCAATATCGACATTTCTCCAGAAGACATTCTCGTGCATCGCGGCGACTGTGCTCAACAAGAGTAGGAGTGTTGCGTACCCTCGAAAGGCTTCATGAGCTTGGAGTGCTCGCCGGGCTTCGGGTCGCTGTGGGAGCTCTCGCCTGTTGTCTCTACGTCAGCCTGACACCCTCAATCAATACCGCAACCCTCCAATTCACTTCTCCAGACGCGATTTTTCAATTCCCAGCCCTCTTCCCGCTCCAATGGCCTCAATCCCTTTCTCCTCCGGCTCAGTAAGAAAGATGGCGCACTCACATCTCTTCATGCTGCTGGCGAAGCTGCGGACCGGAACAACCGGGCGCGCAGTGACGGCGCGCCTGGCGACAGTGGAAACGGCACGACGGGCGAACATTGTGGCGGTATGACAGGAGTGGTGTGGTATATGGGCGGAATCTTTGGTATGGTGAAGTAGCAGAGCGTCGCTAACTGGAAGCTCCTCGGCGGGCTTTGCCGCGCTTGGCAAGCCGCATCTCGCCGCGACAGCCCTAACCCTAACAACCAACACCTGTTGGATGGTTGTCAATTGAGGAGTCGATGAATATGGAATAGCAAGAGAGGAAATGTTCATATCAACGTACATCTAGCATACTAGCATGGCGACAGTCTAAGGGTAGTTATCGAGGCACTGTTTTGAGACAATACCTCATCAAGCCATCAACGCAAGGGACGCAAATGTGCAAGATTCTAATTCCACAAGTGCTGATGATTGCAAGAAAAGTGCAAGAATGTCATGGGTGACGAGAGGAGAGCTGGTAGCAGGAAGCAACGACTTCGACAGACACGGTTTATACTTTTGTTCAGAAATGTATATACATAAACCATAGGTAGCGATGAGAAGTCGAATGTCATCTACGGTCCCGAACGAAGTTTTCCTCCCACAAAGATGTGCCCAAGAACGCCGCCCCAAAACAAGTCAAAAAATAGGGTATCACACCTTTTTCCCCGAAACAGCCAAGGGAAAATAATAAGAATATCAGTAAGCCAGAAATCGCTAACCCCCCATGAGAAAGGTCGCTGCTGTCGCGTGTGAGCACGTTCTTTTTCCCGCCCAAAATGTAGACACAACCACCGGGATGAATGCTGCCGATCACGTGGAAGCAAGAAAACAAACACCGTTCTTTTGTCGTGACCACCGTTATACATGTGATCGAAAGCTGACGAGGAAATCACCAGCTAATACTGGATGAGGGGCCAGTCCGCGACGTTGTTGTTGCCGTCCTGCTGTGGCGGCATCTGCATTTGTCCGAAGCTTGCGCCGTTGGTGTATACGAAAGCCGGATGTTTAGGAGCGGCGGCGTTGCTCAGAGGGTCGGTCAACATGCCAACATAGCTCGACAGCCCAGCATCGCCCATGCCTGGCGCACTCGTATGCATGCCCGTGTTGAGGCTTTCAGCAAAGCTGCGCCATGCTAGCGGGCCGACAGTAGTATCCATTGGGTAGCCTGCTGTAGGGGTTTGGTAGACGGACATGTAGTTGCTTGCGGTCGGCTGGGAAACCGGGTGGGACTGCTGTTGAGCCAAGGCGGCATGTGCCAGCTGTGCTTCGATATTCGGTTTAACATCTTCACCCGCGTACCCTTGCGGATTGTAAGACTGGGCAACCGCAGAGTTGTAGGAAGCTACGCTACTACCTTGCGTATCGGCATAGCTGTACGCCTGGCCATTTGGGTAGCCAATGCCACTTGCCTGTGGTTGTGGTTGTGGCTGGGGTTGTGTTAGTGGCTGTTGAGGAAGCTGTTGAGAGGGTTGAGACGATTGGTGTGGTGCTTGATGAGATGCTTGTTGGGGCTGTATCGGATGGCTCGAACGAGCGACGATTTCATGGGACGCTCCATTGGAGTAGGTTTGCGGGTACTCATGACCGTTTTCGTAGACGGGCGTTTGCTTCTGTGAGTGCTGCTGCGACGGTTGCTGTGAGCTGTCTGTGGCGGGAGGCGTCGCTGTCGATGCAACTGCCGCAGTAGCTTTCGTAGTCACATGCTGGCTGATGTTGTTGATTGACCATTCGACGATGCTGCAGAGAGCAGCATGCAAGCGGTCACCAGTGCCCAAAAGACTTCCAACGAAACCCATCACGTCTAGCCAACCTTTCATGGCTTGCCGAAGACGTTGCAGGTCGGTCATGCTAAGGCGGTCACGGCGCTCAGTGTATGCGAAAAGCATGGTGAACATCGAGGCCAAGAAGTCCATGTTCCAGTATAGTGTGGAATCCAAGCTGTTCAGTGCTTTGAGCTGCGTTGCAATGGAAAGCATCTTATTGCTCGCATCAAGACATGCATCAAGGTTGTTAGACATGACCTGCGGAGACAAAGACCGGCAGAGAGCTGGGTGGTGGATCAGAAGCTGGCAACCTGTAGCTCCAAGTTGCAGGTACAGGGCTGTGACACGGTCTTCATCCTTCGTTTCTGGACCCCCAGAAAGCTCAGGCGGGAATTTAGCGACTGTCTCCTTCAACTCTGCTTCCAGTTGCCGGACATTGGTGTCATAGCTGGCGTTGGCTGAGCCGATGGAGTAAATGGAGCTGTAGACTTTCATCTGAACCTTTAGTAACACGAATCCCCATTTGCCGGAACGGAACGAGCATTTGCGCCATTCGTCGAGGTCAGACTCCTCCGGTAGGTAGTCGTATGCCTCGTCGGGGATCTCAATATCGAAATCTTCCAATCGGAGTGGCATTGGTCGTCCGAGCTTGCCACTGACAGGGACATGCATCAACATAAGGCTCCAGAAGATACGTTTTCGCATCTCGATGGAATGAGAGTCTTGTTGCGCCGACATGCCCTGCCAAGCAGTGACCGATCGGTGGAGGCCAAGTTCGATGGCCAGGCCAAGCACTGTGTTCGTGAACATCCAGCATGCACCGGGACGGGGGAAGGCACGAAGTTGCGCGCAGATAAGAGTGAGTCCCTGCATGTCTTGCAGTGTGTGGCCTTTGATGAGGCGAGGAACCAGCGAGAGTGAAAAGTGCCAATGCTGGAAGTTCTGTGCGCGTGTTGGATTGTTGGTGTTGCGCGCGTTATACTGGAAGCTCACGAGGCTCATGACCATGTGCACCATGACAAGTTCTGCGGCGGTAGCCTGATATTGCTCGTGGTAGACGCGGTGGAGCAGCTGCATAAAGTCGGGCTTGTGGAGGATGGGCAACATGGGTTGGATGGATCGGAAGTACCATTCCGCGTAAATCTTGCCGGTTTCCCAAGCAGGCAGCTGGGGAGCATTCTTTTGCTTCTCAACAAAGGCGTGGTCCAGGAAATTCTGATAGGATGTGCCTGAGTCGATTGAGTCCTCGGGGATGAACTCGGCGAGATCCAAGGTTGCTCCGAAGAGAGAGAGTGAGGTTCCCTCAATCGGGCTGAGCCAGCTGTTGCCGGAGGACACTCCAAGGTAGTTGTCACCAATGCAGCCAGTGCGGAATTCGGTCAAGAGCGCACCCTGCGCGTGAGTTGGCGTGTTGCCTGCCTGTGGTTGTTGCAATGATGCCCATGATGACGAGGATGGTTCCACGGGCGAGGAAAAGGTGTGTGTGGAGGGAGGAGCATAGGAAGGCGCTGCTGGAGGCTGGATTGGATCTATGCCCTTGTCTTTCAGCTGCTTCTGCAGACTGTCGATGTGCGCTCGTAGGCTTGCATTCTCGCCTTCGAGAGATTCAGTGTGGCCGCGAGACCTGGCGAGGCCGGTTATGCGGTCGGTAGTGCAGCATTCGGTGTTGTTCTGGGCGCAGGGCGAGCAGCCTCCGGGTTGCGGATCGCAGCGTATCTTGCGGACCTGTTGGCATAAATGTTAGTTGTTATGTTACTTTGAGTACAGCAATCGCGCATCATTGGCATCCAAGACGGCTGTGTCCTCCCCAGTGTCTCCCGCTCCCTCACTTCCCTCTCTTCCCTTTTCGTCTCTCTCTCTCTCTCTTGTGTCCCACGCTCTCATCTCTTCCCAAATATTCCAAGATCGCGTACCTTGCATCTGTCACAGGCTTGGCCAGTGCGGTTGGAGGCGCCCTTCCTCCGGGCGGTGGCGGCGATTGAGGCGCTGGGGTCATATTCAATGTGCAGGTCCTGTCGCGAGTGTTTTGGCGGCATGGGCGGGCCGGCATCGTCGTCGACAGGGCGCTTCACAGGCATGGCCGGCCTCGAGTCGAGATGCGACGGCGACTGGCGACGGCAGCGACGACGACGACGTAACAAGGTCCAGGTCGGGTCTCAGTCAAGCGAACTGCTGGCGTGGGCTGGCTTGCTTGGGCTGGCAACTTCCGTCTCACCTGCGCTCGCTGGGAAGGCGGGAGAGGGCGGCGCAACAATCTGCGGAGTATCGGTCGGAGGGTGGCACGGGTGGTGGGTGAGGCGAGGCGGGGGGTGGGAAATCGAGACTTGCTTGCTCGGGGCTAGACGGAAACAGGTCTAACCTCAAGGGCCACTTTTTCCCTGCTGTGCTGCTGCCAACCACTGCCAGCGACAGGCGAGTCCCACAGCCCAGAGCACCGGTGACATACCCGGCCGATCTTCATTTATCCCGCTCGCATATCGTCTCGCTTATTGGTAGGACTGTCTGTGACGTCCTGCTAAGCTTTTTCTCCACTGACGTCTTTTCTATTCCCGCGATACTTTGCCGTACTGGCGGTCATTTCCACGTGACTTGTACTATAGAGTTGAGTACCTAGGAAGGTATGGATGGCTGATATGCATATACTTTTGACTGCTGGTTGGGACTCCCTTGTCTGCTCGACGTGCATCCATCAAAAAGACTGCGGTGTGGTTAGGAAATAATGACGATGCCTACCTAGGTTGAGCATATATCTGGCACGTGACTTGCTTCCACGTGACCCACCCGAATCGGGGCGTTCACATTCACTCCGATATGACTCTACTACCACCTCAACACCCAGCAACACATTATTCCTCTCAGCCCACCACGACTATGGAAGCAATCACGCTCCCTCACCTCCCAAATACCCCCATCCAGGTCTGCCTCTTCAACGACGTCCAAAACTCCACCTTTCTCCGCCAACAGCTCCTCCAAGGCAACTCAAACTTCGAATATGCCTTCCTGGACGCTTCGGTCCTGATCTCGACAAGTCATGTTCTCGCAGCCTGCTTCAAAGCAATCTCGGACTCACTCAACGGCCGCCTGAAAACCCGTAACGTTCACTCGGAGATAGTCTTTGCCTTGTCGCCCAACAACAACGTACGCCTCCTGCAATTCATTGCTCGTTTGAAAACATAACTGAAACTTATTGAATAGATCGCCGAATCTTTCCGCCGTTTCGGAATCCAAGATACTAGTACTTCTGTTGTTGCAGTCAAAGTACTGAACAGTCCAGAGCAGTCATTCGCCGAACACCTGCTTCAAAACGTCCAGGGAAGTCCTGCCACCTTGACCGACGATGCCCTTGCTGCCATCAAAGACGATGCGAGAATCCGCAAGATCTATCGTCTCGAACAGCCCAAGAAAGGCGAGTCTACCGTTCTCGGAAAAGAAGCAGAAGCTTTCATCATCGGCAGCATGGCACTCAAGGGAACGTAAGCAACACAAGCAAATGCTTCGTCCGACTCGTCCAAGCTATCAACCCCACTCTTCAAAGTGTCGTATCAACGCGCCACATATGTGGTTCGCAAGCGTCAAACCTCCTCATTGGATGTTCGATGTCATTCTGCAAGATTTAGGGTCATCAGTGGGCCGGCCATGCTCCACCCAAGTCATCAAGCCCGAACAGCAGGATCCCGTCCATGAGTGTAAACTATGCTACCCTCGGCCTTCCAGCTCAGTGACTTGGACTACCCGGTCCAAGACCGCCTGCGAGATCGAGCTGGTGGGACGAGAAACGCGCTTGGCAATCCACGGACAACGGAAGTCAGGCAAGCACGCAGGCCACAGGAAAACACACTGAATATCCCAACCGCCCTGCCAGCAAGCAGCCTTTCTCATCAGAATGCAAAAAGAGACGACTCCGTCCCGACTTGAAGCACCCTAGCCGCCAACTTGGCCGTACGCGTAACGTCGTTTAAAGTTGCTGCTACTCGAAAGCAAGGCTGAAGCCTTATCCACCAAAGCAAGCCGACACATTCTACCCAGTAGACAGCAAGTCACGAGCATATCTTGATCTTATCAACGTCACTTTTTCAGTGCGATGCACCCCACTCCATTCGTCATTTCTAGAACAAAAAATCAAAAAATCAAGGTACGGTACCGTGCCACATTGCGTATCTCCAAACTTCAAAAGAAAACCCAAACCTTCCAGGCTGGCAAATCTTCAGATCAAGATCCGGTGATACATGTAAGTGACGTGGAGTCGAGGGAGGGCACGACCTCACAGAAATTCACGAGCTGAATAGGCGACGTGCATTGCCGAGCGTACCATTGAGATGCTGTGATTGATCCTGTAATGTATCCTACACAAATGCAAAGTACCCCAAACCACCGAGAGAAAAAAAAAGGAGACTCGTCACTCATACACACACACACACACACAATCCGGCCGACTCGCTCCCCACGTCCTACCCAGAAAACCCACCAGCCGTGACCAGAAAACAATTTCACCCTCGTCAATACCTCCCCTTAACCCCACCCCTCAAACCCTCCCTCCAAAGACAGCAAACACTATTCTCCTCGCACCACTTCTGCACCATCCAAGCCTTGACCTCATCCCGCACAACCTCCCACTCATCCACCTCAGGCGGCGCATCCTTCTTCTTCCGCCCTCTAGTCTTGACCTTGGGCTTGAGCCGCTCGAGCTCCGTGCGCAAACCCTGCGCATTCAGCCACGCAGTGAGATCCTCCAAGACGATAGGGTCGTAGAGCAGGATCTTTTCGTGCCAGGTCGGCGGCGCTGTGAGCTCGGCATCCTTGCCTGACGGAGGGGTAGAGGTGATTGTTTTTGTTATCTGTGGGAAGAGGGCGGCTTGCATGGCGGGCCAGACAGCGTCGGTGGGCTTGACGGCGGCTGTGCTGGCGCCGGTGGCTTTGGCTATGGTGGGTTGAGCTGGGAGGGGTTGGGGAGTGTCGAAGTCCAAGGGCCGGACGAAAGGTGGGGATGAGGACGCTCGGCGTCTTTTGGGGGAGGACGTGGTGGGGGAGTCGGAGTCGGAGATCTCGTCAATGTGCGACCATTTCCTTCGGGGAGTTTGTTGTTGGAGAGCTGAGCCGCGGGGTTTTGGGCTGGGGATCTTGCGGAAAACTTTTTGAGGCTGGGTGATAGCCACGGGTTCTTGATCAGGCGAACCGGCTGCTTTCTCTGGGGAGAGGAGGCGTGCGAGTTCGCTCAGCGGGGCCGCCTTCCGAGGACGACCTACCGGCCTTTTTGGAGAAGGCGAAGCCTTTTCGTGAAGCAAAGTTTTCCGCATAGGCGACGTCTGCGCAGATTTGTCTGTCAAAGAATTCTTGCGCGGCCGACCCCGGCCTCGGACAGGCGAAGTATGTGCTGGCAGATCGGCTAAAGGTTCCTTTCGAGGTCGGCCACGGCCACGTTTTGGGGATGGAATTATTTGCAAGTCATCGTCCTTTTCGATGTCGAGCAATTGCTTGCGGGATCTTGTTCTCTCAGGCGAAGGAATCGTGGTGGAAAACAGCCTTGCCTGTGATGAGGGATTGGTTTTGGCTAAGAGGTCTGGCCCAGCCAGGGGTATATTGGCGTCTAGCGCCTGCAATGCTGTTCTCCTTACAGGCGATGTGGCCAATCCGGTTGGTCGTCCAGGTGGTGGACAGCTAGCTCTTAGTGGTACGCACACCGAGTCGTCGCTTTGGAGCAGCATCCAGTCGTCTCCGTGGGGTCCAAAATTAGGGTCTAGAATCATCGGCTGATCGCCTTCAGTGTCTTCGACTGGCATTGAGGGCAGTCCGTGCTGCTCTTCTAAGGCCATGGGAACTTCGTTGACACGTAAGATCGAGGCTCTCTTCGATGGAGGCAGATTTTCTGCAGTGGTGGTTGCCGGTCCTCCGATACTTCCATTAGCAGAACTCGAGATGGTAATGGTATCGCGAGTCTGTGCGGCACACCCTTGACTAGCACTTTGAGGTGCCTCGTAATGGGGATGTTTTGGCTCTTGCGCCAACTTCGAGCCTGTTTCATCTCGGGCGCTTACACACCAAAGCTCTCTACGAGCCTGCTCTATAGAAAGACAAGTTCCGTGTGGTGCAGTAGGAACACCCAAGCAGCTCTTGCCTTCAACAAGCGCATCCGGATCCAACTGCGTACCAACTTGGGAGCTGTTGGGCATAGCAAAGACCATCTCTGATTGACGGACTGCCAGCTGAATGTCTCGAATAAAGTCTGGTGATTCCTCGGCCGCAAGCTGACTGGAGGTACCAAACAAAAAGTCCTGTGCCTTCATCTGTTTGAGCGCCTGTGTGGGTGAACATAGAGGTGCCTGATGTTCTTTCTTGTCAAATTTGACCTTGACCTTGGTTGTTTTAGTCTTGGGTTTCGCTTTTGCTTGAACAGCAGCACTGCCTTCCAGAGGCTGAACTTTGGCTCGTGACTTCCGAGGCTTCTTGACCTTTGTTGCCTCTTGTCCTTGACCAATTTCATCCTCGTCGGCAACGGCCATCGCTTCAATCTCTTTACGAGGAGTGAAATGTGCTGATATGGTGCCTTGCTCAGGTTCGGCGTCCTTCAGTGGTCGGTATGCCTCCGTGGCCCGGTCCGTGATGGTCTGCGGCTTCTTGGGGACAGCCTTGGGCTTCTTTACTTTAGGCAGTTTAGGCGCAGCATTTGCTTTGGGCTTATCAACTGACTGTGCGTGTTGTGGAACTTCAGATAAATCAACACGACGGCGCTTAGTGCTTGCCTCGCCGTTGGCGGCGCGAGGAGCGGGAAGGGTCTCTGGTTGCATGAAGCTGAAACTCCCAAGCATCTCTGAAAATGCGGTCTGACCCATGCGTTCGTCCAACTCATGATTGACGATGGGCAGGGTGTTTGTTATGTTCTCGGCCGGTGAGTCCTTCACGGGTGTCCAGCTTCGACGACGCCTCGGCGCTGGTTCGGTGGGCAGCAGTGAAGTTTCTGTGGATAAGGTCGTAGCAGTAGGTTCTGTACAAGCAGCTATCTGCAGATGCGGGACTGTGTCGGCTTCGTAAGGCACAGGTGGAGGAGATGATGGTAGGCGGTTGAGCACGGCTGGAGGTTCCTGTTGAGCAAAGTAGGCAGATTTTTCGGCCGATTTTCTCACTGAAGTTCCGGGAGCTTCGCATTTCTTTGTTTTCTTCGAGACCTCCAAGGGCGTTGCATCCGTCTTCGCCGTACTCACCTTGGGCTTTCTAACAGCCTTTGGGCGAGGCTTTCGTGCTACCGTCGCATTCGCACCCACAGCCAAATCCTCAACTCCTTGGTCCGCATCGAATAGCGGCGGCTCTGGTTCATCGGAATCCAGAATAATGGCTTCGGACTTTGCTGTCGTTTTTCGTGGCTTCTTTGGCGCAGGCGTTTTTGCCTTGTCGTCAGTTTTGATCGCACGCTTGCGCACAGTAGGTTTCTTGGTGGCGGTTGCCCTTTTCGCGCTTACTGCTGGCTGTTTCGGCGCATCATCTGCGTTGAAGGAGTACTCTGAGATGCTCATACTTGGCCGGCGTGAAGTGGCGGCAACTTGAGGTGGGGATTCTTTGTTCGCAATCGAGGGTCCGGAGACTTGGGCAGGCATAGCTACTGTATTTGACTTTGACTCAATGAAACTGTCAAACTTTGGGCTCTCGGAGCCTTTACTCGCAGTCGCTGCTGTATTCCGCGGCCTTGGTGTTTTCTTCGGCCTTGCGAGTTTTCCGGTGGGCTTCGTCTCCGAAATGTGCTTTCCAACCTCATTTTCACCAGCCGTACGAGTCTCATCTTCCACAGCGCCCTTGGCCTGTCCTTTAATTGCCTGCACTTTCCAAATGCTTGCAGCAGAGGCGAAGCCTGCCTGTGCGCCGACGGGTACTTGCTGCGCCTTTGACCCGCTCCTCAAGAGCTGCGCTCGTGGCCGTGTAAAGGCGCTCGGTGAGAGTAGCTGGGGAGATGACCGAGTAGTCGAGGCTGTGTTTCCGCTTGGGCAAGCATTGTCGGGTGTGATTGAAGGAGCGGAATAGGCTTGGTCCGGCGAGGACTCAATGATTACGGGACTCCGCGCTGCCATGGCTGCCTGCAGGGTGCTGGAGCATTTCTGCGCTGTCCCCAGGAGCCGTAGCAGCTTGATCGGCGCGTCGCGAAGTGGGTGGATGATGGTCTAGAGGCGAAGGTCGCGTAGAGTGGAGTGTTGTCGTGTCTGGAGGCGTGTTTGAGGTGGCGCGCGACGCGGGCTGTCAGGTGATTCGGCTTTGAAGTTCCCGACTTCCAAGTTGGACTTCACGGCTCAACTGTGGCCCACCACGACATCGCACGTCCTTGAGATCTTTACTTTATCACAAATGCTGACACGGACCTCATATGCTTGAAGTGAAGCCATCGGGCTGCCACGGTTGTATTCCATGATGTCGACCTTGACGCCCAAGTCTGCAGTCGACTTTTCGCCGCAGGCCGAGCCCGCCTGATTACACTGGAGCTCACTTCGAGACTCCACAACCCCGACAGCACACTCATTCCCTGACAACATCCGCACGAGCATGTGGGCCTTGTTCTCGCTGTCACCATCACTTCATTACTCGTGCTCTCGAGCTTGAGGTAGCCGAATGTGAGCGCTTCAAATTCCCACTACCGCTGAAGGCTCGGCGACAGGGCCTCACGCCGGAGCATAAAACGAGCCAGGCTCCGCGGCAGCAAGATAGCGACGTCTCTCTTTTCCTGGCGAATTCGAAAGCTTCATTCTGCCCTCGCGTGCGGAGGAGCCGAAACGGCCTTGGGAGATCCTCGCAACATCACGATTACTGCATGTCGTCTGAAAAGTCTTGCCGAGCTCATAGCTGGTGTACTTCTCCCAAGCCGCCCGCTGTGACTTCTGTAGCTTGGCACATCTGTGTACTCGCGTTGGTGTCTCCACTGGGCGACGCTGGTGCCAGTGCAGGGCGAACTTGACCGCTCCATAACACTGGCAGCAGCCACGACGTCAAATCCACGACAGACGGCAGAAACTCCCCGGGAAGGTCAAGGGCGCTATTAGTATCCTTTTCCGGACGGTTCCGCGTTTCTGTCGAAAGTTTTACTGGGGACACAGTCGTTGGCTTGTCATTCGAAGCATAGTCGCCGTATTTGCCTCCAAGAGGTAGCACTGATCTGGACTTGACTCAGCCATGGCTGACCCTTTCCAACATCTTTGAGATTCCACAGTTCGCGAGGGCCCACGCATCCAGGTCCGGACGGCATAAGAAGTGCTACCAGTGCGATTCTGTGTACTTTCTGTCTCGAGTCTCCTGCCGGATAGACACTGGAGCTCCATCCATGAACCTTCGAAGGTCGCATGCCAGCCCAAGAATGATAGTCATAAATGTCTCCACCGGCAGTCAATGATGTACGACTACTCTGCGTAGTCTACAGGATTCGGGTGGCATCCCTGTTCGGGTCCTGAGATCGGTCAGCGTGCGATGCCGGTAGTCTCCCTTGGGTGACTGTGTGTACCTTTGATCTGAGCCATGCTCACCCGAGCTGGTACTGAAGTTTTGAGTCCAGGTCTCGAGCCTTCACGCGTGGCATGTCCCTCGGGAATGCCGTGGCCGGAGTTGTTTCCCTGGGCCGACTCTGTGAATCCGCCATCATCGAGCGTAACATGACTTCTTCTCAGCCGCCCGACATGATCCCATTACTCAGTATACTGGCTCGCAGAGTCTCCCTTGAGCAACTCTGCAATCCCAGTGCGTCAGGAAACACCATGTCGCCACTTGACGGCTTAGTGTTTACTCGGAAGGCCGGATTTATGGTAACAATTGTAGCCATTGTGCTGGGCTGGTACCTTTAGCAGCAGTCTCCCTCGGACGACTCTCATTCCCGGAGCGGCTTCTCTTATTGCCTGGACACGAAGCAATATTCTATTGGTACCACGGCGTTGCTTCTCCGGTTTGCAGACCTGCGTTGCTGGCTGTTCTGGCGGGGTCTCGCCAATCTGGTCACGGCCACGTCGAATGCGGTGATTGTAGGATGTGCTTCCGGGTGGCCACTGGACCCACCTGGTAACCTCCACAAGTCTCTCGCGCGGTTCTTTCATCTTGGTCGCCGTGTCTGGACTATATGGCAAGTCATTGCACTCCATCCTGGCTTTCCAATGGAGGAGAGGGCAACTTTGCGGCAGCGCAGCAGCCAGCTCATTGAATCGAATCACCAGTCGTGACCTCTTTCTCCGCGCCTTGGAGACCATTTGCATTCAGTGTTCGCCACTCTCCCGGCATGTACCAGCCTCTGCTGTGCGATCGGTTTCATCGAGGATTGGAGGGACCCGGATCGCTGCTGCTTCTTGCCAGCCCAGAGCGAGAACATACCAATATCATCAGACTCACTAATGCTAGCTTGGTCGATAACACCAAATTCGAGGTCGGCCAGGAACCATAAGCAATACGAGAGGCCGTGCTGTTGAGTATCGATTAGCAGGTGTTTCCGACTGCTTCGCCTGATGCCTATACCTCGATCATTTGCAACTTGCCTCAGGTGTATCGGTCCCATATCGTCAGCGCCCTTACATGCCTCACGCATCCCCGGGGCTGAGTTGTTTGATGAATCGTCGTCGGCTTTTTCCTAATGTACGCCCGCTATTTGTCTGGTCGCTATAGCAGTAGCATCGGCTAAGTGTTGTGGTGTTGTGGTGTTGTGGTGTCGTGGGTCACTGTGCGTGCTTCCTCCGCGAACGTCACATTTTCGTGCTGTGCTGCGTCGCTACTGCTCCGCAAACAACTCGTCCTGCTCTTTCACTTTATTATATTATTCTTGGGTCCGTCAATATGCGCCATGCTATCACAACTTGTAAGACTCACCTTTGATCAGAGCCACTGTGGCGCATTTCAGCGTCGTTCTCGCCGCACAAAACACATCACATTTGACTGGGCAGGAAGGCATGACATCCATCAAGTGAGAGTGGTCTTCAGGAACGAGGGTTACAACGGGGTTTTCATTCGGCCAGGCCGAGAACTGCTCTCTCTCTCTCTCTCTCTCTCTCGTGCCCAAAGGCACGGCGCGGTCTGACCTCAACGGCCCATGGTGGATCCCCACGCCAACGAACGCGCGATGCTCGACTCGATCGACCAAACGTCCGGGACGGCAACGGCAGCGTAAATCCACCTCATGGTGGCGGCGGCGGCGACGGCAGAGGACTATCTCTGGAGGACCTTGGTGGTGTTGGTGGTGTTGGTGGTGGTGGTGGTGGCGGTGGTGTTGCCTGCTGTGTGCTTGTTCGCGGTGCAATTTGTTTTTGTCTTGCAGGTGCGTGTAAGGGAGAGGGCGGTGCTGACGATCGTATGTTGATGCACAACAGCGGGGCTCGATGAACCCTTCCCAAGCTCATTTGAGAAGCAGAAAATGGTTCGAAGACTTGAAGGTGCATCTCCTGAAGTCCCTCTATCGCTGCATACCAATGAGTACGACCTTCTTGAGATGCAAGAAGAAATCTCCTCCTCAACATCCTCTAGTATCCTGATATCATGCTGGAATGTCACGACAGAGTCTCAATGGCAATCTACCTTTGGAGCAAAGTCAACTATCAATGCCGCGCAACTGCTTGCACACAATCACGAGAGACGAAGACGACTGCAAACGATCGATCCAATGGCTATAGACTAGTACATACTATCCAGTTGCCATGGCACTAGCTACCTTCGACTCCTTCCACCTGCGCTTATCACGATACCAACAGCAGCAAGATCCCACACGACTTTCAATCGTTTGTTTACTTCCTGCTTGTCGGCACAAGTTCAAACACAACCTACCCGAAGATAACGGCTCCCAGTCGTCTCGGTCGCAACGCCGATGGTAGTCGACGAAGATGCCTTCCATAACGAGTAGTAGACCGACGTCGACCTCCAATGGATCGAACACTGCTAGGATACGGAGTTCCATCTCAGTAGAGTCAACATCCTTATGTAGCCCTACACGGAGATGACGGCTGCTGCCAGCGAACGAGGCCACACTCCGACTCACCAGTTGTCAGTCCCTATAGCGACTG
>Ga0265780_10004167_pt1 | contig 18752 bp, 14 predicted proteins | sample P1T30metagenome_FD_192432 | JGI IMG/M metagenome (GOLD analysis project Ga0265780, IMG submission 192432) | Plant litter microbial communities from East Loma Ridge, Irvine, California - P1 T30 | ecosystem: Environmental > Terrestrial > Plant litter > Unclassified | place: USA: California...
CAACTTCGCCACCCACCTGGCCCCACTGGAGTCAGAGCTGGCCCAGCAGCTGACCCGCGACCCGTACGTCTTCGATCATCTGAGCTTGACCGGGCGGACGGGGGAGCGGGAGCTGGAGCAGGCGCTGATGGACCGCCTGCAGCAGACGTTGACGGCGTTCGGGCACGGGATGGCGTTCGTCAGTCGACAGCACCGGTTGGAGGTCGGGGAGGAGACTCTCATCGTCGACCTGCTGCTGTTCTCCTACACCCAGCTGCGCTTCGTGGTCGTGGAGCTGAAGATGGGCCAGTTCAACCCCGCCTTCCTCGGCCAGCTCGGCACGTACGTGGCTGTGGCGGACGACCAGATGCGCGATGCGGCCAAACACGCAGCCACGGTGGGGATCCTGCTGTGCACCGGTGGGGATGAGCACCTCGTGCGTTATGCCCTGGGGAGCTCCACCTCGCCGATGGCGGTGGCCAGCTACGACACCCTCACGGCTGAAGAGCGTGCAGGGCTGCCCGACCCGGCCCAGCTGAACGCCGTGGTGCGCGACGCCTTGACGACCCATCAGGGATCCTCTGAGCCGCACTCCTGACGTTGATCCGCCGGTGACACCGCAGCCTTCGTCGCTGGTTGAGGCTGGGGTGTGGGAGACCGCGGGTGCTGGCACATGGGGTGCAGTGCGACTACCGCATCGGCCCCAGGTGGCTACGCCTGCACCGTGCAAGCGAGGTGTCTTACGCGGTTCCCATGGGTAGTCGCCGTGGATGTCCTCCGTCTGGCTCATCGAGCCCGTGGCACGGTGGTCGTGGTGTGCGCCCCGCTGGCGTGCCACTCCAAGGCCTCAGGGATGTCGCGGTACTCCAGCAGGTGCTGTCCGGCGATGCTGGCGAGCTCGTCTCGGACCTGGGCGGGTGAGGCGTAGAAGAACTCCCGGTGCTTGTTGACCCGGTTGACGCGCTGGGCGGCGAAGGCGGCGTGCAGGTCGTTCTCCAGCCCGACGGCGTCGACGCTGAAGATGAGGGCGTGGACGTCGAACCGGAACGGTACAGAGGCATCGCCGAGCTCTCGGACGCGGTCCATGGGGTCTAGCCGGCGGGTCATGCCGATCTTGACCATGTGCTCACCGAACGCGCCGAGGTTGGAGATGACGTAGACCCACCCCGCGCGCAGGTTCGCCTCCCGGGCATCGACCTTGCTGATCTCCCCGGCGACCTCATCGAGCTTCGCCTGCAGGTCGGCGATGATCACCGCAGAGGCTGCACCATCACGGGCCTTGGTCAACGCGGCCTGGTAGTGGGACTGCTCCTTGAGCAGTCGGCTCTTTTCCCGCTCGAACTCAGCTGCAGCCTTGGCGTCCTCGCGGGCTTGCTCCCGGGCGGTGCGCTGACGTTCGCGTTCCTCCTCGACCTTGGCCAGGTGGTCAGCGGTCAGGCGGATCTCATCCAGCCGTACCCGCAGGTACTGATCAGCTACGCGGATGGACATCATCGTGCCCAGCCGGGCGATGGTCTCGGCGGCCTTCTCCAGGCGCTGGGTGGCGGTGTGCACGGTGTGCGGGCGGACCCCGCGCACGCAGTTGTCCGCTTCGGCGTTGAAGGCCCGCAGCATGAGCTTGGAGGTCTCCTTGACCATCTTGGCGCCATCGCGGGTGGACCCGTTGACCTGCCAGTGGGTGATGCCGCGGACAGCGTCTCCGGTGCGGACCATGGCTTTGATGCGGTCCTTCAGATCTGCCAGGCGGGCCTTGTAGGCGACGGCGTCATCGAGGGGATGGGCGTGCTCGTAGACCCCGACCTCCTGCAGCACCGACTGCTCATCGGTGACCACGAGGGTGGCCCGCAGCTGGGAGAGCTCTTGAGCGGCGGAGGTGATGTCGCGGCGCACCAGGTCCAGCTCCTGGCGCGTAGTGGCCAAGCGCCGGTCCGCGTGGGCTTGTTGCTGAGCCAACGCCAGGCGCCGGGTGGCGGTTTCGGCAGCCAGCTGTACCGCGTCCATGGCTCCCAGTTGCTGCAACTGTTGCCGCAGCTCGACGTTCTCGGCCTCCGCGGCGTCCGCTACCTCACGCAGTTGCCGAGCTTCATGGCCCAGGCGCACGGCGTCGGTACCGCCCAGGCTGGCCAGCTGAGCTCGCAGAGCGGTGTTCTCCTCGCCGAGAGCTCGTTGCCGTCGTCCCATCCACCGCGGTCGGGGGGTGGCTGGGACCTCCTCCAGTGGTGGTGGCGGGAGCGGCGCAGGGGTAGGGGCAGGGGCAGACGGGAGTCGGGTGGGGGGCGCCGGATTCACTCTGGGCGCGACGTGGGCGGGCCCATCGTGCGTGTCGGTAAGCGTCGTTCGGGCTGGGTGTGGGGAGCCTGGAAGGGGAGCTGCGTCCTCCTCTTCGTCGACGCTGATGGCGAAGTGGCGGGCTAGGGCGGCCAGACCTTCATCCCAGCCCTGTCCGACGCAGCGTGCTTTCCAGCCGTCGCCGCGGCGGTAGACCTCCACCGCCACCAAGGCCGGCTGCGTCCCGGCTCCAGTCAAGTCCAACCCAACGATGACTTCATGGTCAGCATCGACCAGCGTCACCTTCAGGTCTGGGACCCGTCCCAGGACCCCGCCGTCGGCGCTGAGGGTGACGTGAAGAGCGGTGATGTCGGCCGGGACCCCTTCCAGATACAGACGTACCCCGTCCAGAGCGCGGGGACCTTGCACGTCCTGGCCCAGGTGCCGCAGCGCACCACCAAGCCCGCGGGGCTGGTTGAAGAAGACGAAGTCCGCATCCGAGCGCACCGCGCCCTGGGCCGTGACCGCGACAACGGCCACGTCGACCGCGTCGGCCCCCACTAGAGCCGGCCAAGAGGCCAGGACATCGAGGTACCCACCTCGCTGAACGTGGGCGGGTAGGTCAACGTTGGCGCCTCGAGGCAGGACAGCAGTGCTCACCACACCCAGTGTGCCCAGCCAGGTGCTCCCGCGAACGCATTTGCGGAAAGCAGCCCCACAAAAGCGTGCAGCTAGCCAGACGCACGGAGGCAGGGGAATGTCACCTCACCATTGAGCCGCCTCGTCAGGAAGCCCCGGCAGTGAACAACAGCGTCAGCATCGGTCAGTTGGACTCGCAGGGCCGTGGTTTGGGTGCCGTGGCCTACAGGTCAAGGAGGGTGGCGGCGTTGCCGGTCCAGGTGTGCTGGATGCGGACGTAGGTTCCCAAGGTGGCCACTTCTCCAGCCTGCGCCACCCGCTGGGCATGAACAGGGCAGCGTGGACCTGCGGCCTACGCGGGTCCCATGGTGGCGTCGTGTCCCGGTCGGCCGTCTCGCTGAGGACGCGTCAGCCGCAGTAGGAAATTCCTGGACGTTCACAGCACTGCGGTATTTCGCTGTCCCGTGCTGTGAGGCACGGGAGGGAAGCTCGCGCGCTGGTGAAGGTCCTTGTGGTTAGGCCCGGCTGGGTGAAGGGACTGCGCTGGCACCGGCGCGTTGTCGATGGGGCAGGGGTGAGTAGGCGCAGGGGCAGGAAGAGCAGCAGCAGCGGTGACGGCGTTGCGGGCGTGGTGGTGGCCGCAGCGATCCTGCTGGTGGTCAGCGGCGCGGCCCGGGACTGGTTGGCGCTGTGGTGGCCGATGCTGGCCCTGGGCGCCGCGGTCGTGGTGGTGCTGGGTACGTGGCGGCTGGTGGTGCTGGCCCGCCGCCGGCGGGCTCAGGCGGCAGCTCAAGCGGTCCTGGATCAGCACGTAGCGTCGGTCGACGCCATGAGCGGAGAAGACTTCGAGCAGCTGGTGGCCCGGTTGCTGCGCCGTGACGGCTGGGCCCAGGTCGTGGTGTCCGGTGGGGCTGGTGATCTGGGTGCTGACGTCACCGCCCGCCACCCTGGAGATGGGTCGCTGCTGGTGGTGCAGTGCAAGCGGTACACCACCCGGGCCGTCAGCTCACCGGACATGCAGCGCTTCCTGGGGACCGTCTTCCACGTCCACCGTGCTGATCACGCCTTGTACGTGTCCACCAGCTTCTACTCCCGCCCCGCACTGTCCCTGGCCGCCAGTAGCGGCGTGCAGACCGTCGACCGTGGGCAGTTGGCCGCATGGAAGGCCGGGCGACCGCTGAGGGTGACCGGCCGTCCTGCTGCTGTCCGCCGCTGAGGCTGTCGCCGACCTACGGCAGAGCACGGGATGGACCTTCGGATCCGTCGAGCGCGTTGTTCGTGGGGTGGTGAGTAGGCATCGGCGCTCACCGTGCGCCGTGATGAGCTTCTGTCGTCCTCGTGGTCGATATCGGTAACCGTGCAGTGGTCAACATTAAGGACGGATCGCTCGATCCCGTCTGACCACCGAGCCGCTCTGGTGGGGTTAGTGGATATCACGCGCCACGCGCTAGAGAAAGTACCGTGATGGGCTAAAGGTGTGCCATTATGTGGTTATGGCTCAAAAGACACAGGTTGTGCTGACCGACGACATGGATGGGTCGGAAGCGACGCAGACCCTTACCTTTGCTTTCCAGGGCGTCTCCTACGAGATCGACCTCAATGATGACCACGCCTCGGCGTTGGAGGAGTCCTTCAGCGATTGGATCGCCGCCGCCCGCAAGGTCAGCGGAGCCCGCGGCGGCAAGACCCGGCGGGGGAGTGCAGCCACGACGACCCCCGACAGCGGTCGGGACGTGAACGAGGTCCGGACGTGGCTGCGTGAGCAGGGGCACCAGGTCGCCGACCGGGGCCGCATCGCCGCGAACCTGCTCGAAGAGTACGACAAGGCGCACTGACCGCCGCAGACGCCAGGGCGGCGCCGGCCACGGCACATCACGCTGATGCAGTGGCCGGCGCCAGCGGTCCCAGTAGTCCGTGGGTGGCTGCGGGCCGGTCGAGCCGGTGAGCTCCCCGCATCACTACCGCGGGCACGGGCGGTGCTCGGTCCAGCCGTGGGCCGCTGATGGTGGTCGCAGGGGCCCCGATTCAGTCGGGCCCCCCGTCTGAGTCGACCTGCGGGGTAGGTGAATCATCCCGATCACCCCTTTGTGTGAGTTCTCCACAATGAACCCCGTCGGGGGGCCACCTCTTCGGTGGTGATCAGAGGGCCGTTCTGCGGGGTACCGCTAACCCGGTGACGCAAGTTCTAGAAATCCTGCGGGCCTTGTAGAACTTTCGTTACTGGCTGCTCCGAAAGGGTGGCGGGTTTCCACCCGCTCAGCCCGTCAGCAATCGGGTGAGAAACCCAATCCACAGAATCTGCTCCGGAGAGAGTTCTTTCGCAGGCACCACCTGGTGCTGCTCACCTCTCCCCCCGGAGTTCTCATGCGTGATCGACGTCGATCGTTGGCCTGGCGTACCAGCATGGTGGCCGCAACGACAGGAGCTGCCCTGGTCATGGGCACCCTGTCCGCCCAAGCCGCACCAGTTCCCACCCCTGCCCCCAGCCCGTCGACGCCGACCACCGCGCAACTGCCGCACTGGAACGGCCCGGCCCCCACCACCAGCCAGTGGAAGACCCCCGCCACCGGCGGCGCCGACGCCCTGGCCGACCTGGGCGGGGCGGCCAGCACCGCCGAGGCCACCGCCGAAGCCGCAGCCAACAACGCCACCGCCGCGGCCGCGAGCACCGATGCCCCCGACTTCGCCCCCGGGCAGGTCAACCGCACCGTCGTCGGTGCCACCCCCACACAGGCGTGGACCCCACCGGCCGCTGCCACCGGTGATGGCACCGCCGCGCAGGCCAGCAAGTCCCCGTCCTCGTCGACGTCGTCGCAGCGTCAGTCCACCCCGCCGTCGGCGACCCAGGCCCCCTCGGGACAGCTGAGCACGCTGGCCAACCCCACCACCGGGTTCCCCGGCGCCGGGGCCTCCGGCGCGGGGCTGGGGGTGCAGTCCTTCTACGGGATGGAGTCCTTCGACTTCACCTCCTCCCTGACCGGCGGGGTCAACGTCGCCAACGGCAACCTGGTCATCCGCAACCAGGCCATGGCCTACAACGCCCCGGGCCTGTCGGTGAACCTGGACGTCTTCTTCAACGCCCTGAACACTTCCGCGGGGTCCCTCAGCTACGGCGGGTCCTTGTCCACCGGCCAGGACATCGGCCTGCAGGTCGCCGCCTCCACGGTCACCTTCTACGGCCCCTCCGGCTTCACCGGCGTCTTCACCGCCAACGGTTCTGGCGGCTGGACCGCCCCGGCCGGGGTCAACGCCGACCTGGTCCGCAATGCCGATCAGACGTGGTCGTTGACCTACCGGGCCAGTGCCGAGAAGCTCACCTTCACCTCCGGTGGCTACCTGATCAAGGACGTCGACCGCAACGGTGTCGGGCTGACCTTGTCCTACGACTCCTCCAACCGGATGAGCTCGCTGACCGACGCCAACGGGCGGGTCACCACCTTCACCTACGGCACCTTCGGCATCACCAAGATCACCGACCCTGTCGGTCGCTCGTTCGACGTGGCGTACTACCCCGGCGGCGGCATCAAGACCATGACCGATGCCGCCGGGGCGGTCACCGCGGTCGACAACACCCGCACCGGCGGCCTGGACGGGATCCAGACCCCCAACGGCAACTGGACCTACTTCACCTACGACTCCGCGAGCCGGGTGACGTCGGTGACCCGCTACCTCACCCCCGGCGCGAAGACCGGCGATGCCGCAGTCACCTCCTTCGCCTACAACACGTCCACCGGGGCGTCGGCCTCCACGCGCCAGACCAGCCCCACCGGCGGGATCACCACCTACGCCGCCGACTCCTCCGGGCGGGTCACCTCGGTCACCGACCCCCTGGGTCGGATGCGGTCGCAGACCTGGACGCCCAACAGCGACCTGGCCACCGCCACCGATGCCGCCGGGGTCGCTGGGACCGGGGGAGGGGCCGGCACCGCCGGCAACATCACCACCTACAGCTACGACACCCTCAACAACCGCACCGCCGTCGCCTCGCCCACCGGCGCTGCCACCCGCGCCTCCTACGCCGCCGGTACCGGGACCACGGGGACGGCGTACCAGCCCAAGACGAGCACCGATGCGGCCGGGAACACCAGCGCCCTGACCTACGACGCCGCCGGCAACACCCTCTCGGTGCGGGACACCACAGGGACCGCGGCCGGTGGGACCGGTGCGGTGACCTCGGCGTTCACTTATCAGGACGCGGTGGTCTCGGCGACGACGTCGCCGACGCAGTGCGGCGGCAAGGCCGGGCAGGTGTGCACCAGCACCGACGGCAACGGCAACGTCACCACCTACCGCTACGACGCCATGGGCAACCTCACCCAGGTCACCCCTGCCGCCCCCCTGGGCGCGACGACCTACACCTACGACACCGCAGGGCGCGTCACCTCGGTCACCGACGGCAAGGGTCAGAAGACCCAGTACGTCTACGACGCCGCCGACCGCGTCACCAAAACCACCTTCGCCGGCGGCGCCACCCTGACGAACGACTACGACAGTGACGGCAACCTCACCGTCTCGGTCGACTCGGCCGGTGGGAGCAGCTACTTCGAGTACGACGCCCTGGATCGCCAGGTGTGGATGTCGCAGCCCAACTTCGGTGGTAACGGCTTCGGCTCCGACTACGACAAGGCCGGCAACCTGACCCGCGTCGATGACCTGCGCGGGGTGGTCACCTACGCCTACGACGCCGCCAACCAGCTCACCTCGATGACCGAGCCGTCCGGGTCGGGCACCGACACCATCAGTTTCACCTACGACCGCAACGGCGCCGAAGCCACCCGCACCCTCCCCGGCGGTCTGGTCCAGACCACCACCCGCGACAACGCAGGGCGCGCCACGCGCATCAAGGCCACCGTCGGGACCTACGTCATCACCGACCTGGGCTACTCCTACACCGCCCCCGGCGGCTCCGGGGCCACCGGGGACCGGGCCCTGGTGCAGTCACGCACCGACTACGCCGGCACTACCGCCCCCGCCGGGTCGGTCACCGCCTACGGCCACGACGGCCTCAACCGCCTGACCAGTGCCCGTGAGACCACCCCCACCGGGGGCGTCAACGCCTCCTGGACGTACACCTACGACAAGGCCGGCAACCGCACCGGCACCACCACCACTGGTGCCACCAAGGTCGGGGCTACCGCCGCCACGGCGGCCGCGTCGACGACGTGGGGGTACAACGGCGCCAACCAGGCCACCAGCCGCAACAGCTCGACCACCGGGTGGGCCTACGACGCCAACGGCAACCAGACCTCCGCCCCCACCTGGGGCACCGGGGCCTACGACAAGCGCGACGCCCTGGCCAGCGCCACCCCCACCGGCTCGTCCACGGCGACGGCGTTCGCCTACCTCGGCGCCGGCAACGGGACTCGTCAGCAGGCCGGCACCGGCACCGACCTCAACGGTCCCCTGGGCCTGGCCGGGCTCATCGACGGCGGCAGCTACCACGCCTACCGGTACACCCCTGATGGGCGCATCATCTCCACCGGCCTGCCCAACGGCACCAACCGCTGGTACCTGAGCGACAACCTCGGCAACGTCACCACCATGGTCAGCGACAGCGCCGTCACCGCCGCCTACTCCTACGACCCCTACGGCACCCTGCGCTCCATCACCGGCGTCGAAGCAGCCGACAACGCCTTCCGCTACGGACAGGGCTACACCGACTTCGCCACCGGCCTGGTCAAGCTCGGCATCCGCTACTACGACACCAACCAAGGCCGCTTCACCCAGCTCGACCCCACCGGCCAGGACCCGCACTACATGTATGCCGCCGGATGCCCCAGCACCTACAACGACCCCAGCGGGGCGGCAGCTGGTTGCACAGTGGCAGCAGCATTGGTGGTGCCCGTGATTGCCTACGCCACTAAGGGGGCAGGCACCAGAGTCGCAGCCAGCGCCGCAAAGTCGGCTGCTGCACGGTCCGCGGCAGCAACGTCCCTCGGTGGAGCGGGTACGCTCCTCAGCTGCACTTACCGCAGCACCATTGGCAAATTCCTGACACAGCCCGCAACGGGGACTTTGATCAGGCCCGACGGCAGCACCGTGAAGGTCCCACTCAAGCAAAGGTGATCTCTCCGCTAGAGTGGGAGTAGTTGCGCCGTGAAGCAACACCGACGGGCACCTGACTTGTTCAGGTGCCCGTCGGTAGCTAATAAGAAGGAGTGAGTTTGTGAGTGTGTCAGTTGTAGCTGTCATAGCAGTCACGACGGCTATTGTTGGCGTACTATTTTGGTTAACCGGGTTACTCCCTGGTCAAGATGTAGCCCTTCTAAGTATCTTTGCATTCTTGGTAACAACTTTCGTTGCTTACAGAAAAGGCCGGCATTAATTCTGTAGTGGTGGATTGTCCCGGGGGCTCACGGAGAGAAGCTCTAGCACTACGTTTTTTTGCATATCGCGTAGTGAGTGACGTGCCGAGTCCTACGCCTACAACACACGTACGGGTGATCCAGCCGGGCGGTCTGGCGGCCGACCATCAGCAGGTGCCTCACCCCGCCACCGCGCACGTCGCCTCCGGTCTGGACCGGCAGGTCCTGGACGCGGCCGACCTTGGCGCCGTCATAAGGGAGCCGTAGTTCGCGGCGCTGTGAGGGCTAACCACGGGGGCCTGGACCGGTACAGCCTGGTCGAGGCGGAGTGGTGGGGCGAGGATCTGCTCCGCTGGAGGTCACGCTGACCCCGCTGGAACGGACCGCTCTGCGTGCAGTCCGTGGGCGACAAGCTTCGAGGTCGAGCGCGTTCCATGCCTGCCTATCAACCAGCGGGACATGGCACCGTCCGCCGTGGCTTGGGCCAAGACTGTCCTGAAGACGCACCGCGGAGTGCCTTGTGCCCAGATGCGCCGGATCTCTCGGGAGTCAATCACCGCGGTGGTGTAGACCATGGCGGCCGCGGCCGACTTCGACAACGAGGTCTCCCGCGACTTCCTCACGCCAAAGCTGGCTCAGGAGGCCGGCGTGGGGACCGGTTCTGGCAGAGGAGCACCGCGTGAGTGCTTAAGCACAACTGGCTCGAGCACGGCGACCGCGGTACCCACGACGAGTGGCGCCCTCGCACCACTGCCTGACTCGCGCCCTGGGTCCCGCAGGTCGGGCAACCGCCGTGGTGGGCTGCGTATCGCTGGGCCTAGCTACGGTGAGCTCCCGTGGGGTCGGTGTTTGTCCCGACCTGGACCTGCATGTTCTGGGGTGTCGGGTAAGGCAGTTGTGACCGTCGCTCCAACTGCCCACGTCCTTCGTGGACTGCGCAAGCGCGGCTTCGGAAGCTGAAGAAGCGCGGCTCAGGACAGCACAGAGACCTCCAGGTCGCTGGCTGCTCTCGGTGTGAGTGCCGACCTGTGAGCGAGCTTGCCGAGCAAGCAGTACCCCGCCTGACGATGCTGGACGGATCCGCATCGTGTGCCAAAGGTTTTTCCACGAGGCGACGGTAGGTGGAAGTCGAGGTCTTGCAGCGAGCGGACCCCAGCTGGTCGGCAGGGGAGAGCTAGCTGAGCGTCGGGATGGGCGACCACAACTCGCAGGTGGGGCGGTCGATTCAACGCGGTCTCAGTACCGTCTCTGGTGTCCCGCAGTGTTGAACCATTGCCTCAGGTCCGCATCGGAGTTTGCTGCCGATGATGGACACTTTGGCCCGCTCACGGCGTCAGCGAGGTCGCCCTGGAATCGATGCAGTTCCCCGCCGACCTTTACAGCGGCAGGTCCCAGCAGGGCAGCAGACAGTGGACACGCCGCGCCGCCCAGCGGCGCGAACGGTTCATGGCAGTGGGCAGATAACGCTCCTGCTGATCTGTCGGAGGCTGGTCTACGGGGTGGTTATCACCGGGACCGCCTTGACTGCGTGGATGCAGTCACAGGCCGCAGATGCCCCAGCTCTCATAGGAATCGGCAACCATGAAGCCTGTGGTCAGGAAGCCCATTTGGCGAGGCTCAAATCAGCCATCAGTGCCGCTTGTCCGTTGTGACACCGGCTTGCCCGGGCTGTTGAGACCTGCGGCCCCAGCAAGGAGGACCTTTTGCCATCAAAAGAGGTGACCCCCAAAAGGGGGGTGGCTACTGGTAGTTCTTAGTGCTTACATAGGGCATCGACGTCTCGCGATCCCCAGCGGAATAGTCGCGCTACTGCAACCAGGCTGGCGTTAGTCGCCAGTTGACCTCGTCAAACGTAGAACACATCTACTGAGGAGACCGACATGCGCGTACAGAAAACATCTTTTCGTCGCCTCCGCCAAGGCCTCACTCTTGGTATCGCACTCGCTGTGATGCCGGCCAGTGCATATGCTGTAAACGTATCTTCCTCCGACGGTTCTGGCTCGCAGCAAGCTATTGTGACCTACAACAATGGCAAAGAGGTTGGCGGACTACTGCGGTCCACTACCGGTAACGCTGTTTACTATCAGGGCCGGATTAATTGGGCCAACTGTACTGACACGACCACCGGTAGATATTCCACCAACGTAACGACTTATATTGATCAGAGACGCGGAGGAAACATCGTAGGCGGCTTCCCTGCCAGTTGCACCCTGCAGGGGGTACGCTCGAAGATCTGTAAGGTCAACAGTGGTCTCCCTGATAGTTGCGGGGCTGAGTCTCTGCGTTATTGACCCGGCGCAACAAACCTGGATGGATGCATGATCATCAAACTGGAAGACATTGCCTTCAGCTATGGCAGCAAGCTTGCACTGACAGTTGGTAATGCGACATTCAGTCCGGGGTTGACTGGTGTACTCGGTACCAACGGCGCCGGCAAGAGCACGCTGATGCGGGTTCTTGCCGGCGTTGCTGCGCCCTCATCTGGACACATGACAGTGGATGGCGCGGACGTGTACCAGCACTCAAATGCACTGATCGAGTATAGGCGTCTCCTGGGCTGGGTACCGCAGGAAGCAGGCATTCCCGATCACCTGACAGTTAAAGAATTTTTACTCTACGCAGCCTGGCTAAAGGCAATCTCAAAGCGAGCCACTAATGGGGTAATACAACAGGTACTTGAACAAACGCAGCTAACATTTGCGGAACATGGACAAGTCCGCAAGCTATCAGGCGGACAGAAACGCCGAGTATGTTTGGCTGCCGCCCTCGTAGGTAATCCGAGGTGCGTGATTCTAGATGAGCCAACGGTCGGCTTAGACCCCACACAGCGAGACAACTTTAATAACGTCATCGCGGAAATAGCCAAGAACTGCACAGTTTTATTCTCGACTCATATCCTTGAAGACGTCTACGAAAACGCCGATAACATCTGCCTTCTTCGGGATGGCAACCTGGCCGCTATCGGGCCAGCTCAACCCTACTGGTCTGACGGTAACGGAAACCCCAGCCTGGCGGAGTTCAAAGCGCGCCTCTTTGGGACCGTCAATGCAAAATCCTAGTATCACTGCAGCCATTGAGGCCGTACGCAGCCCTCTCTTCTTGCCCAACCGCAAAAGGTTCATGCTGCTTATCTTCCTAGTGCAGCTAGCCACAGTGGCCATCGTTGCACTACGTGAACCCGAGACGTGGGTTGGTTGGCAGCCTTCGACTGTCGCTGTCTGGGCTAATGTGGCAACTTTAGGCGGACCTACCTTGGCTGCATTCAGTGTGTGGGTAGGGGGCCAAGTAAAACGTTCCAAGATGGAAGTTTGGGTAGCAGCAGGACCACGGACCCAGCAGGAAATAGTTTTCCCGATGTTAGTGCAGCTAACCCTAATTGGTGTTACTTCATGGACCGTAGGTCTTATGCTAATGACTGCGGCCACCATTCTCCGGGGCGGGTCATTCTCCGAGGAGCTTACGGCAAGTACTTTTCTGGTGCTTTCGGGGTTGGCATATTGTGTCGTGTGTTCTGCCGGTGGTCTTCTTTTGGGCCGCAAGCTGCCACTATCTATTGCTCTTCCAGTCTCTGCATTTGCAACGTACGGTTGGGCAGCACTTGGTGGCCTATTCTTTTCGAACACTAAAAGCTTAACGGCTTTGGCTGTTTCGACCGGGCAGCTCTGGCAGCAGGTTCGGCCTACAACTAGCTCATTAATACTTAAGGCCCTTTTTTGGCTAGTTATAGCCGCGCTTTTATTGACCGTACATCTTCTGTCTTCAGGCTTTCGTCGTCCTTTATTATGGGCAGGAAGTGTCCTACTTGGCCTATCAGTATTTGCTGGGTCTCCGGTAATTACTATCCCTGGCGCAACTGAGCCAGCGTGCCTTGGCGCTGCCCCGCAGGTCTGCCTGACCAAGAGTTACGAGACGGTGCTGGAGCCCTACCGGCAGGCAACAATCGAGGCGGTTTCAGTGCTACCTCAATCGGTTCGCCCCCATCAAGTAGTGGGCGAGCCGGGCTATGAACAATTGGCCGACAATGTGCTGGTGGTTGATCCTTCCAGAGGATTTACAGCCCCTGCCCTTGTAATTGATAGGCAGCAGTTTTTCGGCGACATCGGTCAAAGTCTGTTTGAGCGTAATTGTTTTGTTGCAGGAACCGGCAACTCTCCTCTGTCGGCAAAGGCGATTACCTACTGGTGGTTTCGGGCCCATGAGCTCTCGATCGAATCTCAGTCCTTCGATCAGCCGTTTAATACTGCGGACCCCACATTCACGGTAATCAGGCAACTTGGTGACGATCTATTCAATCTGAGTATCGAGCAGCGAAACGCTTGGCTCGAGGACAATTGGAGTTCTATTCGATCTTGTCAGCTGTCCGCTGATAACTTTCCTCAATGATTAATCGCGTCGTAAGTTCTCGCGTTCGCGTTTGGTGTCGATCGCGAAGAGCTGGAACTATTTGGATATGCGTACTAGTGGCGTCATGGGTCATCTGTTTCCTAAGTTCGCGAATTGGTATACCGAGTATTGATCCATCAATAACAGTTCAAGACCGACCTCTAGAGCAACTCGGCACTGCGTGTGTCCTTTTTGTAGGTCTGGTGAACGTGTTCGTGCTCAGAGAACCCGTTGCCTGGCTTGTGGCTACTAGTCCCCTCCGGTTGCGGTACTACCGCACCTTATGGCTGGCATTCAATACCGTATTAGGGCTAATGTTTTCTGTACTTACGTATCCGATTTTTCCGCAAGACGTGCCAATCATACGGATAGCTACTTTGTGGGTGCTTGGGTTCTCGTTTGGCGTCTTTGCTTTGGTTATATTTGGCCATAATCTTGCGTTTTTGGGACCATTTGCAGTACTGCTGCTGTTCTCTACCCCTAAGTTAGTGCCATGGCATCTTAATCTTATATATAATGTTGAAGTCGCTAAGTATCTTGGCGTATTCACACTTTGTTCATATTTATCTTCCGTTATTTTGTTTGCCTTAAAAGTAGACCGTCAAGTGATCTGATGGCGGTCGGTGTGGCCCGGTCTAAGGGAGGTGCCACAGAATACTGAATCGACCACGCTACGTCTTGACCTATGGACGCGCTGTGACTATCCTGGTGTAACTGGTTGACACTCGATGGAATGAGGGTCCATGTCGCGCCGCCCCGCTTTCTCGGCCATTTTGAGCGTATTGCTGATAGCTTTAGCGAGCTTGATCGCAGCGCCATCCGCTAGCGCTCACAACAACGCATACCCCTGGGGAAACTGCGATCAGCGGACTAAGCTGTTCAATAGCGACATCCGCGTAGCCACTAATCCAAGTTTTCCGCTGCCGCCAGACGGTTACGGTGGCGGCGTTAAGAATTCATTCAGTGATCGTCTTATTGACGCCATCAACGAATGGGAAGGCGCCGTCCGGAGCCCGTATGGTGGCGGCGTTACCCGCTCAATTAGATACCAGGGTCAGACTACTAACACAGACGTGCTTATCAGTTCAGGCGATAGAAATCTAGGAACTTCTTACGCCACGACGTTTGTCCGCGGAGATTGCATTGGCGTGCACCCGACGAACGGTCGACGAGCCATTGGTCCCGCAGCGGGACGCCCCTTTATTGAGATTTCTCTTTCTCTGAGGGACGACTGGTTCTCTCAGGGAGCCTCAGAGCGCTCAAAGTGGGAGAACTGCGGTTCCGTCAACTATAACGCTTACTCTTGTAGTAAGAATTTTGATATTGGCTCTACGATGACTCACGAACTAGCTCATGTTTTTGGAATCAACGACATGCAGCCGCAGCTGACCGATCATCTACGGGCTGCTGGGGTAGCGGACCCCAATTATCCGTTGGGCCGTGACTCGACTTCGTGGGCAAAATGTGGCCGGCCTGAAGTACCGTCTACTACACGGGACATGGCAACTATTTGTCCCATCCCGCCCCGCTGGTCTACGACTGCAAGAACGCTTGCTCAATATGATCTCGAGACACTCCGACTGAACATCGCCTGACGTGAAGGGGACCAGCATGAATCACAAGGCAAGACTTGGTTGGCTTACGCCGGTTGCCGTCCTGGCGATATGTCTCACCGGTTGTGGTACGGAGTCGTCTTCCTCGACGGACGTGGAAGCTCCCACCTTGGAGGAGTGCGGCGTCGGAGCGTTCTTGAGCTATCCGCCTGATGATGTTGGCTACAAGTCTCCTCAAGAGGGCTTTGAGGACTTGAGTAGCGACGCTGCAGAGAACGCTGAGAACCCGCCCGAAGCAAAACAGCTTCTCAGTGCTGATGCTGCCGCCGAGGATTCTACTGACAGGGAAGCCCTTGCGAACGCGTTGGAGGCGTTAGCCGAAAATCCTGAACGCATCAATGGGACGACATTCGAGGCCGCCGACGACGAGGGCGATCTCGTTGCGCGAGCACAGTTGACCACATTGGCGAACGGCAACGTGCAGGTGGGTAGTCTTGTCTATCTAATCCCTGATTGTGGTGCCACCCCGATAGGTCTGCCATCCTCACCTGCTCCCTAGGGTGTAAAAGCAAGCCGCCTCGACTTACCCAGGGGGGGTGTGCCCACCGCACCCTCCCTGGGCATTATTTCGAGCCGCCTCATCTCGAGAAGAGGCTGTCGGGAGCTAAGGTGATGACTGCGCACGGTTACGTCCGAAAGGTAAGGTGCAGTCGATCATGACCAGCTGCAACAAGTGAGCGCCTCTACGCCAGAGCCGAGCATGCCGCCTGAGTCGGCCCCCGCACCTGCAGAAGACCGGGCGTCCCGGGCAGCGACCTGGCGCGCGGGGGTGCGCGCCTGGTGGCGGGAGCGGTGGCCGCGGTGGCGGGTGCGCGTCAAGGCCATGGCGCTGGGCGTGGCCGTCGGCGTCCTGCTCGCCCTAATAGTGGTGGAATGGGCCGCCCCGGGCACTGCGGCTGTCCCCAGCGCGCTGGGCACCTTCGGCGGGGCAGTGGGTCGCTTCTTCCGTGCGTTCGTACTTTCCCCAGGGATCGGCGCCCTGGCTGCGGTCATTGCGGCCGTCGTCGCCTTCGAGTCCTCGCGTCACGTCACCCGAACCCAGCACCTCCTGGCTGAGCAAGAGGCCGGCCGTCAGCGGGAGCGGGATAAGGAGGAGGAGGCCCGCCAGGCGGCTCGTGCGGAAGCAGAGGAGCGACGTCAGCGAGACCAGGCCGGTCGTGAGCGCGCCGCTGTCCTCGATGACCGTGAGGAGGACCGTTGGTACCGCATGTACGAGCTCGTCTTCACCAACGCAGACACCCTTTCGCCTGACGCGGCGGCTCTCGCAGTGGAAGCTCTTGACGCACTGGCGGATGATGATGAGAAGACGGCCTACGTGATCGCGTTGACCAAGCACCTCTATGGGAGGCAGACACCGTGAGCGAGCGCACTACCTCAGAGCCGACGCCCCAAGAGCGGATCAAGGCCGTGCAGGTCAAGGCTGAGCGCCGGCGTGCCAAGCGCCAGGACGAGCGCAGCGACCCTGAGAGCTACGTCCGGCAGTTGAGTCAGCGGTCCTCGCTGGGAAAGTCCGAGGTGCGCTGGCTGGAGGAGCGTGGTCTCGGCGGATACCTGTCGGGCTCGATCATGATGCACCTGGCGCCGAAGCAAGCCGAGTGGGTGCTTTCGGACCCCGAGGTGCGCCAACGCCTGCATGAGGCTCGCTAACGGGCACCTTTCTGGAGCGGCCAGACCCATGTGATGCCGACAGTGACCGGCGTCAACCTCCGACACCGCCCTGGCGGGATCGAGATCACGGGGGTTCGGGCCCTGGTGGTCCGGGCCTTGGTGGTCTGGGCCTTGGTGCAGTCGCGCAACGGCTACCCCAGGACCACTGCCCCGGCCGGGTCGGTCACCGCCTACGGACGCGACGGCCTGGGCTGCGTCACTAGTGCCCGTGAGACCGCTCCGACTAGGGGCGTCGACGCGTCTTAGACCGATACCCACGACAAGGCTCGCAACCGCATCGCACCACCACTACCGGTGCTACGAAGGTCGGGGTTACCTCGAGCACCGCGTCCACGTCAACGACGTGGGGGTGATGGCCTGGTGGTTGGCGGTGCTTTGCGCTTACCGGCGCGCCTAGGCGCAGCTCGCGAGGTGACGGGATGAGCAGCTGGCCTTGACCCGGTGCACGCCGGTGATCTATGGATCTATGCGGCGGGTTGCCGTGTCGGAACGCAGCGCTAACGTCGCCGGGATGAAGGTCTTCATTTCCTCAGTCACCTACGCGCTGCGTGCTGAGCGCGATGGTCTGGCCGCGCTGCTCCAGGTTGTCCCTCCGTACCAGCCGCTACGGTTCGAGGACTTCAAGGCACAGGACCGGTCCTCCCGGGAGGCGTGCCTGGCCGGCGTCGACGCGTGCGACGTCTACGTCCTGCTGCTGGGGCCGCGCTACGGCGAGCCGCTGCCGGACTCCGCGATGGCCCCCACGGAGGAGGAGTTTGAGCAGGCGCGGCGGCTGGGCAAGCCAATCTTGGCTTTCGTCAAGGAGATCGACGAGCCCGACGAACCGCGCCAGGCGCAGTTCAAGGCGCGGGTGCAGTCGTACGTGAACGGCTACTTCCGGGACGCCTTCACCGATCCCCAGTCTTTGAACCTCGCCGTACTCGCGGCATTGAAGGAGATGTCGGAAGCGGCCGTTGGCCTCGAGTGGACTCCGCTGCATGAGCCCGCACCCCTGGTGTGGCGCTGGCAAGTTCCCTCGGTGCAAGAACCTGCTCTGCATGCTCCGGTGCTCGACGCGTACCTCGTCCCGCTGGAGGTGCCGCCACTGCGCACGACTCAGCTTCAAGCGCTTCCCTCATTGCTCACCCGGACTGCGCGGGAGATGGGCCTGTTCAGCGACACCGCAGCTGTCAAAGCCGATAGCGTCGCCGACCTGGCTTGGTCCTGGGTGCGAGAAGGCAACACCAACACAGGATTCTTTGATGAGCGTCAGGACCACCAGTACTGCGGCATGCTGATGCACCGCGCAGGGCAGGTGACGGCGTTCGAGGCGCTACCCACCGACTCGATGGGAGCTCTCGTCAACGCCTCAGAGCTGCAGCACCGTTTGGTGCGTCTGATCCGCGCCGCAACCCCGTACGTGCCCGACGGCGCCAAAGCTGTTGCCGTAGCTGCTTCGTTGCGCCCACTGGACACCCTCTTCGAGGGCGACCCCGCTGCCGTTGGCGGACGCCGCCGGGGTACGTGGCGGAACGCCCGTGGAGCGGCTGCGGTCATGAATCCGCTGACGGCGGTGTCTACCGGCGCATTGCTCCAGCACACCGGCGACATCGCGGCGGAGATGACGGCCGAGCTCCTCGACGGTCTACGCCAAGCCCAGTAGACCCGCCCCCGTCGACAGCCCACCCTTCCCCTCCAGAGTCGATGGCTGACGGAGATGTGTCTGCAGTCAGCGACCGCCGATTCCAGGACGTGAGTCCCCGGTCAGGACCCGCCGCAGGGAGGCAGTCAGCCGCTGAGCTTCAGCAGCGGGATGGTCTGCTAGGGCGGGGCTGGTGCTGGTGACCGTCTGCAGGTAATGCTGCTGGGGGAAGTAGTGGCGTCCGGTGAAATCATCACCGCGACGGAGGCTGCCCAC